>Ga0209712_10001972_pt1 | contig 17198 bp, 14 predicted proteins | sample ArcOceMetagenome_FD_187443 | JGI IMG/M metagenome (GOLD analysis project Ga0209712, IMG submission 187443) | Marine eukaryotic phytoplankton communities from Arctic Ocean - Arctic Ocean - Greenland ARC118M Metagenome (SPAdes) (version 2) | ecosystem: Environmental > Aquatic > Marine > Oceanic...
CCGTCGAAAAGGGATGGGTAACCTTAATTGGTGCTACGACAGAGAACCCAAGTTTCGAAGTAATTCCTGCCTTACTTTCACGATGCCAAGTATATATTTTAAATTCTTTTGATAAAAATGATTTAATCGCTCTGTTGCATAGAGCAATGGAAAAAGACACACTTTTATCCACCAAAAATATTAGACTAAAAGAAACAGATGCCTTACTACAAGTATCAAGTGGCGATGCACGCAAACTATTAAATATATTCGAATTATTAGTTGCGACAGAAGATGAAATTGAAATTACAAACGATTTAGTTTTAGAAAAGATTCAGAAAAATACAGTTAGATATGATAAAACTGGTGAACAACATTATGATATTATTTCTGCATTTATAAAATCGATAAGGGGAAGTGATCCTAATGGTGCTGTATATTGGTTAGCAAGAATGATTGAAGGTGGTGAAGATGTAAAGTTTATTGCCAGAAGATTATTAATTTCTGCTTCTGAAGATATTGGAAATGCAAATCCTACAGCCTTAATATTGGCAAATAACACGTTTCAAGCAGTTTCTGTCATTGGGCATCCTGAATCTAGAATCATTTTAAGTCAATGTGCTGTATATTTAGCCAATTCACCTAAGAGTAATGCATCTTATCTAGCTATTGGAAAAGCCCAAAGTTTAGTACAAAAAACCGGAGATTTATCGATTCCTATGCATTTAAGAAATGCGCCTACTAAATTAATGAAGGACCTCGATTATGGCAAAAACTATAAGTATTCTCATGATTATGCCCATAACTTTGTGGAACAGGAGTTTCTACCCGATGAGATTTCTGGCACAAAATTATATGAACCCGGCAATAATCCAAGAGAAAATCAGTTTAAAGAGTCTTTAAAAAATAAATGGAAAACCAAATACAATTATTAAAATTTCACCTGAAATTCTTTTTGTATTAATTGACTGTTTTCATAATATTCAGAAACCCAAAGCTCCCCTACTTTATAAAAAACACCGTTTTTATCTTTTATGACAAAAACATCTTTCAAATTGGAATTTAAAATTATAAACACAACTTCAGGTTTTGTATTAATTAATTGAAATCCATTTTTTAATGTCTGCGCATATAAAACATCAACAGCCCCCACCACTAAATTTCCTGGTGTCTTTAATTCTTTTGTAATCTCTGCAATCCTAACCTCTGGAATTGGAACAATAACTTCTTGTTCTTCTTCGACTTTAACTAACGATACAGGACTATAGCTATACTCAAAATCGGTCATACTATCAAAAGCGTTTCTGATAGCTTCTTGATACCCCTGTTGGTAGTCTTTTTCTTTACTTTTACCCACCATAGAAGTATATAAAACTTTACCATGGCAGTTTTTTAATTCAATAAACGTTTTTACAGTAAACATGCTTGATGCATCTCTAACACTTGCTTGCAAAGCCAAACATCTATTATCTTGCAAATTTTGGGGTAATTTCTCATTCCCTAAAAAAACTTTAAAGCCTTTCTTTCTTAATAAAAACTTGGTTAATGAACTTGTTTGGTATTCATTCGTAGTTTTCACAAAATCAAATTTATCTGGTACAATTATATATTGATACTTGTCAAAATTTAGCTGTTGGCTATAAATTGAAGTACTTATTAGAAGAACTAGAAAAAAAGTTGTTTTTTTTATCATTTTAATTAATTATTATATTAATTCCTACTTGTAAAGATAAACTATTTGCCGCTGACAAATTTGAGTACTCTAAAAGATTGTCTAACATACCATAAAGATTTACAATGCCAAATTGTGCAGAAAATCCCGCGCCAATATTAGTGTTTGAAAAATCATCCACAGTGTACGTTACTTTTGTCTGAAAGTTTTTTGTTATTGCTTTTTGATAAAAACCGGTCAACGCTAATTGCGGGTTTAAGGGTCTAAAAACGTAGTAAAGTTGAACACCTATTGCATCCGAATAAAAATCTTTAAACGTGCTATTACGATTATTATAACGTCTTATTTCTTTAAAACGATATTTTAAAGCAGCGTTTAATTTAGTTGGTCTCCAAGAAATATAAGAACGTTTATTTGTGTCTATGGGCACTTGCTCTTTAAAATCACCTTCAATCTGCCCCCAATAGTTGCTCGGGTTATCAGGGTTGTATTCAAAACCGATTCCTTCGGACACAAAACTACCATTGGCCTTCAAATTCAATGTATTTTTTTTATGATTGATAAAACCAAAATCTAAGATACTTCCTGAAAATTTAAGCTGGGGTGTTATGTGATATGTTACACCAAAATCAATACCAATACCTAAATTACCACCTAACAAAGTGTTACCAAAAATAGTTCCTGCATCTTGTATAACATAAGTGTCCGTTTCGGGATCTTTAATATATAAACCCGATGATTTCGTATTAATATTAATATTACTTAAATAATGTTTGTAACTATTATCTGTACCCCGAACCGTAGTAAAAGTGCCTGAATTGTTTGCTGATTCAATATTTACCGCTGAAGAATACACTTTGAATCTTCCTCCTAACGTTAAATTATCATTTACTTTTTTTGAGATACCCGCATGAATAACCCCCACAGCATCCAACTTATACAACAATTGCCCAAGACTAAAACTTTTATTTAAATAGGCATCATTTCCCTCATAAAACATAGTGATTCCATCTTTTGGATAATAGCCAATTGCATCAATCTCTTCATAAAACCCAAAACTGAAATATGTTTTATCATCCACTCTAAACCCAAGATTTAAAACTTCTACTTGGGTGTTAATTTTTAGAAAATCTCTTGTTGTTAATGCCTTTAAAACAGTAGCAATTTTATCATTAATATTTTTATTATCTAGAGCAAACACATCTGTTAAAACTGCTCCTGAAGAACCAAAATCCATAGATAAACCAGACAATAGTGGCACACCCGTATGAAACTTATAATTAGTCTCAGCTCCAGGATTTAACAACAAGGTTTGCGGCAGCTCTGCAAAATCATACAAAACTTGTTTATTTTGTCCCAAAGCCTTCGCCGCTGATAAAATCAGTAAAAAAAATAAAATTTTTTTCATTTTAAAAGCTTGATTCAATGAATAAAGTAACTGAAGATTTAAACTCAAATTCGCTAGTATCACTTGGATTCAATGGAACACCTGTATTTTCTAACTCTAGCCTTACTCGCACTTTACTTGTATTTAAAATATCTGGATATGCAACGATATCGATTGCTTCTAAATAAATATAATCAAGATCATTAGACTCGATAGTAATCGCTGTAAAGGAGTACGTAAGTCTACTGATTCGGTCTAAAAAGTCCACATTAATCGTTACGCCTCTATCTAATTCATTTTTAATTTCCGCGTTAAACTCTAGCCTAACAATATCGTTTGTAATATAAACATCTTGGAGACCTTTAATCTCAGTAACATCCGTAATACTGATTTGTTGCGTACCATTAGAGCTAATAAATTGAGAAGGCACTATCGAAAAGTAATTTAATGCTAAAGTAAAAACAGGTTTTACTAGAAACTCGTTTAATTGTTTAAAATCTAAACTTTCGTAACATGAGATAAGCAAAAAAAGGCCAAGCACTAAAGATATCTTTTTGGGGGAAATCATAAATAAAAAAAATTTAGAATAATATCTTACACTTAAAGATATTGTTTTATCTCTAAAAGTGACATTACCGAATTAAAATTAAAATTAGTTACTTTTTCCTTTTCAAAATTCACGTGGATAGCATTCATTCCAACACTTAAAGCACCTTTAATATCGGCTTCAATACTATCTCCAATCATTATTGAATTACAATTTTTGGCATTGGCTTTTTCAAGAGCAAAATTGAAAACTTTTGGATTTGGCTTTTTAACACCTACAGATTCAGAAGTTACAATTAAATCAAAGTACGATAAAATTTTTGAATTTTCCATCTTTTTTATTTGAATTTCTTCAAATCCATTTGTAATAATATGCAATTGATATTTTTTCTTTAAATAGTCTAAAATCTCAAAAGTATGTTCAAATAAATGATTAAAATCGGGAAGAAAATCTATGTATTCAACTGCAACTACATCAATTAAATCATCTGTAATAGTATAATTTACAGCATCAAAAGTTTGTTTTAATCTTCCATATCTTAATTCACTCTTAGTAACTTTATCTTCCCTGTAAAGCTTCCAGTATTGGAGGTTTAAAGGCTTATAAACCTCCAAAAAAGCATCTAAATCTATTGTAATATTTTGTTTGTCGAACACTTTTTTAAAAGCTAATTCTGAGTTTTTTTCAAAATCCCATAAAGTATGATCTAAATCAAAAAAGACGTGTTGTATTTTCATTTGATAAAAGTATAATTTATTAATACTAAAAAAGACTATTCTACGTTATATTTGTGCCAACAAAACTTACTGTCTTGAGCACTAAATTGAATGTTTTATTTTTATGTGGTTGGTACCCTTCTAAAATTTTACCAAACAATGGAGATTTTATTCAAAGACATGCTGAGGCTGTTTCTTTAAATCATACAGTAAAAGTTATTCACATTATTACTGATAGGGCAGTTAAAAAAAATATTGAATACTCTAGTAAACAAGTTAATGGTATAGAAACTCATACAGCCTACCTTAACTATTATAATAACCCGATAAAGAAAATAGTTGTTTTCATTAAAGCATTTAAAGTTTTATTAAAAAGATGTGGTCCTATTGATGTCGTTCACTTAAATGAAATATTTCCTTTCGGTGTTTTTAGTTTGTATTTAAAATGGTTTAGAAAAAAACCGTACATCATTTCTGAGCATTTTACGGGTTATCATTATCCTCAATCAAAAAATATTAAATTTTTACAAAAATTTATTTCTTCCATTATAACTAAAAAGGCAAGTTTTGTTTGCCCCGTTTCAAATGATTTAAAAAAATCCATGCAAAAACTGGGATTGCAAGGTAATTACAGCAGAGTACCAAACGTTGTAGATACAACAGTATTTCTTCCTGCAAATACAAGCCCAACTATTTTTACAATTACGCATATTTCTAGCATGGTTAATAACCATAAAAATATTGAAGGCATTCTAAGGTTTATCAAAAAATTAGAAAACAAAATTGATGATTTTAAATTTAAATTTATAGGTAAAGATGCCGAGATGTATATTCCTTTTGCTAAAAAGTTAGGTATTAATTTAGAAAAAACAATTTTTATAGATCATGTGCCGCATAAAGAAATAGCGAACAATTTAAAAGAAAGTAATCTGTTTGTTTTATTTAGTAATTACGAAAATCTACCTTGTGTAATTTTAGAAGCTTTCTCTTGTGGAGTTCCTGTTATTTCTACAAATGTTGGAGGAATTAATGAGTATTTTCCTAAAGATTTTGGTTTTTTAATAGACACGAAAGATGAAGATGCATTACTACAGAAGACAATAGAAGTTTACACAAATTTTAAAACGAATAAAGAAAAAATGCATCATTATGTAGAAAATAATTTTTCTACAGTAACGATTGCCAATCAATTCTCAGAATTATATAATTCTGCTCTAAATGAATCACTCTGAAAAAAATTAAAAATTACATACAAGATTTTATAAGTAGATCTGGTAGTTATGTTTTTACAGCAACTATAATATCTAGATGTTTATCTTTTTTCGCCTCATGGTTAGCACTGCAATTGATTCCAAATAAAGAATTAGGTGTTGTACTTTTTGCATATAGCATAATCGCCTTTTTAGTGCCTTTTGGAGGTCTTGGCTTACATCAAAGTTTAGTTCGATATGGAGCATTACTAAAGACTGATGAGGACAAAAATAATTTATTTATTTATGTTTTAAAGAAAGGAACTATAGTCACTTTTTTTATAATTTCTTTAATTATTATTTTTGGATATGTATTTCCTTTTAAATTTGAAAATACCAGGAACTATATAACTTTATTGTCTTTTGTCTTAATTCCTTTATTTATATTAAGCATCATACAAATTCAATTTAGATTAAAACATAATAACAAAAAGTTCTCTGAAACAGATATTACCTACAATTTAATTTTGGTTATTGCTGTTTTAATTTTTAGTTCCCTTTTTCAAGAAAAAGGATATATTTTTGCTATAATAATTGCGCCAACGTTAACATCATTATTATTTATTAAAAAATTAAATATTAATTTTTCTATTACAAAAAAATTAAAAATTATTGACTTTTCTTTTTGGAGATATGGCTTTTATTCAGGTATTACAAGTGTGGTTACGAACCTACTTCTAATTATTGATATTTTATTAATTGGACATTTAATGGAAGACTCAGAAATGGTAACGGCCTATAAATATGTTTCACTGATTCCTTTAAGTTTATTGTTTATCTCTAAAGCTTTTATTACAACAGACTTTGTTTTCTTTACAGAAAAAATCAAAAATAAAGAGTATATTTTTAATTATATAAAAAGTTACATGTCTTTGTTTTTTTTAATCAGTATTGTCATTTGTGGATTTTCCTTTTTCTTTTCTAAAGAAATTTTAAGTGTTTTTAGTAAGGATTTTGCAATTTATTCAGAAAGTTTTTTAATATTAATTTTTGGCATTAGTGGTATTCTTATTTTTAGAGGATTATTTGGAAATCTACTTTGTTCTATAGGTAAAATTGAAATTAACTCCTATATAATGGCGATCGCATTGGTTTTAAATATTTTTAGTAATTTTTATTTAATTCCTATTTATGGAATAAAAGGTGCAGCGATTACCTCTGCACTATTAATGTGGTTTACGGGTGTGTTTTCTTGCGTGTGGTTTTTATATTTGTATAAAAAAATGTTGATCAATGAATAAGTTTAAAAAAATATTTTTAGCAATAAAATTGCTTTATAAGAAGCCTAGTTTAATAAATCTGATTATTGGAAGTGATGAAAAATGGGATGGATATTTACTAAAAAAACATCCAAAAAAAACTAAGTTGTCCATTGTAGCTCTAGAGGACTTAATTCCTGATTTTAATAAAACTTTAAATACTTTTTCTTTTTTAGGTGGTGGTTCTCTACCTACAGATATTATGTTATTAAAAGGATTATGCGCTAAAACACCAAACTGCAATTATTTTGAAATAGGAACTTGGCGAGGAGAAAGTGTTGTTAATATTGCTGAAGTAGCAAAAGAATGTTTCACCTTAAACCTTTCTAAACAAGAAATTTCTGCTTTAGGAATGCCCGAAAAATATGCAGATTTACATGGTTTTTTATCTAAAGGGAAAGAAAATATTACACATCTATTTGGCAATTCACTTACGTATGACTTTCAAGGTTTAAACAAAAAATTTGATGTTATTTTTATTGATGGGAATCATGAATATGACTATGTAAAGAATGATACAGAGAAAGTGTTTAAACACCTTTTAAAAGAGAACACTGTTGTGGTTTGGCATGATTATGCCTATAATCCAGAAAAAGTAAGAAGTGAAATTTTGGCTGGAATTTTAGACGGAATTCCTGAACATTTTAAAGACAATCTATATCATGTATCTAATACAATGTGTGCTATTTATATAAATAAAAAATTAAAAACCTCAGCACCTGACTTTCCTTTAAAACCCGAGAAAGTATTTAAGGTAAGCCTTAAGGTTAGTGCTTCTACTTCTTAAAAATTTTTAATATTTCAGGTAGGCCATTGTATTTTAAATTTAAGTAGTTTACAGTATATGCACCAAAACTTAAATTAAAACTAGCTATACTCTTAATAGATGATCCACCAAAATCAAACAAATCGAATACTTCATAATATTTATGAACTGCCTTTTCAATTAAAAAAGTATTAGCACCATTTTTACGATTATTGTAATCTGTTGATGAAACTAATTTAACAACTCTTTCTTTATCTTTTAAAAAAAACCAGAAGCAACCAAATTACCTTCCACGTCATAAGCAGACAATATTTCTCCTTTCTTTTTATACATACATGTTTTAATTAAACTCTGTAAGTTGTTATAATCACTTTGTTTAAGTTCTTTTACTTTTTTGCCAATATTAGATTTATATAAATTAATAAATTTATATAGATTATTTTCAGTTTTTATATACATCTTGCTCCTCTCTGCTTTTCTTAAGTCTTTTTTCCTGTCTTTTCTAAACCCAGATATTATTGTTTCATAAGGCTGTTTTAAGTCCGAGACTTGAAGTTCTCTTTTCTGTTGATATTCTTCAAAAACTGAAAAATAGTTTTTAGAATTTGTTCTGGTTTCAAAAAATCTAAAACCAGATAAAAGCATTCTTAAAAAAGCATCTTCATCTTCTTTTTCAATAGAATTATTACTGAAAAATATCAAGAGTATTTATATTTAAAAGAGTAACCATTTTAAGTAAAAACAACATCTCCATCTCCAGTTTGAATTTCAAAACCATCTCTTGTATTTAAAAGCCATCTAATTTCTCTGTTAAAAAATACTTTTGTATAAACGCTTTCTTCGTAATAAAAGGTAATTGATTATTTAATTTTCCCTCTATACTTTCGTTATAAATAACAATAGTTTTCACTTTCTTTTCTCACATTTATTTAATAGAAATGAAGCTATTTATTTACTATTTTCTTGAGAGAAATACATGTATGGAATTTTAACATGTCCATCTCTTACCGTCATGAACAAACACCCTATTAAAGTTTCATCTACATTATAAATTGTATAAAAATTTGATTTAAATTTTTTTGAATAAAGAGAAAAATAATAACCTTTAGAGAATGTTTTAGCTGCGGTATTAGTTACCCATGGGAAATTTTGAATCCAACTGATTTCCTTGTTTTTTCTTAGAAATAAATTCTGACTTCCAGTGTTATTTGAAAATTTTAAAATTGAGTCTTCCCAGTTTTCATTAACTCTTATCTTGTAATTATTTTCAATAAAAAACTTCCAAAAAAGTTTACTGAGTTTTTAAACTTGAAATAAACACTAATTTCGTATGTTTTTATGTTTTCCAAAAACCCTTTTTATGATATATAAAATAAGCTCTCCTTTTATAATGGTTTCAGCAGAAAAGATAAATTTGCGTTCCATTTGTATCCTTTGATAGTGGTTCTCCATATCATCATCTTTTAAGCCAGCTGTTCCAAAAGTTGTGATTTTTTTAAGCTTAATTTTCTCAAAAAAATCAATTAAAACTCCATCATCAGAAAAAGGAAAAGAAAAATAATTACTTTTTAAATTAAACTTTTCTGCTATTATTGCAACACTTTCCATGGTTTCTACTAATTGTTTTTCTAATGAAATTGATGAATATTTTGGATGACTTTTACTGTGAGCTCCAAATGAAAAACCACTTTTAATTAATGTAAAAATTTGTTGCACAGAAAGATAAGGTTTGTCATTTTTTAAGAAATCTGAAAATGAAAACGCTACTATTTTAGCACAATTATCTAAAATATCAGTTTCACTAATTTCAATATTTTTTAGAAGATTACAAACTGTATTTGTATCGAAAAAAGTTAATTTAAATACTTTATTTATAGCTGTTTGTTGTTCTTTAGATATTTTGTTTTTTTTAAAAAAATCAATTAAAATATTTACTTTATATCGATAAAATAAAGCTTTATTATCAATAAAATTAGAATTTAAAAAATTGATAGCAGTAACATTTTCTTTTAATAAAATAGGTGCAACTACATGGTAGAAATTAGACAAACCATCATCAAAAGAAAGTAAAAAACTGTTTGTTTCAATTTTTTCTTTTGCATCAAAATCGCTGACTGACAAAGAGTTAAAATGCTTTTTAAAATAATGAAGATCTTCTATAAATTGTGAGGTGTTTTTTGCTTGGTATAAATTAGTAACTAAATTATTAGCCCCATCATCTACAAAATGATAAAAAGGTAAAATGACATTTTTACCTGCTATTTTCATTAAAGAAAGGACAGGAATTAAATTATATAAAAAAGATGTTCTAAAAAATAAATCTTTTAATTGCATTTGATTTATAGTTATAATAATGTGTTAACTCACTTCCAAAACTTTTATAAAATGAGGCGATACTTGGTATTGTAGAACCTTCAAAATCTAAAATATTTTTTGTTTCTGAGTACTCTTTAATTACAGAATCTAATAAAAAAGTGGTTGCTCCGTATTTTTTCCCTTCTTTTGATGATGCTCCGAATAAATAATAGATTCTACCATTATATTTTAAAAAGAAACCAATACAAACTATTTTTTCTTCATGAAAAATATTTCTTGTAAATCCTAAATTATTATTTAAACAATACTCAATTAAAGCATCAATTTTATCAAAATACTTTTTTGGTGTTTTTAAAAAATCGAATACATTTTTATAAAGTTCAATTAAAGCTATTTTATTATTAAAGTCTTGGTAACTTAGGTTTGCTTCCGTTGCTTTTCTAATACTTTTTCGTCTATCTTTTCTAAAATTTTTATAAAGTTTATAATATTCTTGATTTAAATTTAAAATAAAATTCTGTTTTAAAATTAGTTTAGAGTCTGGTTGAAATGCAAAATTTATATCTGTAAAAAAAATCGATTTAGGAATTTTCTTTAAAAATTTTTTTATGGAGGGATCATTTATTTTATCAATTGAATAAATTGAAATTTGTTGGCAAAAATAAGGTTGTAAACTATATTTTAATCCATATTTAGTATTATAAAAAATTGGCATTACAGCTTTATAATCGTCTAAAACCACCACATCCCAATTATCAGCAACAATATCTAAATACCAAGAAAAGGCATAAATTCTACTTTGTATAGAATTCTCTATACAGTCATTATACTTTACACTATCTAAATCTTTTCTTTTTATGTATTTAATCATTTAAGAAGTAGCAATTTTTAACATAGATTCATACAAACGCTTCCAACCTCTCCAACGCAAATAATTGCTAAGACTCTCATTATGAAACAAGGTTATAAAGGTGCCGTTTACCGCTTTTACTTCGTTTTTTAAATCTCTAATTCTTCCTAATGACTGTTTTGATGTTAACTTCATGTAATCGTTTAAAGTAGTATCCATTAAAGCAAAAGGAAATATTTTTAACGGTGTTTGAATCTCAAAATCTAAATCATAAAAATAAAAAGGAGTGCAGGTACTTGCTCTAAAACCAACAGTGCTTGCATACCCCATAGAATAGTCTTCTTCTACTTCTAAATCTATTAAATTCTGATAGGTTTCCGGTAAAGAAAAACGTAAATAATGCTGTCTTGATCGGGTTACAGGTGTATTTGTAATGTTCTCTAGACGTTCTTTTTCTTTCTTTAAAAGTGCTGCATCTTGCATGGTAAAATAAGAAGGATGCAAACCAACTCTTGCATAATCTACCATTTCCTTTATAAGTAATTTATATTTTGTTTTTGATGCAGAGACATTGGTATCAAAAGTTGAATAATCTCCAATTAAAAAGAAAAATATCGTTTTTACATTGTATTCATTTTTTAATCTTAAGATGGACTCAAAAGTATCAAAAGGATCCCTTTTTAAATTCCAAATCACTGTAAAACGATTCCAGATTTCTACCAATTTAAATTTCAATAAATCATTAAAAAAACCCCCAATAGTTCTTACCAGGTTTTTATGCTTATAGGCAAAAGCATTGTCTATATCCACAGTTGAAATAAAGGTATAAGCCCTTGTTTTAGATTTATAATCTGGAAATTTTTCTTTTAGTATCGCTAAAAATTTATAAGACCAAATATCTACTACCGGCTTTTCTAAAAAACCATATTTAAAAGCCATACTCTGTTCTGCTGTAAAACGTCCATGAATATCTTTCAAATGCGGCAGGTATTCTTCATATCTAGAAATTAAATAGAAACTGGCTGCAAAAATATCAAAAGGAATTGAAGATTTTAAATTGGTTGCAAAAAAACAAGGAACGTCCTCCCATTTTTGAATATTTATATCCAAATCATTTACACCTTGCTCAAATAATAAATCGTTACTTTTTATAAAGAACTCGTTTCCCAAAGGTGCTTTTGTATAGGATAACTTGGGGCCGTTATGAGCCACAAATTCGTCTATTTTTGACGTAAAAGTAACAGAAAACAAAAGCGTTCTTGTGAGGATGTGCTTAAAAGCATACCGCACTCTCGGTGTTATTTTATGTGTGTAAACTAATATCATTTTTTTTATAGTTGCAAAGCTGCAAAGTAACGAAGTTTCAAAGCTTGAAAACTGGTTAAAAGGAAAAAAATTTAAAGCAAATTTTCATCAGCAAAGCTAAAATACGCTTTTTCGGTAATTATTAAATGATCTAAGAGTTTAATATCTAACGTTGTTCCTGCCTCTTTAATTTTTTGGGTAAGTTGCTTATCTGCATTGCTTGGCTGCAGTTTTCCTGAAGGATGATTATGACATACAATAATTGCTACTGAGGCTAGCTCTAATGCTCTTTTAAACAATAACCTTATATCAACAATTGTAGCTGTAAGACCGCCTTTACTTATTTGATTTTTAAACAATACTTTGTTAGAATTGTTTAAAAAAAGCACCCAAAACTCTTCATGTTCTAAATCGCCAATAATCGGTTGCATTATATGCGCAACGGCCTTACTACTGGTAATTTTCGATTTTTCTAAGGCCGTTTCTAATTGACGTCTTTTCCCGAATTCAAGCGCTGTTATAATGGAAATCGCTTTCGCTTCTCCAATGCCTTTAAAAGTAATCAATTTTTCTACGGATAATTTTGCAAGTTCATTTATGTTTCCATCTACAGAACTTAAAATTCTTTTTGATAATGCGACTGCGCTTTCTTGTCTGTTGCCCGAACCAATAAGTATAGCAATAAGTTCTGCATTAGAAAGCGAAGTTTTTCCTTTTGCCAACATTTTTTCTCTTGGTCTGTCATCTAGTGCCCAAGATTTAATCGTCAACTTTTCCATTTTTATTTTTTTTATAAAAATACAAAATTGGAAATTAACTATAATTACTCTAAAAAACTTTTGAATTGGTCCTTGTTTGGAAACGAGTTAATTAACCTTTGCCACCTGTTCTTCGATTTTTTATTTTGATTAGAGCTCACAAACATAAATACGAAAGCAGACTATAAAGCCTCCGTAAGAAATACTATTTTTAACCGAGAAAATATGGCTTTTTATTAGCTTTTTTAAACTCTTATTTATATCAGATAATAAGCCCAAATTATAAGATACTTTCTTATTCCATGGCATTTACTTTTTTACTTTCTTTAATTGATTACTGGCAGCCTCTGCCCTATTTAATTCCTTTACTAACAAAATAGGTATTGGTTTTTAAGTGTAAGAAAAAATATGTTTTTTTACGTTCCAATAGCGATATAAATAGACTACCAAATATGCGTTTTCTGAAAGGAATACATTCTCTTTGTCATCAATATTAAGATACACCGTTTCCTTTTGACAAGAAAAAAGAATACAACGAATATGATAACGATAATTGAATTTATGGATCTGTGCGTCGGTAATTTCATGGCTGTTTTAAACACGGAATTCAATTTTTTATTAACGTTCGCAATAAAATTTAAATATCTACCCCATGTAACACAAGACCTTTATCCGTTTTTCATCAAAAAAAAAATAAAAAAATTTTTAAATCTTCCATGAAAATTGAAAAAACCCTTTTATTTTCATTTCCAACAAAACTAATGATATCTTTGTAGACTATTTCTATATTTAAATATGAAAATTATTATAGCTGGTGCTGGGGATGTTGGCTTTCATTTAGCGAAGCTACTTTCTTACGAATCTCAGGACACTTACATTATAGACTTTGATGGTGAAAAGTTAGAATACTTAAACAGTCATTTAGATGTAATTACAAAAAAAGGAGATGCCACTTCTATAAAACTGTTAAAAGAAATTGGTATCGATTCTGCCGATTTATTAATTGCCGTTACAGATAGTCAGAATACTAATTTTACGATTTCTGTGATTGGTAAATCTTTAGGAGCAAAAAAAACAATTGCTAGAATAGACAATCCAGAGTTTTTAAATGATTGTGAAGTTGATTTCAAAAAATTTGGATTAGACTTTATGATTTCTCCACAAGAGTTAGCAGCTAATGAAATAAAAATGCTTCTAAATCAATCTTCATTTAATGACACTGTGGAATTTGAAAGTGGGCTATTTAATGTAATGGGGACTACCCTTAGCTACAAATCTCCATTAGTGAATTTAACGGTTAAACAAGCAAAAGAGAAGTTTGCTAATGTAGACTTTATAACGATTGCGATTAAAAGAGAAAACGTTTCTCAAACGATTATTCCTAGAGGAGATACTACGTATCAATTAGATGATCAGGTTTACTTTTCTGTTCCTAATTATAGCATGAAAGACTTATATCCAATTATTGGAGAAAAGCAATTTAATATTAAAAATGTAATAATTCTTGGTGGAAGTAGCATTGGCGAAAAAACAGCAAGAAATCTTTGTGAGGATAATTTTAAAGTAAAACTGATTGAAAAAAACAAAGAAAGAGCAGAAACACTAGCAGAAACCTTAACCAATACTTTAGTGATAAATGGTGATGGTAGAGATTTAGAATTATTAGAAGAAGAAAACATTAGAGAAACGGATGCTTTTATTGCTGTTACTGGTAACTCTGAAACCAACATTATGTCTTGTTTGGTAGCAAAGTCTAAAGGTGTAAAAAAGACAATTGCTTTGGTAGAAAACATGGATTATATTGACATCTCTCAAACTATTGGAATACAATCTTTAATCAACAAAAAATTAATTGCAGCCAGTAATATTTTTAAACATATTAGAAAAGGTGGCGTTTTAGAATTAGCCAATCTTCATAATATTGATGCAGAGGTTTTTGAGTTTGAAGTACACCCAAATGCAAAAGTTACCAAAAAACCAATTAAAGACTTACGGGTTCCTAGAGAAGCACTTTTTGGCGGAATTATTAGAGACGGAAAGGCTTTAATGTCTTACGGGGACATCCAAATACAAAGCGGAGATAAGGTAATCGTTTTCTGTTTACCTGAAGCAATAACAGCAGTAGAGCGTTTATTTAATTAGAATGGTAGCTTTAAACCTCAAAATAATTTATCGTTTTTTAGGCATTACAGCAATTCTAAATGGCTTGTTTATGTTTATTGCGTTTCCTTTTAGTTATTTTAATGATGAAAGCCAAGCGAGTGGAATTTTAAATGCAGGAATTATTACTGTATTTCTAGGACTAATCCTCTTCTTTTTCAACAAGCCTAAGAGCACAAATATTCAAAAAAAAGAAGGATATCTAATTGTTACTTTAGGTTGGCTAACCCTTTCTTTTACAGGAATGCTTCCCTATTTATTATCTGGCGCAATACCTAATATTTCTGATGCCTTTTTTGAAACTATTTCTGGCTACTCAACAACTGGATCTTCTATATTAACAGATATAGAATCGATGCCAAAAGGAATTCTTTTTTGGAGAAGTGCTACCCACTGGATTGGCGGAATGGGAATTATCGTTCTTACAATTGCAATATTACCACTCTTAGGAATCGGAGGCATGCAGCTTTTTATGGCAGAAGCTCCTGGACCATCTGCCGATAAATTACACCCAAGAATTACAGACACGGCAAAACGATTGTATTTAATATATGTAGTCTTAACTTTTGCGGAATTCTTTTTATTAAAAGTTGCAGGCATGACCTGGTTTGACGCCATAAACCATGCAATGGCGACCGTAAGTACTGGAGGTTTTTCTACCAAAAACAATAGTGTTGCTTTTTATAACAACTTACCATTTGTACAATATATAATTATCTTTTTTATGCTGATCGCAGGTACGAACTTTGTATTGACCTATTTTGCGTTAAAAGGAAAAATCCAAAAAGTATTTCAAAGTGAAGAATTTAAATATTATTTATTCGGAATTATTGGCGTTTCTGCAATCGTAACCATTTTAATTTACTTTTATCAAGATCCAAATTTACATACTACAATTGCACATCCAAAAGTTTTTGGTGAAGCAGAAAGTGCCATAAGACATGCCTTATTTATGGTAACCTCAGTAATTACGACAACAGGTTTTGTTACTGCTGATTTTACCATGTGGAGCTTTTTTGCAACTGGTATTTTCTTTGCGCTCTTTTTTACAGGCGGTTCTGCAGGTTCTACAAGTGGAGGCGTAAAAGTAGTAAGACACATTGTTATGTTAAAGAATAGCTTTTTAGAATTTAAAAAAGCATTGCATCCCAACGCTATAATTCCGGTAAGATATGATGGTAAATCTATAAGCCCAACTATTGTTTCTAACATACTCTCTTTCTTTATTATTTACATGCTTATTTTTATGATTTCGTCTGTAATATTAACCTTTTTAGGCTTAGATTTTATGTCAGCTTTAGGAGCAGCAGCTTCTTCTCTAGGTAATATCGGCCCAGCCTTAGGTTCTGTAAGTCCTACAGATAATTTTTCGCATTTATCTAACGCTGCAAAATGGTTTTGCTCTTTTCTAATGCTAATTGGGCGTTTAGAATTATTTACTGTTTTAATTCTATTTACACCTTTCTTTTGGCGTAAAAACTAGTAAATATTTTTTATTTTTTTTATTCCGTTTTTTTTTAATATATTTATTTAGCTATAAAAAAAAATATGAAAAAGAAAAACCTTAATAAAGGTTTAATATTACTTGCTGTAATATTAAACCTAACCACCTCTTTTGGTCAAAGTGTAGTTATTAATGAAATAGTCACTGATCCTCAACAAGACTGGAGTACTAACGATTTTAATGGTATTGTAGGTACTGGTTCAATTAACCAGGGAACTGATGAATTTATTGAATTATATATTAAAACTGGAGGACTTAACCTAACTAACTGGACAATAGAATTACTTGACGGAACAAATGTTATTGGTGACTTAACGAGCACTGGAGCTTTTGATAATTCTAATTATATTACTTCTGGCTCTGGTACTTTTACTTATACAGAAATTGGGGATTTTTTAGTTTTAGGAGATGTTCATGGAACTGGTCAAATGAATAACAATATTACTATAAACCTAAAAGATCCTGGTGGTGTAATTATAGATACTGTCACTCTTGGAGGAGGAGCTGGCGGAGCTCTTAGTGGAAATGCAGGTACGATTGGTGATGAATCAGTGCAAAGAATTCCTAATGGTACAGATACTGATACACATGATTCCGATTTTTCAAAAGGAGTCACAAGCTTAGGGGCTTTAAATCCAACTCAAGTTTCATGGGATGGTAGTTCTAGCACTGAATGGTCAAATGCTCTTAACTGGGCAGCTGGATCAGTACCTATTTCAAGTGATAATG
>Ga0209712_10001974_pt1 | contig 17183 bp, 18 predicted proteins | sample ArcOceMetagenome_FD_187443 | JGI IMG/M metagenome (GOLD analysis project Ga0209712, IMG submission 187443) | Marine eukaryotic phytoplankton communities from Arctic Ocean - Arctic Ocean - Greenland ARC118M Metagenome (SPAdes) (version 2) | ecosystem: Environmental > Aquatic > Marine > Oceanic...
GAGTTTCAGTATCTAAGATGTGGAAGTACTTAGGATCATCACAATCAGACCAAGTAAATTCCATCTGATTGCCTAGATAATGAACGTTTCCTTGACTAGATTTAGTATGGAAATGACCAGTTAATACACTTTCGAATCTGGAAAATATATCAGCGTTCATACCATGAGGATTAGTTACACCAGCCATAAGTTCAAAACCTTTTAACTCAAGATGAGCTCCAAGGAAAGACGCGTTACAAGTCATAGCCCATTTAGTGTATTCTTCATAGTTTGCGTTATTAATCCATGGTAATACACCAAACTTTAAACCATCGTAATCTAATACTGTTGGTTTCATGATGATATTAACGTTGGAAGTGAAGTAACCAAGAAGTTCTTTAAGAGAGCATAGTTCGTTAGTATTTTTATAGTATACGTCGTGGTTGCCAGGAATAATATCCATGGTAATACCCATCTCACGCATTGGTTCTAAGAAATGTTTACGATTGGCGTTAAGAGCTTTGAAATTAACAAACTTTCTATGCTCATAGTAATCACCTAGGTGTAAGATATTTGTAATTCCATGCTCTTTTAAGTATGGAAAAAATATCTCAGTATAAAATCGTTCCTGATAGTTTAAAAATATATCAGAAGAATTTCTGACACCACAGTGGGTATCATTCAGTATAGCTATTTTCATAATGTAGGTCCTATTATACCATAAACAATTCTAGTTTTTCTCTGTCTTTCTCGACTTTAGCAAACTTTTTGATCTTATCATCTTTAGTTCGAATCTGATCAATTCTTTGTCTTAAGGTATCAACATATTCTAACGTTTGTGCTGCACCGTTATCGTCCATACCCATAGCAGCGAAATCTTCAATACCCATTTTTTCAATGTATCTGAATTTGATTTCTTGCTGTTTCTTTTCTTTAGTTATACGTCTAATAAAAGCAAAGAAACAAATTTGAGTAAAATACGAGAATGCGTTTGGATTACCAGTTCTAGTAGCAGTTTCAATCTTATAGTTATTAATGGCTCTTAGACAGTTTTCAACTCCGTCCATAACCATTTCTTCTCTATAAGTGTAACGTACAAAGTTAGGTCTATGTGATAGGCCTTCTGATATTTTCATGAAGCATGTCGCAACATAATCTGGTACTTTAGGAATATTGGTTTCTGCTGTTTTAGCAACATTAACACTCTTGACGTATTCAACAACAGCAAGCGAAAACTCTTTATTGTTAACGTAATGTGGTTTAGCTTTTGGTTTGATTTTGATGGTCATATCTTTATCTCCTAATAATGTACTATTATATCACAGTTTGGTTCAAATGTAAACAATTATTTTAGTTTATTTTTAATTAAATTTATTTTCATATTTGGTGAAATAAACGTTTACATTACGCCCAAAGTATGATATAATAAAGATGTCACCGGGAGGATAAGGGGTATAGACTAATAATCTAATGTATAGTTGGTTCTGTTGATGGTTCTTCTTCGTTCCACTCATCAGTACCAGTATCTACCACTGTATTGTCATAATCATATATATCATCTGTTATCTCTTCAGCTATGATATCTTGGCATGAAAACTTAATGTATGATTCTTTAGTTTCATCCACTACTTCAGTATGATTGATCACGAACTTCTTCATAATCTTAAACATCTTCTTATCAGAGAAAGGAAACCAATCTCCGAAAGTATGTATACCATCTGATGTTAATCTTACGACCGCAGGTCGTTCAACAATGAATGCGTGTTCTGTTGAGCTTTGAACATAACAAATGAGATCTTCCCCATTTGTCAGTTTAAAGTGTCTTATATCAATATCTTTAATAGATTCCATTTATATATTTATATCATGAATTTTATAGTCGAATTTCTCTTTACTATAAATTCTGATCCTTTCAGCTGCGTGTAATAATGTATAGTTCTTTTTGGACTTCCAATGTAAATCGTCGGCAATATCAAATACCTTAGTAGTATCTATACCATCAGCAGACTTCCTTAATCCTCGTCCGATCGACTGTAAAACCCGAATCTGAGACTTACTTGGTGCAGCAAAGATGACATTGTGTAAACGCTTAATATTGATACCAGTAGAAAAAGTCCCCATACTAGCAACAATAATTGCATTGTCCTGAGTCTCAGTGATTGCCCTAATCTCTTCACGAGCCGCAACATCAGTTTCGCCAGATACATAAAATAGTCTCCTAGTGTTTCTTGGTAAAGCATCAAACTTTTCGTTTAACATGTCATGTAATGGTTTACCATGTTTATCGACATATTGAAATAATATTAAAGTATTTCCTTCCTGATCTATAGCCAAGTTAGTTATAAAATTATTCCTAGGCTGATATTTTACAATAAAGTCAAGTTCATCTTGATACTTCATCTTTGATACAAGCTTACAATATTCGTCATTATACTTTAATAATAAAATTTGAATATCTAATTGTGCTAACGAGCCTTCTTCCATCAGCTTTTTAGTTGATGTTACCTTATAGACTGGACCAAACAAACCTTCTAAAACTAACTGATGAGTTTGAGATCCATCTAATGTACCAGTTGTACCAAGTCTATATTTAGCATTAGTACATTTTTCAAGTATCGAAGTTAATGATTTAGCTTTAAAGTTATGAGCTTCATCTCCAACAATCATACCATAAGGTTGAAACCAATTAGAACTTTCTTTATATATCGACTGCCATGTGGTAATAACAACTTGTTGCTTTATGTTATATTTTTCTTTACCAGAATAAATCTTATGACAATTGTCTTCAACATTCCATTCATCAAGTTGAGAATAATCAGCAAAATCAGAATACATTTGTTCAACCAACGATGTCGTAGGTACGATCAGCAGTACGTTTCCTTGATTAAACTCTAAATGGTATCTAATAGCTAGATATATGATTAAACTCTTACCTGACGCTGTCGGGCTTAATAGTAAAGCCTTTTTATGCTGTAGCGCCCTCTCGAGTGCTTCAAGCTGGTACGACCGGGGTGTTATACCTACTCCGTTCACAGAGAGTGATAGAGTGTCTAGGAACGTTTCTATGTCATGTAACTCTGTAGTATCAGGCCTTCCATACATGGAATTGTCCTCTACTATGAGCTCGTAGTCCCTAACTTGGGCAAATTCTTGGATATACTTAAATAAACCACCATATATTTCCTTTTTACGGGCATCATATAGCCTTATTTTGCCATCCCACATACGATTTTTGTATGCTGGCATGAACTTATATCCCTCTACAAAGAAACAGAAGTGTTCTGATAATTCCATCTCTATGCCCGGTTCGGTCACAACCTGGAGGAAAACCTCATTCTTCATTTTGACTATTATTTTTTCCATTACATCCCGCTAGTGAATTTGTTCCATTCAATAATGTTTTTAATATTCTGATGACGCCACTTGACATTTTCCATTATCTCTTTTAATGTGTCTATCAGCTCTTGGGTATAATGCATTTTAGCTTGATGAGCTTGGATCAATGGATCAGCATCATACCATTTGTCCATATCTCCTTTTAACACGGTAAGTCCATTCAATGGATCATATGACCAACCCTTATCGTCTAATTCGGCTTGAGTAAGTTTGCCATTGTAATGCATAAATTTGTCTCTCAATAATACTTTAAACTCAAGGTCTAATTTCTTGAATCTTAATTTATTAACTGAGTATAGTTCTAAGTATTTTGAGTGAAGTTTTGCTGAATCTCGAGCAGATTGGTCTAACTCAAGTTTATCAATTACAGAATCTTTCTTCCACATTTCAAGTATTGTTTCTAGGCTATTCATTATATCTCCATGGTATAAAATTATTTATATAGTTTACTATTTCACTTCAAAGTATGTATATTTAAATGTTACGTCAGCTTGTAAGTATTCAATGTCATTTTGTTGAGTTGAGAATTCAACAGCTGAAAGAGAAGTTGGAAAGCAATCTCTGAAGGTTATTTCTTTAGTTACGTTGTTATGACTACTCAATATAGAAAGCGTAGCATCTGATTTAAATGACTCTCCCTTTTGAATTATATTATGCATCCAATTAAACATTTCAACATAGTTTTCCATATCTTCTGTTATATTGAATCTAATCTGTAAATCACCAAAAGCGATTCGATCGCCGGTCATTCCCATATTAGATGTCTTATATGGAGTAGGTACTTCTGATAACGTTAAATCAGGAAGCGTAACCGACGTACAAAAGTATTCAACATTAGAATATTGAGTTGCATCGATTTTGAATTGGAACCCTACAGGGCTTAAATAGTTTTTATTTGAAGTAGTCATATATCTATTTATACTCTTTAAATGTTATTTGCTTGTATTATATACTATTTATAGGCATAAAAAAAGGACTCCGAAGAGCCCTTTAGTTTTATAATCTAATTAAAGATTATGCACTTTGCATGATTCCATCAACACGGAATATACGGAAGTATGGGTTACTACGATCAGCACCAACAGTTCCATCAGTTGCAACGAATGGGTTAGCAACCATACCGTAACGAGTCTTGAACCCGATACGTGGTTGGAAATCTTCTTCGCCAATTGCTTTAACCATAGTCAAAGGAACATATGGACAATAGAAAACACCAGCATCGTATGGAGTAGTACCACGGTACCCAACACATACATAATCACCAGTGGCATATGGGTCAACATATACTTTGAACTTACCGTTAAGAACACCAGCAAAAGTATTACCAGTATCATCTACGTTAAGGTTAGTAGCAAGCGCTGGGCTATAATCTAACATGCCAGAAGCAGCTAAGATTGAACCAACGTCTGAAGAACAGATAACATAGTTACCTTTACCACGACGAGTTTCTTTAGCGATTACGTTAGCTTCACGTTCGATTTGAATGATAAGACCTTTAGCCTTCTCAGCTAACCAACGACCATCTGAATCAGTATCTAGATTGAAGATACCTTTAACAGTAGCAGAAGCCTGTAAAGCACCAAGTTTAGCAGTACGGTTTACAGTACGAACTACTTCTCTGTTGATTTCCGCAAGGATTTCAGAAGAAAGGATAGTAGCAAGTTCGCCTTCAGCGTCTAGACCATGGATTGCTTTAAGATCTTGAGCAAGTTCCATTGTGTATTCAGCTTTAAGAGCACGTGACTTAGCAGTTACTGTAGCTTTCTCGATTGAGAATGCCATTTCGCCGAAAGAACCACCTGAACCACCGGTACCTAAAGCTTCAGAAGCAGCAGTACTAAGACCACCAGCAAAATCAGAAACGATCTCACCAGAAGTTTCGCCAGTTGCTAAAGAACCATCGCCATCATCAGCAGCAGATTCTAAACCAGAAGGACCAGCTTCTTGAGTTACAGTAGCACCAGAGAAAGCAGTGTTTGCTTCGTTATGCAAAGCTTCAGTTCCGCCCTGAGTACTATACTTGCTCTTCATAGCGAAGATCAAACCAGTAGGACCAGTCATAGGTTGAACACCAGCGATATCATAAGCGATAAGGTTAGGCATTGCACGTCTTACCAAAGAGATAAGAACAGGATTAAAACCAGCAACAGAGCCGCCAGTTGCGTTAGCTGCTGCATCTTCGCCTAAAAAGGTATTAGATTTAGCAATATGCTCTTCACGAGCTGCGATTTCTTGGTTTTCTAATAGTCGAGCTGTAACAGCTGCTTTATGACTATCTTGAATTGTTGGAACATCGGCGTGGGCCAATACTGGGCTCCACTTTTCCATTAAGTTTTTGTCTGCGTTAAACATTATAGTTTCCCCTAATTATGCGTTTTTGTATTGTGAGATTGCGCTTGTGTATCTAGCCATAGTGTCACTGAGGTCTGTAGCGACTTCGTCAGTTCCAACTAATGATTGTGCTTCATCTACTGATTCTTGTACATCTGATTTGAAGTATGATTCTTTAACAACATTAACTTTCATTTCGAAAGCTTCAGCGTTATCAAAATCGATATCTTCTACTAAAGATGCTAGTTTATCAGCTTCAGTTAAAGCAAGACCAAAAGAAGCATTTCGAACGATTTCAGCTCTTTCCAATCCGGAAACAGACTCAGTCAGTTTGATATTTTCTTCAGTTGATTTATTTAGAGTTTCTTCTAGTTCAGCGACTTGCTCGGCTAATTCGTCGATCATGTCTACCTTACCTTCTGGAACCTCAATGTAATGTTCTTTGAACACTGATTGTAAAGAAGCCATAAAGTCTTCAGCGATTTCAGTCCTAAGACCAGTTTCAACTGCAAGCTTATTTTCTTCAATCCAGTTAGCAACAACATAGTTAAGGTATGAATCTACCTTTTCTACTAGTTCTGACTTGATATCAGTTACTTCTTCTTCAAGGTTTTGTACATACTCAGATTCTAATCTTTCGATTTCTGCACTTACTTTAGACTTCAAAGCAGCTTCAAAAATAATTCCAGCTTTGGCTTGGAATCCGTCAGATAAAGTAGCTTCTTCTGCAACCAAACCGTCTAAGTCTTCTTGGTAATCAATATGGCTAACGTCAACTGTAACGTCTTCCTTATATACCTTAGCAGGCTCAACATCTGGTGCATTGATAACTTTATATACGCTAGCGTAAATCTTTTGTGTACCTTCTTTATTCGATTTCTTCAACATATCATTTACTGAGGCCATGATGGCAGCTTTAGTTTTCGGCATTTCGATTACAGGCTCTTCGTCTTCGTCGTCGTTAGACTCCTCAACTTCTTCCTCATCTTCATCCTCTACTTCGTCTTCATCTTTAGCTTCTACGATTTCTTCGTCTTGAACTTGTGCGTCTTCAACGAGCCCCTCGATAGTAAGCTCTTCAGTTTCTGATACGTCTTCGACTATTTTCATTTCGTCATTAGACATTTTATTCTCCTATTAAGAATTTACAAGTTTAGAGAGGAAATTCTTAAAAGCTTTAATCTCAATATCCGATGAACGCATACCTCGAGCTTCCTTGATTTCAGTCTCAATTTTCTCAACTTCTTGTGGACAAAGGACACCATTGTTCCATACCCAATCAACACCTTCCATAATTCCATTGACAAATGCCTCTGGAGCTGAAGGATCTTGAACGATATCTATAGTAGATAACATAAAGTCATCTTTCACATACATGGCGCCGTTTTTGTTTACAAGACTTCCCATACCACGACTTGACACACCAAGCTTAACTCCACCTTCTAACAAACCGGTTACGATATTGCCCATAGGGGTATTAAGTATAGATGCTTTTCCTATAACATTACTTCCATCAAACCTGAGTTCAGTAATCTTATGTGAAACTTTATCTAAGTTAATGGAAGGACCTTCAGGGTGATTTAATTCCCCAACGGCACGACCAGTACTTACTTGTTCTTTTACATACTTATTAACAGCGGCTTCTAATATACTTTTTTCGTATATTCGACCGTTTCTGTTTTTTGAATCGGCTTGCATAAAGATACCCTCAATGAAGAGAGTCTTTTTACCATTAACCTTTTCTACAATAACTTCTAGATTATTGTCGTTATATTCTGATATAAGTTTCATTGACTTATTTCCTATTGCTCAGCTTTAGAGCTTTGTCTGTCTTGTAACGTTGATGCTACTTCGATCTTTTTAGCATCCATTGCAGCAGATAACTTATCAGCCATAACAGTATTAAACTCTTTAGCTGCCTGAACGTTATCTCCGCCTTTTACATTATCAATCAAATTTAGTATACTCATTATTCATTACCCTTGTTATATATTTATAATAATTTAATCTTCAACGTCTTCGTCTTCGTCTTCGATTTCGCCTGATTTTCTTTCAGCTGCTATTTGTTTTTTAATCTCAGCTATCTCATCATCAGACTGTCTTAATACTGTCTTACGGATCCATTCATTAGAAACATATTTTCCAACATATTCGTCCATTTGGCCAAGCATTTCAAATCTTTCTCTTAAGATCTCAGCTTCTTTTAATTCAGCAAAGTAATTATCTTCAATAAAATCAAAAGCGATATCTTCTTTAAAGCTCTTCCAATCGTCTGTGGTTACAATACCCTTTAATAAACATTGAGTTTTTAGTAATTGTAAGAACAAATCACTAAATCTTTTTCTTAATCTATCTAAGAATTTCTTAAATTTAACTTCATCTCTTGAGATCTCTGTGGATCTACCTAAGTTAAAACCAGACTCTTGTTCTAAACGGTTAGCTGGAACGTTGAGCGACTTATATAATTTCTTTTGGAAGTATATGATGTCGTCGATCTGTCCAAGATTTTCGCCTCCTGGGAGTGTTGAAATCTCTGTACCGCGACCACCTTCTCGACGCGGTAAGAAGAAGTCTTCCAACATCGACATATGTTTGCGATCATCTTTAATATCTCCAGTACTAGCATCGTAAACCAATTTGTTTCTGTATTGGCCCATAATGTTTTTCAAATATTCTTCGGCTTTACCTTTAGGGAGGTTACCAACATCAATATAGAAGATACGTCTTTCTGGAGCTCTACTAATTCTATATATAACCAGCGAATCTTCCATCATTCTTAACTGATTTGTTGGCTTGATAGCCTTTTGTAAATGTGATAAAATTCTTTTACGACTTGGATCTAACATACCTGAAGTAACGTATGCAATTGAGTCAGGACTTATTTTTAATCCTTGATCATTACCAGCCATATTACTGTCTTGGAATAAGAAGTACTCTTCTGACTTCTTAATTATATTGGCACCAGTCTTAGGATCTTTTTCAGTTTCAATTTCTTTGATCTTTCTTAACTTAGTTGGGTCAATATATCTTAATTCTTTAATACCCTTTTTAGGGTTAGCTTGATCTATGATAACGTGGTATGGTAATCTACCATCAATATACCATTTTCTAAAAATATCATGTGAATACGCGTTAAAGTGTAATAACGATATAACGTTTTCAAATTCTGTTTTAATAGCGCTTTTAACTTTATCAGATGCTTTTAGCTCATCCATAATAATTTCAATAGGTGCTGATCTATTATCACCTACGATCGCTTCATTCACAATATCTTCAATTGCCGCATCGCATTCAGGATGTGCCGCAATATCTCTATATTTTAGAATAAGGTCTACTTCATTTTTAGCTGAATCGCCGTCAATATCAACGTACTGACCTTGAAGGCCACCGCTGTTAATAACACCTACTCCATCTTCATCTGTGTCTGGAACAAAAGAAGGAAGTTCAACTGGTTTGTTGCCCTTTCTATTGATCTCAAATCCGAAAAGTTCTGCCATTTTAATTTTACCTCAATATTGTCAGAGGGAAGTTGTTCTTCCCTCGTCTAATATTATTTATAACGCCTAAGAAGTGGTTCCAGACTCCCAATACTGAACTTGTAACTCAACAGTAAATTCTTCAATCTGGTTTTCGTTATCATACGAAAGTTCGATTGTAGAAAGATTTGTTGGAAAACAACCTCTCATATCGTAAGTCTTAGTTACGTCTCCTTGCTTGTTCAACTGCTCAACAATAATGTCAGCCATATAATCTGTAGGATTACTTGCTCCAGTATTATTGTTGTGTTCGCTCATACCGTTCATCCATCTTTCGAACGCGTTTCTTACTTCAAAACCAGTATCATTGATAATAGTCAATGTAACAGGTTCGAAAGTTCTATCACCAGCGAGTTGTAGTTGTCTGCCTCTGAATAATACAGGTACAGGAGCTACGACTGATGAAGGAAACTGTGCGCCTTTAATCATGAAAGAAGAAAGTTCAACATCGCCTTGAGCATAAGCAGGGAAGTTACATGTTACTTTGAACATGTTAGAACGAGCACCGCCTCCTACTAGCTTTGATTTAAAATCATCTACGCCTAAAATTGCCATTTTCTTTCTCCTTAGCTACCGGCGATTTCTGAGAAATCGACTCCGGTTCTTGTTGCGATAAAGTTCAGTGTTATGAAGTTAATAGATCTTGAAGGCTTGATAAAGATATCAGCAACAAATCGATTAGCATCAATTACTTGACCAGTGTTATTTGTAGTATCACATATGACTCTAAAGTCTGTCATACCACGTCTGCCTTTAACATCTCTCATAAATGGTTCAAGCATATTTCTAAACTGTGCACGTGTAAACTCATCGTTGAATTCAAAGAGTTGAGCTTTGGCTGCAGTTGAAACGGCTTTTTCCAATACGATAAATAGTCTACGTACATTGATTCTATCAAATGCACTAGGCTTACTTAGTAAAGTCTTATCACCAAATAACATTGTACCTTGTCCAGGGAAAGAAACTAAAGGATTAACTCTTGATTTATAAAGCATGTCTCTATCGGCTTTCTTAGGATTGTAAGCTAATTTAGTAACTCCGAAAAGTTGACCTCTATTAACACCAGCTGGAGAGAACCAAGCATCAGCAACATCGTCTGTATTGGCACAAAGACCAGCACAAAGACCAGCAGCTCCTAACCAACGGTATACATCATTATACTTATCGTATACGTATACAGCGCCAGAATCAGTAGCAGCATATGAAGTTGAAGGAAGAGTATCAGCCCATGCTTTAACATCAACAGCAGGAGTATCGGTTCCAACTGAGTCATCGATTGGAGGAGATACAAATGCCATACAGTCTTTTCTAGTATTACAGATACTGATAAGCTTATCAGCGATAGTCTTAGAACCATTGACATCAGGATATGCGAACAATAGGTTAACATCAACAGTCTCAGAATCAGCTAAGAGATCGAATGCGCTACCAATTTCGCCAGTAGTTGGTGTATTATCATCAATACCACCAGCTAAAGTTGCACTTATATGTGCAGTTCCAGTCGTGTATGCAGTAGCAGAAGCTTGACCAGCTAATGACTCGCCTGCATCAGTCAAACCAGTTGCGTGGCCTGTCCAATATACGTACTGTGAAGTTCTATTAAGTACTTCTTTGTAATAATTACTCTGGCCATCAGATTTTTTAGCATCTGAAGCTTGTGATACGAATGCGAATGTTTCTAAAACAGTACCTGCAGTACCACTCCATGTTCCATCAGTATCGACCACAGCAATATGTAATTCGTCGTTTGTATGTCCGTAAACTGCAGCAGCGTCTGATGTTCCTGGTGCACTATCAAAGCTTGAAGCTTCTGTGAACGCGGCCCAAGCTGTAGCATTAGCAGGACATACAGTTACTTTAATCGAGTTGCCTAAGACACCTGGATATTTAGCAATGAATGTTCCGTCATGAGACAAAGAATCATAATGATCTTGGTTCTTGACTAGTTTAGCAGTACCGTTAGTCGCGTTTAAGTGACCTGATGCTGCTCGTACGACTTTAAGGGCGTTACCATATTTTAAGAATGATGCTGCTGTTAAAAAGTACTTGAATGTATTGGAATCTGGTGTGCCGAAGATGGAAGCTAATTCTGTTTCTGAACCAACCGTTCTTACTTCTTCTACTGGACCCCAATTGAAAGAGCCTGCGAACCCACCAATACTGGTCGATACTGCAGGTATTACGCCCGATGCGTCAATCTCTTTGACTTGGACGCCTGGTGATACTTGAAATGCCATTGTTGTGTCCTCTCAATTTGAGTTTATTTATAAGTTTTCATAATACGGTTATATTCAATCAGTATTATTTATATAAATAATGATACTAAGGTTATTTATACTAAGCGTCTGTTAAGTGGATCTCTTTCGCTATCAGCTTCAAACCACACATTACCTTCTCCGTCGCCAATGCCTTCTGTATGATAGTTACTACCATCATTAATAATGCCAAACGGTAACATATCATCTTGGATAGCTTTTAACTGCTCTCTATATAATAAGTTTTTCATATCAATATTCGTTAATCCTTGGAATATGTCTGTTGAAGTAAACCATGCAAACAATACTAAGTTCATCATTAAATCATCGTGATTAGGAGCCTGTGCTTCATATGAGTTTCCTCGAGCAATGAACGTACACATTTCACCGATAGTTTCTCCATCTACAATGTGTAATTTCTTTTGTCCTATTAAATCTTTTAACGTTGAACAACCAATTCTTTTTACTCGTCTAGTCATAGTAGCACCAATTGAATTGGCTTTTACTTGTGATTCGACGAACATATTTTCGTATTCTAAATCGTAGTATAATCCATTACAAACTACAGCACCCTGATCATTAGATTCAACGATGACATAAGCTTCATTATATACCATAGCGTATTTATACACTATATCAGGTAATAACATCGGTGATATATTATTATCTCTAAATACACAAACTTGTTTAAATGGTTCTACTGATGTATCTATAAGGGTAAATGTACTGTAATCTTGACCACGACCTTTCGCGACATCAACAGTCATTACATAGTGATGGCCTTCTTTTGGTGGTTCATACATAAACAAGTTTTCATTGAATGACATTGGTCTTTGAGATTTTTGAGCTAAAAGATCTCCAGCGTCTATTAATGTATTACCACGACCATGGAAGTTATTACCGAATTCCTGATCAAACTGTAATTCAGACGTGTTAGCAATTGTTTGAGCTTTCCACGCTTCATCTCTTCCTGGTACATCCCACCAATCAACTCTAAATGCTTTATATTCATTCGTGTATGTAGTAGCACCTTCCCATATTCTATGAAATATGTTACCAATACCATTAGCAGTTGACGTTATAATAACCTTTGTATCTTTACCAGATGATACTACTGGATACGTTGATGTATAGAACTGTGCATCGTTTTCAACAAAAGCAAACTCATCTAAGAACAATAAGTTAATAGAAAGACCACGAATAGAACTACCAGAAGTAGCAGAAGCAATAAGCTTTGAGTTGTTTGAAAATTCTATTGAACCTTTGTTTAACGCTTTACAACCAGGCTGTAAAAAGAATGGTAGGTTCTCTAACATAAGAGTAATACGAGCTAGCATTTCACGAGCTGTAGCACCTTTGTTTGCTAATATAGCAATAGTTTTTTCTGAATGGAAACATGCATACCAAAGTAAGTAACCAACAGCAGCAATAGATTTACCAGATTGTCGACATGCCAAAACAATAGAGAATCTATTATCATTAAAATGAGAAAACATATTTTCTTGATAATCGTATAGATTGAATGGTACTAAACCATCATCCAACGATATAACCTTTAAATATTTTTTAGCGAAATAAGCAGGATCCATCATACATTTTCTGTATTCTTTAATCTCTTCTTCGCTAAATTCGGACTCTACCCCATCACGCTTAACGTGTGGATTGCCCATGTATCCTTCATCATTTTTTAGGCGTGACATCTATAATCTTTTCCTTATCCTTTGCTTCTTTATCAGATTTAGCAAATAATCTTTGTAGATCAGTAGTACTACCAATAAATAAGTTATTATTAGTAACTGGTTTTTTATTTGGAGCTTCACCAGACAAGTCTTGTTTATTTTTCTGAAGAGCCATAAGTTTATCTGTAACATCTCCGATATCTTTTATGGATTTAGATAATACCTCAAACGCTCTTGGATGTTCAGACTCTGCGGCAAGATTAGCAAGAACGTCTAAAGATCTAACTCCAGTATCAATGAGGTCTTTGTACGTTTTTCTAGAATATTCGTAATCGTCTTTAACTTCTTTTTGATTTTTAGTCAAAACGACTTCATTGGATTTTTCTTTTGATTTCTCAGGTAAGTTATTATTCAGGCTCGCCTGCATCTTATCTAATTTATTCATAATGTACCTATGTTATACTTACGTTAACTGTATAGTTATCATTCTCATCCGCGTTAGTTGGTGTTATTGTGAAATCCATATTTTCTAATACGTTTTCGCCACCAACATCAGAGTTGAAGTCAAAGTTAACTTCTTTGATAATACCCTGGTTTGACGTTGGTCCAAAGAATTTCATTTTCATTGTAAAGTCAAGTTGATATGCTAAGACTCTTCTAGTTTGAAAGTCACCTTCATAATCATCGTTTATAGTAACCCCAGTCAATATAATTGGAACATCTTGTTTATACTGAAATCCAGAAACTGGTGTTATTGAAATTGTATATTCTGGCTGAAAATATGGTAAGATCTGTTCTACTATTTGTAGACCATCATCTTGATTTTTAGCAAGAATGTGTAATGTCATATTAATGTTATACGCAACTTGCTGTTTTAACGTCTTCTTTTTAGTAGAATCAGTTGCATGATTTTCTGATATAGTGTTTCTTTTAGCTAGTTTTTGAGAAGAATCTAAATCTAAACTAGTAATCTCAAAGGCCATCCTTGGTAGTTTAATTGCCATAGAAGCATCGCTATTAGTATTTTGATCTAATCTAGCTAAGAACTTTTGCTTAGGTCCATACGCCAACGGAACTTTAACCTGATTAAGAACATTACCATTACCATCTTGTCTAATAACACTAATGTCATTAAATAATGTTCCAAAAACAGCAACAGCCTTTCTCATTGTAGCATGATAAAAATGATTACCAAACATTAGTTAGTCTCCGATGGGTCACCAAACGGATTATTTTCAGTAAAGTCTAAAAATCCATCAGCTTCTAATTCAAATGCATTATTGCTTGCTCCACCATCGCTTGGGAATGTCGTATTATCAGCAACGTCATCAACAGCAGTAATAAAGCATGTGTTTGTAGATATACTTCCAGTTAAACCTAAAGTCGGAGATATTATAAAATCTTTAGCTTCAGTAGAACCAGTAACTCCAATATTAGATACGCTAATAGTTGCTATATTATTAGTCGTTTTAGTTAAAGTCTGTATAGTTCCATACACGCTTACAGCAGGATCTGTTGTGATAACCTGCGTTACGATTTCACCATTAACAAAATGATTACCACCAGTTAAACTTACAGTCATTGGAACTTGATACGTGTTCTTAAGTTCTGTAATATCAATAGCATCAACACCAGTATCAAAATCTTCTTCATTATATTCGAAGAGACTACAATTAAGTTTATAGACTGGTAAGTTTGATAATTGATAGAATGGTTGTTCATGTTCAACGAACGATATTTCAAAGAATTTATTAGTCATTGGTAAGAATATAAGATCGCCTTCCATTGGTCTTATACTATCTACCGCGTTATTCCATACACCTACTAAATTAGTCCATTGTTTACGTGCAATAATAAACGTAGCTTCGTCTCTTATTTCAAGACCAAACTTTTGATATAGATCGCCAGACCCATCAAAACCTTCAGGATTCTCAATATAAGCTTCAATCATATACGCTTCGTCAAACTTAGAAGCTCGATCTTCTCCCAAGATTGTGTCTCTATCAACTAAAGTTCTTGGAATATAATAGATGTCTTGTCCATATATTTTAAGAGATTCTATTATTAGATCTTCATAAACAGATTGCTCTGAAGCTACTGATTGAGAGAAATATACACTTCTAGGCATTCGTTACCCCGTATAGAAATCGACTGGCTGTTCCCAGTTCAATCTAATTTCTTCGTTTAATTCTTTAAGCTCTTCTTTAGCATCTTCTAATATTTGTCTGCCATTAAAAGTTACTCCGCCGGGCATTACCATACCTTCAAATTTAGATAGGTTAATTCCCCATTGTTGCTTTATTAAAGCTGTAGCATAACGCTTTAAAAAGTAATCGTTATAAACATCATTGTACGTTTCTGGATCTAATATTCTATAACATTCAACGATGATGTAATCATTAACTGCTACTTCTTTAGACCAATCCATGTCAACTCTTAGTTGATTTTTATGTCGGTCAAAGCTAATATGTTTTTCATCAGGATCCATAATTATATTTGCTAGAGCCAACCATTGTTGAGTCATTTCATACTCTACCAATGATCCCATATATCCAAGAGCTTGTGTGTCGTTTAAATGCATTTGATACTGAAGATCAAACATTCCGCCACCACTATTGGTTTGTCTTATCGGAAGTACACTAACAACGTCTGTAACTAAATCGGGTATACTAATATACCCATTAGTAATATCAGTTCCAGTCACTTGGTGCTTTAAAAATACCTTTTCAATAGCATCGGCATGATAGTGTTGAAAAAGCTGTAAAGCTTCGTCAATTCTGTCTTCAACCTGATCGTCGTCAACATTAATTTCAACAACGGGTGCGCCTAAAGATCTTAAGCAGTATTCTATTAATGTGGTTCTACTATTAGGTTTAGCCATTTTTAGATTCCTCTATTAGCTAATCACGCCAACTGCGATTTTGTGTGCAACACCCATACCAACAGATGTTATAACTTCAGCTGTAGCTTCTGCATCATACACGCCACCGGTGTATGTAACATTAACATGACGCTCATGAACAATATCAGTCTCGCTACAAGTAAATCTAACATGAACATCTTTAACTTCTGATACTGTTGTGATTGTTTCACCTTCGTTATCCGGATCTGGTCCTTCATTCGAGCGTGATCCAGTAAATTCTTCTAATAATTCGTATGTCACTGACATAATTTTCTCCTAGTTTAATTTATATATCTATTTATATCTATTTATTTTTAAGCTTATAAATCTATTTATAAGCGACTTGTGTTTTAGCTGTTCTCTAAGGCTCTAATTCTTGCTTCTAGCTCTTGAACAGTCTTAATTAATAAAGGTACTAGCTTTGATTGATCAATACTTTGATAATCTGGAACCGAAGCTACTTTAACATCTCCAACACTTACACCTTCAGGTAATTCTTCTTCTTCTGAATAGAGCGTAGGAGTAGACATAGCGTCCTTTTCTCCTACTACAGCATCAGGAACTACAAGAGCTAGTTCGTGAGCTAAGAAGCCGTCTGTTCTAAAATCAGTACCTATCCATTTAAAGTTTCTAGTTTGTATGCTAAGTAATCTAGCAGTTGCGTCTGTTACTTCTAATAGATCTTCCTTTAACCTATAGTCTGAACTAGTAGTATATGTAGTTCCATAATTGTTTGATGTGATTCTTCCCAACGACGTGGTTCCATTGGCTTTTGTAAAATTCATATGGAATCTTGCAGATCCATTAACATCGCTGGATTGTGTTGAATTTATGTTTGAAGCAGCAAAAGAAGTATTAGCCGATCCATCAAGTAATACAGGTTTATGCATTCGAACATTAGCGCTTGTGATAGTCATGATCGTACCGACTTGACCTTGAGTAAAACGAAGGTCTCTAGCACTACCCGATGCGCCTGATGTAGATCCTATTGAATTATAGGTTGAACTTACGAAATGACTCATATGGTTAGAGCCATCTGAAACGTTAAATCTTGCGCATTTTATTTCACCAGCAGAAGTCCTTTTTACAATAGTGCTAACATCAG
>Ga0209712_10001976_pt1 | contig 17167 bp, 12 predicted proteins | sample ArcOceMetagenome_FD_187443 | JGI IMG/M metagenome (GOLD analysis project Ga0209712, IMG submission 187443) | Marine eukaryotic phytoplankton communities from Arctic Ocean - Arctic Ocean - Greenland ARC118M Metagenome (SPAdes) (version 2) | ecosystem: Environmental > Aquatic > Marine > Oceanic...
TTCACCCAACAGATTGTCTTTCGGAATCCGCACATCTTGGAAAAACAGCTCCGAGGTGTCCTGGGCTTTTAAACCCAACTTCTCAAGATTTTGACCCTTAGTAAATCCCGGCGTGCCCGCTTCAACCAAAAACAGACTAATACCTTTAGAGCCGGCATTAACATCAGTCTTGGCCACAACAATCACCAAACCGGATTTTTGACCATTGGTAATAAAGGTCTTCGAACCATTCAAGACCCACTCATCACCGTCTAGTACTGCAGTGGTTTTGGTGCCCTGCAGATCTGAACCAGCACTCGGCTCGGTCATGGCGATAGCGGTAATCAATTCACCAGAAACACAGCGTGGCAAAAAGCGCTGCTTCTGCTCTTCACTGCCGTAGCGAACTATATAGGGAACCGCGATATCCGAGTGCAGAGTCCAGCCTAAACCGGTACAGCCAGCGTGACCGATCTCTTCATTAACAATACAGTTATAGCGAAAATCGACGCCAACACCGCCGTACTCTTCAGGCACAGTAGGGCATAAAAAACCCTGCTCGCCGGCCTTCAACCAGATATCGTCGCTGACCATGCCATCTTTTTCCCACTGAGCATGGTGCGGCACTGCCTCAGCCTGAAGAAATTTACGCACTGTGTCGCGGAACATATCGTGGTCGGAATCATATAGGGTACGTGGAATCATAAGCGGAGCTCTCTATTGTTTAGCGAATATCTTCAGCCATTAACGTTTCGCGGCCATTACAGCGCCTAAGTATGATTTATTGTTCGTCGCGAAAGGGTAATTCTGCTGTCAAAAAGTCGGGTTTTGGTGACCGCAGCGTTCCGAGCAAAGCCAACTGATAAACTCGAACGCTAAATTAACTGGTCAACTGCAATAAAGACTAGCATGCCAGCGCCAATCGTCCAGTAAATATTCCCAGTTTTATAAGCGGCAGTTATAGCTGCCGCGGCACCCCAGAGGTAGGGGTTAGATATACCCAAATCGAGCTGTTCACTACGCACAAATAATATCGGCGCAAGAATAGCGGTCAACACAGAGGGCCCGCTGTAACTGAGCAGCAAGCGTAGATTGGGCCCGAGCCGAACTGGCAGTCTGCCCTCAAGAAACAGATAGCGAGTGCCAAAGGTAATGCAGGCGAGCAGCAGGATAGTTAGCAATGTCATGAGCCACCTCCCCATTTTTCGCTAAATTTATTCACTGTATAGCCAACCATCATGGCTAGCAGGGCCGCACAGATAAGCCCTAGCTCAAAATGCCACAGAGTAAAAAACACCGAGGCAGTGGCTGCCGTTAACACAGCCGCCAGAGTCGCCAGGGATTTAATACCGGGAACTACCAGGGCAATAAAGGTAGCGGCAATAGCGAAATCCAAGCCTAAATCAGTTAGATCAGGGAGCGAGGCACCGGCAACAATCCCGATGAAGGTCCACAGATTCCAGGCCAGATAAAAACTGCCACCGGCAGCCAAACCATAATAAAGGCGTAACTTTCCGAGATAAGCACGGCGGTGGCCCGACAGGGCAAACAGCTCATCGGTGAGCAGAAAGCCAAGACTTAGGCGCCAGCGCAGGGGCTTAGGACTGAGGCGTTCGCGCAGAGACAAGCCGTAGAGAAAGTGGCGGGAACTGATAATAAAGGCTGTAAACAACACAGTGAGCAGCGAACTGTTATCGGCGATTAATTCGACAGTGACAATCTGTACTGCACCGCCAAATATAATCCCTGAAAACAGCTGTGCCTCGAGCCAGCTAAAACCCCGCTGCACCGCCAGGGAGCCAAATAATATACCCCAGGGCAGCACCGCCAGACTTAGGGGCAACATATCCATCACCCCTCGCAGGGTGGCAATTTTCAGGGCTCGATTATTAGCTCTCATGATCTCTTTACTAGCTGGCTTGGCGTAAAAACGACGCTATCAGCTTTTCACATTAGCCCAATATACAGGCAGCTGTTACAAAAACTTACGCAGTAACCAATGGGGCATCAAATCGACCACAAACGCCACATAGCGCCAGCGCTTGGTAATAAAGATATGGTTTTTCTTTTTCAATAATCCAGTGACCATCTGGGCAACGCCCTTTTCCACTGGCGCCATCCACGGGGGATTGCCATGCACCATAGGCGTTTTAACAAAGCCCGGCTCAATGGTAGTAATTGTAATCGGCAACCCGCTTCGAATCGCGCGCTGACGCATGCCAGCGAGATAGTTTGAAACAAAGGCTTTAGTGGCGTGATAAGTAACAGTCTTAGCCCCAAAAATATGGGCGGCCATCGAGGAAATACCAGCCAAATGCCCTGCACCGCGCTGAGTGAAGTGTTCCATGGCAACAATGGTCAGAGCCGCAAAACCGCGGACATTCACATCGATCATTTCCCGCTCAGCGGCCCACTCAAGTTTATGTTCAAATAGCCCGACACCGGAACTCAAAACAATAAGCTCCACATCACCCATGCGGGCAATCAATTCTTCTAATTCTGTCTGGGACTGTTCCGCGTTGGTCACATCTGTAGTTTGTACAAAATGGGTGCCCGGCAGTTTCTCCACCAACTCATTAAGCAGCGCTTCGCGGCGACCCATCACACCCAACTGATAACCTTTGTCTGCCAGCTGAATTGCCAACTCCCAACCCAGCCCGGAACTGGCTCCAACGATAATTGCCTGCTTCATAGATTTCCCCTGCCGCTATTTTTTAAGCGGCTATTATTGTTATGTGATCTTACCGCTGAACGCGGAATAGCTATCTAAATAGGGCTTAAGCTAATTAAGAAGGACGCAGTGTAACCAAATACAGTCTGACTGGCGCTCAAAAAATCGGTTTTTTAATGCGTTCAGAATCGTGACACCAGGTAATAAGATATTCGACACGACCATCTGACATAAGACGGCTCTTATTGATTTCAAAGTAGTCGAGATAACTTTTAAGATCGCGCTGGGAGTGGGGATAGACTGGCCGCTGTTCGTCGCTGCGGGGGCACTGAGTCAATGCATCTTTTCTCATCAGGCCGTAACAGGAGTTGGGTAGCTCGCAGCGGGAATTTAGCGTACCCAAGCCGAAGCCACGGGTGTGCTCGCCGACATAGGGCTGTAAGGCTTCGATAAAAGCCTTGATTAAGGTGCCGTCAAGATAGTTAAAGAAATCCCAAAACAGGCAAATATCAATCATGCAGTTATCTGGAATATTAAGCGCTTGGCGAAACAGAGATACTAGTTCTTGGTGACTGATGTCTTCGCTGATTTCAGCGACAAAGTCTTCAGAGTAGAGATCGACAAATAACAACTTGCATTTAAACTGACTAAAAAAATCAACAGTCGCAGCCATCGCCATACCAACGTCGAGAACAACCAGCCGCCGGTCAGCCTGAAGTGAATCGAAAGCGGCGGCAGCAAGATTGCTGTGCAGCGTTGTGCACAGGGCGTAGTCCTGAGAAGTAGCAGATATAGCCGTAACCTGTTCGACCCGCGCCCTAAACACTAATGGTTGCTCGCAACCTAAGAAGCGTTAGATTTTTCAGAGGTTGCAGCCCCTGGAAATAGATCTGACTTGCCATTTGGCACAGCCTTGATACTGGGCTGTTCATCTGGATCCATCTCAATACTACCTTTAAATTTGGCACCATCTTCCAACGTGACTCGCGGCGCATCTATATTGCCAAGCACATTGCCAGTTTTTGAAATAATGACTTTTTCACCACCAGAAATGTCCCCTTCAATCTTGCCTTCAATACGAACGATTTTTGCGCTGATATTAGCTTTAAGCTGGCCGGACTGACCCACTGTAACTTCATGGCCAGTGGCATTAATAGTGCCGGAGACTTTGCCTTCGATAATTAAATTTTCAGCGCTGGTTATATTTCCGTCGATAACAACTGTTGAACCAATCATAGTTTTCCCTCCAATAGATACCGAAGCTCTTTTGGGGTTTTCACTTGAGCTGCGAGATGATTTATTAAGTGCGGAACGACTTGTTTCAGAGTCTTTTTTAAAATTAAACATCGAACTTTCCAATCAATAATTTTACACGGCCACGTACTCTAACAACATAAATCTCATTCAGCTAGTATAAATACCTATTTTTATTTGACAGGCCCCACAGAAACTAGGCTAGAGGCTCACTATTAAACTGCTCAACTTGCTGCTGAATATCGAACCACTGCTCTTCGTTATCAGAAATCGACTTTTTAATTTCTGTCTGTAGGGCAAGCTGCTCTTTTAAAACCTGCCTGTTAGTGTCGAGATATAAGTCAGTGTCGGCAAGGCGGATTTCCACTTCGTTTAGTTGACCCTGAAACTTTTCAATTTTCTTTTCCAACTGTGAAGATTTTTTAGTTAAGGGTGCGAGATTCTTGCGGGCATCAGCAGACTGCTGTCGCTGAAGTTTTTTTTCGGCCGCACTGAGAACTTCGACCGGAGCAACAGGTTCGACAATTTCTTCAATTACTGGAACTGCTTGGTCGATATTTTTCTGACCAGAATCTGTAGGCACACGGTTATAGTTTTTCAGCCACAGCTGATAATCTTTTAGGTCGCCTTCAAATTCTTTAACCTTGCCATCTGCAACCAGATAAAACTCATCAACAGTGTTACGCAACAGATGTCGATCGTGAGAAATAACCACCAGAGCACCTTCATAACTCTGTAACGCGAGAGTCAATGCATGACGCATTTCCAAATCCAAGTGGTTGGTGGGCTCATCAAGCAATAGCAGGTTAGGCTTCTGCCAAACAATGAGTGCCAGTGCAACACGCGCTTTTTCACCACCGGAAAATGCCTTGATAGGCTCCAAGGCTTTATCACCATGAAAATCAAATCCACCCAAAAAATTTCGTAATTCTTGATCAGTGGATTTTGGACTGATGCGCTGCAGATGCAAAAAGGCACTGGCTTGTAAATCTAAAACCTCTAACTGATGCTGCGCAAAATAACCAATTTTTACATTGTCCCCATAAACCCTTTCGCCATTAAGCAGATCTAGGTCACCGGTTAGGCTGGCAATCAAGGTTGATTTACCGGCACCATTTGGTCCCAGCAGGCCGATACGAGTTCCCGGGTGAAGGTCAAAGTTAACGTGGGATAAGATAGTTTGACCGTCGTAACCCAAGTCGCCCTGGCTGATATTGGCCAGTGCGCTGTGGGCTTTTTTGCCCTGGGAAAAACTAAAGTAAAAGGGCGAGTCGATATGTGCTGGCGCAATATCTTCCATGCGGGCCAATTCTTTAACTCTACTCTGGGCCTGTTTGGCCTTTGATGCCTTAGCTTTAAAGCGGGTAATAAATTCTTCAACTTCTTTGCGGCGTTTTTGTTGTTTCTCAAAACTCGCCTGTTGTAATGCCAGGCGTTCGCCACGAACACGCTCAAAGGTTGAATAATTGCCTTTGTAGGCGTTAGTTTTGCAATGCTCCACATGAACAATTCGATCCACTACGTTATCAATAAAATCGCGATCGTGAGAAATAATCAACAATGTCCCGGTATAGCTTTTTAACCACTGCTCTAACCAGAGCGTCGCATCCAAATCGAGGTGATTGGTTGGCTCATCCAGCAACATTAAATCCGACGGGCTCATCAATGCCTGAGCCAAATTTAAACGAATGCGCCAGCCGCCTGAAAAGCTATTAACCGGACGATCCAGCTCTGACTGGGCAAATCCTAAACCATGCAATAACTGCTCGGCGCGATAATGCGCATCAAAGCCATTGGCGTTATCTAATTTTTCATATTCTAGCGCTAGACGATCGTGATTCTCATCGGCTAAGGCTTTTTCAATAGCGCGCTCAATCTGGCGAATCTGCGGATCGCCATCGAGAACAAAGTCCACAACACTGCTTTCAGAGTTGGCCAACTCCTGGGCCATATGGGCAACGCGCCAGTCTTTAGGAATAAATAATTCACCGGCATCGGCGCTAATTTTTCCCATCAGTAATTTGAACAGGCTCGACTTGCCGCTGCCATTGGCACCGATAATACCTATATGTTGGCCCGGGTGGACGACGAGTTCAGCGTCTTGCAGCAGTACTTTAGTGCCGCGACGCAGCTCGATGTCAGTTAATGTAATCATAGAGAGGTTATTACCAGTAAATTATTCAAGACCGAGGAAGCCACCGGATTGGTGACTCCAGAGATTGGCGTAAAGGCCGTTGGCGGCAAGCAATTGTTGATGAGTGCCCTGTTCAACAATGACCCCCTGATCGAACACGATAAGCCTGTCCATGGCCGCGATAGTGGAGAGTCGGTGGGCAATGGCAATCACCGTTTTGCCTTCCATCAGTTGGTTGAGGCTCTGCTGAATAGTGGCTTCAACTTCAGAGTCCAGCGCCGAGGTAGCTTCATCGAGCACCAGTATAGGTGCGTCTTTTAATAGCACTCGGGCAATAGCGACGCGCTGACGCTGACCGCCAGAGAGGGTTACGCCCCGCTCACCCACATGAGCATCGTAGCCACGGCGGCCGGTGTTATCGCGCAGGCTGAGAATAAATTCATGGGCCTGGGCGCGCTTGGCCGCCTCAATCATCTGCTCTTCGCTGGCGTCCGGGCGACCGAACATAATGTTTTCTCGCACTGATCTATGGAGCAGTGAGGTGTCCTGAGTGACCATGGCGATATTGGCGCGCAAGCTGTCTTGGGAGACATTGCGCAGCTCCTGCTGATCAATCGTCAGGTTGCCACTCTGGATATCAAAGAAGCGTAATAGCAGATTAACCAAACTAGATTTACCCGCGCCACTGCGACCGACAATACCGACTTTCTCACCCCCGGCAATGGTCAGATTAAGATTGTTAAACACCATTTCGTCATTGTTATAGGCGAAGTCCACATCCTTGAATTGAATCTCGCCCTGCCCGATCTCTAGCTCCGAGACCGAGTCTGAATCGGTAATCGTCTGGGGAATCGAGATGGTGTTAATGCCATCTTGAACCGTGCCTATATTTTCAAACAGGCTGCTGATCTCCCACATAATCCAGTGAGACATACCGGTTAAACGAATCGCCATACTCATCACAATAGCTATGGCACCTGGGGTAATGGCACCATTGATCCAGAGGTAGATGCCCAGCGCCGCCGTGCTGAACACCAAACACATGTTCAACGTCCACAGCGTGATATTGAGTTTGGTCACCAAGCGCATCTGTGGATGCACAGTATTGAGAAACTCGCTCATGCCTTCTTTCACATAAGCGGACTCACGAGAGCTATGAGAAAACAGCTTCAGTGTGATTATGTTGGTGTAACTGTCAACAATACGACCGGTCATCATCGAGCGGGCATCGGCCTGCAGCGTGGCTATATTTTTCATCCGCGGTACAAAGTGTCGTTGCACAGCTATATACAGCAGCAACCAGATTAGCAGAGGGACAACTAGGCGCGGATCGGCATTGGCCACAAGAAACAGCGTGGTCACCACATAGATGATCACAAACAGGATTACATCGAGCAGCTTCATAACTGTGTCGCGCACAGCGAGAGACGTCTGCATCACTTTGGTGGCAATGCGTCCGCTAAATTCGTTCTGAAAAAAGCCGTAACTCTGATTTAACAGATAGCGGTGAGCCTGCCAGCGCACCGACATGGGCAGATTACCCATCAACGTCTGATGCACCACCAGAGAGCGTCCGGCGTTGGCCAGAGGAATTACCACTAGCATAAATACAGACATAGCCAGCAGGGTACGCCAGGTTTCAGCAACAAACGTTTCTGGATCGCTAGTGGCTAGCCAATCCACAACCTGACCCAAAATGCCAATTAACATGGCCTCGGAAATGGCAGTAATAGCAGTCAATACGGCCATCAGTATCAGCCAGCGTTCCATACCGCGCACATGGTGGCGGCAGAATTGGTAGATTCCGCGGGGCGGTTGCCCGGGTGTAACACCCGGAAATGGGTCGACCAGACGTTCAAAAAAACCGAACATTTAGGATCCTATGTTAAAGCGATGGAGTTCATACTCGTCAGAAGAACTTGGGGCGGGCATAATAACAATTTCCAGAGCCCGTCAGGAGAAACAAATGACATTTCAACGTTCTATTTACGCGCAGATCCTCTGCTTTGCGGTTATTTTCACCACAACCCCAGCCCTAGCCGTGGATCTCGATGCGGAACGGATGATTGATTCCCTTTCCAAGCTGCAGTTTGACAAGCTCGGCAGCCCCCAGATCAAGACCGATTCGATCAAACCGGTGCTGGCCGGCGTCAAACGCCCTCACCGTCTGCTGGTTATCGCCGTGGAATTTCCCGAGCTCGGTTACGACCGTTTTCCCGGAGACAAAAAGCAGAACAACAAAAACCGCGACTACCTGCAGAGACTATTATTTGGCGGCAGCGTCAAGCGCCCCAAAGCCGGCACCCTGTCCCACTATTACCGCCACCAATCTAAGGGGCTCTACAATGTCACCGGTAAAGTGATGCCCATCGCCAAGGTGAGTAAGCCCTTAGCCCATTACGGCCGACCCTTACAAAATGCCGACGGCAGCTGGCGCAATGACGACCATACTGATGAACTGGTAGTTGAAGCACTACAGGCCGCCCATAGAGATAACCCCAACTTCCCTTGGAAAGATTATGATATCTGGGACCCGAAGGACTTTGATGGCGATGGCAATCGCGCCGAGGCCGATGGCTATCTGGATCACCTAGTGATTGTCTATGCAGGCAAAGCCCAGTCTTCCTGTCAGGGCCTCTATAAACTCAATGAAAAATTCACAGTCAACGCTGAGAGTAATGTCTTTGACAGCCTGCCAGCAGCAGAGCAGGACTGTGCCGATCGTATCTGGCCCCATCGCAGCTCGCTGAATCGTGGGCTGGGCAAAGGTCCTGTTCTTGAGGGCATGGTCAATGGCCGCGGTGGATATGAGATCGAAGAGGGTCTGTGGCTCTACGACTACAATATGCAGTCCGAGTACACCGAGGTCTCCACCTTTATTCATGAGTTTGGCCATTCTTTAGGGCTGCCGGATATCTATGCCAGGGCCACCAACAATTCCAGCGCCTCTTGGGAAGCTATGTCAGCAACAGCATCCCCAGAACCACAGGAACTCAGTGCCTGGTCGCGAATGGTATTGGGCTGGCTCAACCCCTGCATTGTTCGCCCCCCGACTTTTGGCGGCGACAAGCGCAGCTCCATGTACCTAAAAACTATGAATGACTGGTCGAATAAGGCCGGCGCTGAAAACAGCCGCGGTGTCTGCGATGCGACGATGATTATTCTGCCACCGAAAGTCCGTGAACTGCAGCTTGGACCCCTGAGCAGTGATCAGGGCAAGTATGCCGTCTACACAGGTCAGGGCAACGACCTGCACCACTTCCTGAGCCGCAGCTTTGATCTGACAAAAGTGAATGCCGAGCAGCAGCTGATACTGAGTTTTGATACCTGGTTTAAAATTGAGTCAGACTGGGATTACCTCTATATAGAAGCCTCTGTGGATGGCGATAGCTATAAGCGTCTGCTGCCCACCGACAAAGAAAATGCAGCCGATACCAACAGCACTATGCCATCGAAAAAAGGCCATGAAGGCGAGGGTTCACTGCCCGGCTTTAGCGGCCGCTCCGGTGATATGGATGGTGACGGCAAAGTCGAGATCGCCACTGGCTGTGATCCCTCTGCAAGCAAAGTGCTGGCCGAAGATCGAGTGGGCGAAAATCTAACGGATGCCTGCGAAACCGCTCAGTGGATTGCCGCAGAATTTGACCTTGAAGCCTATCGCGGCAAACAGGTATCCATTCGCCTCCACTACTTTGCCGATGGTGCCGCAGTGGAAGATGGTGCCCTGATCGACAATATCCGTATCGACGCCCTAGGCTATAACGAAGATTTTGAGTCTGGCGCAATCAAAGGCTGGAGCAGCGATGGCTTTACCCTGAGTGGTGGAGAGCATCGTATTGCGGTGCCCCATTATTATCTGCTCGAATATCGCGACCCCTACGCCAGTTTCGATTCAGTGAAAAATTATGATGCCGGACTCGCCAAGCCGGGCTTTTCCTTTTTTAAAGACAGCGACGGAGAAATGAAGGCCTTTAATGCGAACTATCGCCCCGGCGTCTTGGCCTGGTATTACAACGGCGAATATCTCTGGAGCCAAAATGAACCGGCCCAGTTTGGACCCGGCAATGGCTTTTTATTATTGGTGGATGCCAACCCCCAGGAATTTAATCTGCCTAGCGTGCCTGAAGAGTATTTTATCGACGACCAGGGTTGGACCTCTTACCAGTTCGGTGAGAGCGCCCAGCCCTGGCTGAAGCAAAGCTATGTCGATGTTATGTGTCATCAGCGCCGCTCGGCTTTTTACTCCAGCGATGTCAGTGTCCCAGATCGAAAGCGCTGTTACGAGTCTCTGATCGATGGACGGCCAGCGCTGGAATCACTGAACTGGGAGGGCCGTCAGTTGATGTATGGCTATACATTGATCAATCGCATGCTGCCCGGTGCCGACCGCCTAAAATACAAAGGCGTCAGTTCGCTGTTTGACCTGCGGATCCGCGGTGGAAAAACTGAATATCGACTCTATGATCGTGCCCTCAGAAATCGTCATTCCGGTGATGCCCCCTTTGCTATGGAGAGCTTTGCCAAGGGCAGCTCGGTGTACTCCATCGATGGCGATCGCTTGGTTGAACAGAGCAGTGAAGCCTACCCGCCAGTCAGTGAGTTTTCCGATGCACGACCGAACCGCTACCAAAATCCAAAACTGCCCTTTGGCGGCGCCAATATTCCGGAGGTGGGTTTGCGCTTTAAACTGGGCGAGCCATCACCAGAAGCACCTGAAGAGGCGCGGGTAAAAGTAGTGATAGATTGGGATTAGTCGTTAGGGAACACTCGCTAAAAGTGCACTCGCTAAAGACCAATCGGAGAGTCCCCGTCCTGCCAGGGCGGGGATTTTTTCATGGCAGCCAAAAACAGTTCAGACATCAGCAGCTGCTCTAACCAAGCGCGCAGCTTTGGGTAGGGCGATTGATCAAACCAGTCTTTATCCACATAGGCGAACTGGCGAATAAAGGGGAACAGAGCTATATCAGCGAGGGTTATTCGCTCTGCCAGCAGATAGGGCTGTCTCGTCAGTAGAACTTCCAGCTCGGCGAGAAACAATTCACCGCGACCACGATACTGTTCTTGAGATTCAGCAGGAAAGCGCTCCCAATACTTGTAGTGATCTAGGTCGGTTTTAAATTGGCCGTCATTGCGGGCGATCAAATCACTGATCGCCGAATCAAGGTCGGCGCTCAACCAATTCTGAGGATCACTCTGCTCCAGCGCCCAACGAATAATGTCATAACTCTCATCCAGCACTCTGGCATCCGCAAGTTCCAGCACAGGCACTGTGCCCTTAGATGAAATAGCCAACATTTTTTCAGGTTTGGCTTTCAACAGGACTTCACGCAGCTCTAGGTTTATACTCGCGTACAACAGAGCCATCCGTGCCCGCATTGCATAGGGGCAGCGACGAAAAGAATATAAAATGGGTAACTTTGTGGGCACAGCCGCTCCGCGAACTATCTAAAAAATAACCTTATCCAACTATAAGAATAATAACCTATGTCTATTAGCGAAGTATCCAGCAAACCCTATGATCTGATCGTTTTCGGCGCCACCAGTTTTGTCGGCCAAATTCTAACCCACTATTTAGTCGACACCCTAGGCGTCAACAGCGACATCTCCTGGGCGATCGCCTCCCGCTCAGAATCAAAACTTGCGACATTAAAAGACTCCCTCGGCACCGTAGCCAGTGAACTGCCTGTAATCATTGCCGACTCCCACGACGAAGCCTCACTGCAGGCAATGTGCAGCCAAACCCGAGTGGTTATCTCCACTGTTGGGCCCTATGCCTTGTATGGCGAACTGCTGATCAAAACCTGTGCAGAAACCGGAACCGATTACACCGACCTGACCGGTGAAGCCCACTGGATCGGGCAGATGAAAGACAAATACAACCAGGCCGCAGAAGCCAGCGGCGCTCGTATAGTCAACTGCTGTGGCTTTGACTCCATCCCCTCGGATATGGGTGTCTTTGCCATGCAACAGCGCGCCCAGACAAAATTTGGTCATCCCCTGCCCCACGCCAAACTGCGTGTTAAAGCCATGAAAGGCGGCGCATCAGGCGGCACTATCGCGAGCATGATCGAAGCCCTAAAAGCAGCCAAAGCTGATCCAAAAATGCGCAAGAAAATGGGTAACCCCTACCTCTTATGCGGCAGCGATCATCAATACAGCATTCGCGCCAAGACGGTTTCCGGCCCGGAATTTGATACAGACTTTAACTGCTGGACTGCACCCTTTGTTATGGAAGCCATTAATTCCCGTGTAGTGCTGCACTCCAACGCCCTGCTCGGTATGGCCTATGGTCGCAATTTCTCTTACAGCGAAGGCATGCTTACAGGTAAGGGTTTAAAGGGACGCATTGGCGCCCTGATGTCGACAGTGGCCTTTGGCATGCTGGGTGTAGGTCTCTATTTCAGCCCCACCAGAGCCCTGTTGGAAAAGTTTGTTCTGCCAGCTCCTGGTGAAGGTCCCAGCCCAGAAGCACAGTTGAATGGCTATTTTGATGTGCGTGTTCACGGCCGTGATGACCAGGGTAATCAGCTTACTGTAAAAGTGACTGGCGACCGCGATCCCGGTTACGGCTCAACGGCGAAAATGCTCGGGCAGGCAGGACTCTGTTTGGCACTGGATATTAAGAAAGAAGATCGTGCCGGTGGTTTCCTGACTCCGTCAGTTGCCATGGGTGATACGCTGCTGAAGCGACTTGAGGCTCATTCGGGATTGACCTTTGAAACCTGTGATTAAAGCTTAGACGTTTAACAACCCTGAGATCCCGACCACTACAGTCTGTCATACCGACCACTACAGCCTGTCATCCCGACCACTAAAGCCTGTCATCCCGACCGTAGTGGAGGGATCTCCCGCAGCCGGCACCAGACTAATAATTTTATGCTGTCTTTTCTAGGGCAGGTGCCATGCGGCAAGGAGATCCTTCGGCTTCGCTCAGGATGACAAAATATATACTTTTATCTCGACCACTACAGCCTGTCATCCCGACCGTAGTGGAGGGATCTCCCCCAGCAACCACCAAACTAATGATTTTATGCTGTCTTTTCTAGGGCAGGTGCCATGCGGCAAGGAGATCCTTCGGCTTCGCTCAGGATGACAAAATATATGCTGTTATCTCGACCACTACAGCCTGTCATCCCGACCACTAAAGCCTGTCATCCCGACCACTACAAACTGTCATCCCAACCACTACAAACTGTCATACCGACCACTACAGCCTGTCATCCCGACCGTAGTGGAGGGATCTCCCGCAGCCGGCACCAAACTAATGATTTTGTGCCGTCTTTCCCAAGGCAGGTGCCATGCGGCAAGGAGATCCTTCGGCTTCGCTCAGGATGACAAAAAATATAGCGATAATCGAGATAGACCCTGGCCATACCCTTGCGATCAATCAGGGCCCGCTTATGGGTGGTATTATTTTCAGAAAAAGAGAGTACTTGTTTGAGCGACAGCGAGTTGTGCGAACGCTGAAAATGATGGCATACATGGGACCGATCGCAAGGCTATGGTCAGGGTCTATTCGCACCCAAGTAGCCCCCAAGAACAAACCCGAGATCCCTGGTCGCTACGCTCTGTCGGGATGGCAGTAGATAAAAATTGCTCTGTCGAGATGACAAGGGATGGAAAGTTCTCTATCCACATGGAGGCGAATAGAATTACTCTGTTGGGATAGCATCAACAATCATCGTCCCAAGATAATCCAATGGAATGCTCAGCTGTACCGCGACAATTCAAATAGAACCGAAGCAAACAATCAAAGACGCACAGTGACACCACGCTCGGCCATATAACGCTTAGCCTCAGGCACCGTATGCTCACCAAAGTGGAAAATACTCGCCGCCAGCACCGCGTCAGCCTTGCCCAGAACAATACCATCCACCAGATGCTGCAGATTGCCCACACCGCCAGAAGCAATCACAGGCACATTCACCGCATCGCTAATCCGCGACGTGAGATCCAGATCAAAACCATTCTTAGTCCCATCGCGATCCATACTGGTCAGCAAGATCTCACCAGCACCATAGGCAGTCATTTTCTCCGCCCACTCAATGGCATTAATCCCAGTAGGCTTGCGTCCACCGTGGGTAAAAATTTCCCAGCGACACTCATCCCCCTGCTCAACCTGCTTCGCATCAATGGCCACCACTATGCACTGAGAACCAAAACGCTGAGCTGCTTCACGGACAAATTCCGGATTGTGAATCGCCGCCGAATTAATCGCCACTTTATCGGCACCGGCATTTAATAGATTGCGAATATCCTGCAACTCACGGACACCACCGCCAACCGTTAAGGGAATAAACACCTGCCCTGCCATACGCTCAACCGTATGCAGCGTAGTATCTCGCGCTTCATGGCTGGCCGTAATATCGAGAAAGGTAATCTCATCGGCACCCTGTTCGTTGTAGCGACGGGCAACTTCAACCGGATCCCCAGCATCGCGAATATCGACAAACTGAACGCCTTTTACCACACGGCCTTTGTCCACATCCAAACAGGGAATAATACGTTTTGCCAGACTCATTTCTCGTCCTTAAATAGGTGACCTAACTTGCCCGCCTTGGTGGACAGATACTGAACATTATGGGGATTGCTATCAGCCTGAATCGGCTCACGCTCAACCACATTGATGCCCAAGGCTTTTAGCGCGTCGATCTTGCGCGGATTATTGGTCATCAAGCGAACTTCCGTGGCACCCAAATGTTCAAGCATCGAAGCGCAGATAGAATAATCACGCATATCAGCACCAAAGCCTAAACGCTCGTTGGCTTCCACAGTGTCAGCACCCTGATCCTGAAGATTGTAAGCACGGATTTTATTCACCAGACCAATGCCTCGGCCCTCTTGGCGCAAATAGAGAATCGCGCCGCGGCCTTTTTCAGAAATCCGCTTCATCGCCTCTTGCAGCTGTTCGCCACAGTCGCAGCGCAGGCTGCCCAAGGCATCGCCAGTCAGACATTCGGAGTGAATTCGAATTAGCAGAGGCTCGTCACTAGCACAGTCGCCCATGCTGATGGCGATATGCTCTTTGCCTTTAAAGGGATCTTCAAAACCATGAATATCAAAGGTGCCCCAGCGGGTGGGCAACTTTGAGGATTCGATAAAGCGAAGCGCCACAGTTTTCTCCAAGATAGTATTCAGCCGCGTATTGTAGCGGCAAAGCCCACTTTGTGCAGGCTTTTCAAATAGCTTGGAGAGGCAAATTAATCAGTGGCTAATAGCGGTTCAACAAAGCGTTTCGAATCACGCAGATCGTAGATAACCCGATAGAGGCAGGGAATCAAAATCAGCGTAATAGTGGTCGCAAAGACAATACCAAAACTCAGAGACAGGGCCATGGGAATCACAAACTGTGCCTGCAGACTGGTTTCAAATAACATCGGCAGCAGTCCCACAAAGGTGGTCATGGTAGTCAGTAAAATTGCTCTAAAACGCTGCCTGCCAGCACCCATCAGCGAGTCATCAATACTCAGCTTGTCGGCACGACCGCGATTAACAAATTCCACCAGAATCAAACTGTCGTTGACCACCACGCCAGCCAGAGCCACCAATCCAAAGATCGACAGCATGCTGATCGACACGCCAAAAATAATATGCCCGACCACAGCACCAATAAAGCCAAAGGGAATCACAGCCATAATTACCAGCGGCTGAACATAGGATTTTAACGGCACTGCCAACAAACCATAAATCAGAAATAGCGAGGCCGCAAAACCCAAGATCATACGCTTCATTAGTGTTTGCTCTTCCTGACTGGCGCCCCCTAAACCAAACTTAACCCCAGAATAGCGGGTCAGTAATTGCGGAATAAACTCCGTGGTCAAATCAGCGATCACCGCGCCACTTTGCGCCTTGCTCGAATCCACATCAGCCGTAATGGTCACTGTGCGCTCGCGATCTATTCGCGATATCGCGGTCAGGCCAAGACCTAACTGGATATCCGCCACCTCACCAATCGCGATAACTTGGCCGCTGGCAGTGCGTATATGCATATTCTCCAGAGTAGCAATTGAACTGCGCTCTTCTAGCGGGTAACGCACCATTACCTTTAAGGTGTCGGCACCGCGCTGAAGGCGCTGTACTTCTTCACCATAAAAAGCCTGACGAACCTGCCGCGCTATATCACCAAGACTAATACCGAGCTGGCTTGCATTGGGTTTTAGGCCAATCAGGATCTCACGGCTACCGGCGCCCTGAGAGTTATAGATATCAAAGACACCGTTGTACTCGCCCAATTTCTCCGCCAACTCGGCTCCAGCCAAGGTCAGCTGCTCTGGGTCTGAGCCTGACAGGGTTAGGTTGACCTTTGCTCCACCGCCAGCATTGGTCCCCGCATAATAGCGCTGCTTGCGCACATTGGGCAGATTGCCAACTTTATCTCGCCACAGTTTTTCGATCTCAAAAGAACTGATACTGCGCTCTTCAGGGTGGGTCAGGGAGATCATAAACATCGCCTCAATATCCGACTCCGTGTAAAAAACAAGGTGTTCTACCAGCCCCTTATCATCAGGGTGGCTGCGACGATATTCAGCATCGATTTCATAGGCAGCGGCTTCCACAAGAGACAGTGTCTCTTGCAAGTTTTCAGCTGAGGCGCCGTCCTGCATAATAATTTGCGCCTGCACACCGTCACCAGGAACATTGGGGAAAAACTCAAAGCGGGCTATGCCGCTGTTAACTGCACTTATTGAAATAATCAGTAGAGCCAAGAATCCGGCCAGAGTGGCGTAGCGATGCTGCAGACAGAGTTTCAGAAAAGGGATATAGCGGTTTTCAACGAAACCGCTAAGTGCGACGCTAATATTACCCTGCCAGCGCTCAATAAATGCCCACCGCGGCTTCGCGGGGCGACCCAACTCTAGCCCGACCAAATGAGCAGGCAATATCAACTTTGATTCAATCAATGAAAATAACAGACAGAGAATCACCACTACAGCAATGGATTCAAAGAAGGGTGCCGCGGCACCGCCAACAAATAATATGGGTGCAAAGGCCGCCATGGTGGTCAACACGCCAATGGTTGAGGGAGTAGCCACCTTTTTGGCGCCGGCAATTACTGTTGCCACTGAGGCTTTATAAACAGTCTCTTGACCCGCACATTTAACAGACTTAACAGACTTCGCCTTAAATTC
>Ga0209712_10001977_pt1 | contig 17167 bp, 15 predicted proteins | sample ArcOceMetagenome_FD_187443 | JGI IMG/M metagenome (GOLD analysis project Ga0209712, IMG submission 187443) | Marine eukaryotic phytoplankton communities from Arctic Ocean - Arctic Ocean - Greenland ARC118M Metagenome (SPAdes) (version 2) | ecosystem: Environmental > Aquatic > Marine > Oceanic...
GGCAGTTTATATTAGAGTAAAGCAACAGGAGTGTGCTTGAAGCACTGGGAATACAATGTCTAAAAAAGCTTTTCCTCTTAGAATAAACGCTGACGTGTTGGCAGCTATGCAACGCTGGGCAGATGATGATCTGCGCAGCGTCAATGCTCAAATCGAGTATGTCTTGAGAGACTCCTTAGTTAAATATGGGCGGGTCAAATTGATTCAAAAAGTCACAACTGAAGTGGTTGATACTGACACGCCAAAAATTACTTAAGCTGACTTTATAACTAAATAAAGTCAGCTCTTTTATTTCAAGATCCTAATCTTACTAAGCTTTTCTGTACTGGCGTGTAATCAGTAATATAGGTAATAACAACAAACCCCATAAACTTACACTGCCACCATGCTCAGTAACTAACACTACCTGAGTTGACTCGTACTCTTTACTTTCAAGGGATAATAAATACAAATCGGCATCACTATTACCATCATAGACAGCTACCAGTTGATCGTTGTAGGCGTCATATAACTCAATTAACACCTCATATTCACTTGGAGGAAAACCGTTTAACAATTCACTTTCAACTACAAAACTATCATTACTATTGTCAGAATAAATGCTGAAGTTAGAGGTGGTATGATATTCCTTGAACACCTCATCTATTCCTAAATATAATCTGGCATAAACGTCTGCTGAGCTATATTCGGTATCAGCGTCAAACTCGACTGAAAAGTGGTTAAAATAACCATCTCTATCGTCATCTCTAAAAAACTCTACCCAAGCATCAAAAATCCAAAACTCTTGGTTTGATGACTTTGCTTCAGGCCTAACAGTCAAAGTTTTGGCCTGTGTATCCTTTTTATTACTAGTATTAGTTGCTGTTTTTGACTGAGCGTTAGGCGTCATTGACTGCACATTATCCTGATTACCATTAGACGCTTTGTAAATCACCACACTTGTCTGTTCGAATTGTTTTTCAGTTGACTGGGCACTCCAATTTTCATTGTCTGTGCCCCATGCAACACTGGATAAAAATAAACTGCTTAACACTAACAACTTTATATTTTTCATATCATTTTCCTTTTCAAATTTACCGTAGTGTGGAATGAAAAGCATGAACAAAAACTGAAGACTGGCTTAATTAAACTTAATCATGACAAATTTAAAAATGAGTATAGCGATTGTAAAAAACGATTAGAGAGTTCGTAATATGCCGTTATCTAACTAACAACATGCTGATGTAAGGTCTAATATACAGTATAAAATTTATTTCCTTACTCGTGTTATTAACACAGTATTATTTAAGCAACTTATCCAAATCAGGAGAAAGATATGCAGAGCGATAATAAACAAAGTGCCGGAAAATGCCCCGTCATGCATGGGTCGATGACCACAAATTCAGGAGATGCTAAAGAAAACCGTGATTGGTGGCCAAATCAGTTAAATCTAAATATTCTTCATCAACATTCGACGCAATCTAATCCTATGGGGGAGTCTTACCGTTATGCAGAGGAATTTAAAAAACTTGATCTTGATGCCTTAAAAGGTGATTTATATGCATTGATGACAGATTCCCAAGATTGGTGGCCTGCAGATTATGGTCATTATGGGCCATTTTTCATACGTATGACTTGGCATAGTGCAGGCACTTATCGCACAGGCGATGGACGTGGCGGAGCTGGTTCAGGGTCACAACGTTTTGCTCCTCTCAATAGCTGGCCTGATAACGGTAACTTGGATAAAGCACGTCGACTACTTTGGCCTATCAAACAGAAGTATGGCAGTAAGATTTCCTGGGCAGATTTAATAGTATTAGCAGGCACTTGCGCACTTGACTCTATGGGTCTCAAAACCTTCGGTTTTGCTGGTGGTCGCGAAGATATATGGCAACCTGAAGAGGATATTTATTGGGGCGCTGAAGACGAGTGGCTTGGAGATAATCGCTACAGCGGTGATCGAGCACTTGAAAATCCCCTTGCTGCGGTACAGATGGGTCTTATATACGTTAATCCAGAAGGTCCGAATGGCACACCTGATCCTGTTGCTTCAGGTCATGATATTCGAGAAACCTTCGCAAGGATGGCAATGGATGATGAAGAAACGGTAGCGCTAGTTGCGGGTGGACATACTTTTGGTAAATGTCATGGAGCAGCGAGTGAAGATCATATGGGCCCAGCACCTGAAGGAGCAGGCATAGAGGAACAAGGTTTAGGTTGGAAAAACAGTTTTGGCAGCGGTAAAGGCGAGCACACCATTACCAGTGGTGTAGAAGGCGCATGGACAACCTCACCAACCGAATGGGACAACGGGTACTTTGATGTTTTATTAGGTTACGACTGGGAACTGACAAAAAGCCCCTTTGGTGCACAGCAATGGACTCCAACCGATGCTGCGGCTAAAAGCACGGTACCCGATGCACACAATCCATCAAAACGTTTTGCGCCTATGATGACAACTGCGGATATGGCATTAAAACTCGACCCTATTTACGCACCTATTTCCAAGCGTTTCCATGAAAACCCTCAGGAGTTTGCCGATGTATTTGCCCGCGCTTGGTACAAATTAACTCACAGAGACATGGGACCCGTCTCACGATATTTAGGCAAAGATGTTTCCAAAGAGGAACTGATTTGGCAAGACCCAGTACCTGAAGTTAGTCATGCTTTAATCGACGATTCAGATATTGCAGCGTTAAAGAATACAATTCTATGCTCAGGTTTATCTATCCCAGAATTGGTTTACACCGCTTGGGCATCAGCTTCAACGTTCAGAGGCTCTGACAAACGAGGCGGAGCCAACGGTGCACGGATACGCCTAGCGCCACAAAAAGATTGGGAATTCAGCCAACCTGAACAGTTGGCTAAGGTTCTGGCTAAACTCACCGTAATTCAACAAGAATTTAACGGTTCGCAGTCTGGCAACAAACACGTGTCTATTGCAGACTTAATCGTACTTGCAGGTAGTGCGGCGATAGAAAAAGCCGGAAGTAATGCAGGCGATAGCTTGCACGTTCCTTTTGCTCCTGGCCGAACTGATGCCTCACAAGCACAAACAGATGTGGAAGCCTTTGCTGTACTTGAACCTAATGCTGATGGTTTCAGCAATTACATGAAAGGTAAATTCACAGTATCAACTGAAGAGTTATTGCTTGACCGTGCTCAGTTACTGACCTTAACCGCACCAGAAATGACGGTGTTAGTCGGTGGTATGCGGGTCCTCAATGCTAACTTTGCACAAACACAACAAGGGGTATTTACCCATAGACCAGAGACACTCAGCAATGACTTCTTTGTTAACTTGTTGGATATGGCGATCGAATGGAAACCGACTTCAGCAGAAGAAGAGTTATTTGAGGGACGTGATCGCCTAACTGGCGAACTAAAATGGACTGCTACTCGGGCAGATTTAATATTCGGTTCTAATTCACAATTACGCACTAACGCAGAGGTCTATGCTTGTGATGATTCACAGCAAAAATTTACACAAGACTTTATTGCAGCTTGGACAAAAGTGATGAACGCAGACCGCTTTGATTTAAAGTAATACTGTGTTTGTAAGAACATTGTAGATTATGAGAGCCAACTTAAATGTTGGCTCTTTATATTTAATTACTTAGAAAATATTATTGCCCTACAATTTTAAGTTAGTGCCCCTTATTACCAACGCTGTTTGAGCATCGTTCAATTTAAATTAGGTGTTTTTATTGTGAGGGATATAAAAAATGACTGTAACTAAACAGATTAAATAAGTTAGCCAATATACGTAACAAGAAGCCAAATAATCACCACAAAAATGCACTCAAAATAGACACCTTATTTGCCGGTATCACCAGCTTATTTTTTAATCATCCGCATAAAAATGGACGATGTCAGGCCTGATTATGATCGCTTTTTTGTATTCTTGGTATTCTTTTTAAGAGCTACTGAACGATCTTCATGTTTTGATTTTACCTTTAGTATTTAGAAGCCGTCAGTGCCGTTTTTTTACCTTGCACTGTTCACTGGATTTGGTAATTTCCAATACAAAAAACTGATCGTGCCTTTATTGATGGTCATCATGTTTGGCATGGGCAAGTCCATGAGCATAAAAGATTTTGCGCAAATTAGTAAAATGCCAAAGGCGTATTGATTGGCTTAGTCGGTCAGTTTTCAATTATACCGTTTATTGGTTTTGGTTTGGCAACGACCGCCGCACTGCCACCTGAAATCGCTGCGGGCATTATAATTAGTGGGTTAGCATAAACGTAATGGCGTATATTTCAGGCGCCAATTTGGCACTATCGGTTACTCTTACTGCTGTACTTACGTTACTCGCCTCTTTTATTACACCCTTTTATATGTCGCTATTTGCCGCTCAATTTGTACCCATTAATGGCGATATTTTAAGTGTTAGCATAATTATGATCTTACCCATTATAGCGGGGTTGTTATTCAATCACTGGTTGTATGGTCGCTTTCTCATAGTCGATCGGGCCATGCCTAAGTTATCGACGCTGGGTATCACCATGATTATTACGGTAATCATAGCTGTGGGTTGCGATAGTTTACTCGACATAGGCGCGCTGTTAGTGGTTTGGGTATTGCTCCACAACATACTCGGATAACCGTTTGGTTATGGCAGCGCAAAGCTATTTGAAATGAATGAAGCTGCGTCACGCACCATTGCCTTCGAAGTAGGTATGCAAAATCCAGGACTTGCATAGGTATTGCGTTAGAAATGGGACGAGTTGCGAGCATGGGATTAGCGCCAGCAGTATTTGGTCCAATAATGAATATCACGGGTTCATCATTGGCGGCATGGTGGCGCGGCAAAATTGCAGAAACCTCAATCGAAGAAAATAAAAGGCTATAAACGAAGCTAGAAAGCCTTTTTTAACCTATACATTGTCTACTTAAACCCGCGTTTTTCCTTGATCATTTCGTATGCAGACTGAATATCTTGGGTTTTATTTTTAGCCATTTCCAGTGCTTGTTTAGGTAAACCTTTTGAGACTAGTTTGTCTGGGTGATGTTCACTCATCAACTTGCGGTAAGCTTTTTTGATATTTTTATCTTCATCCGCTGTGGTAACACCGAGAATTTTATAGGCGTCATCCAAGGATTCTTGAGAAGAATACTTTTGTCCATTGGCTTTTTGTTTTCCACCAGCACCTTGTCTAAAGCGCATTTCTGCTTCAAATGCTGACATTAAGTAGAGTAAATCGTGCTGGCTAAAACCTAAATATTGAGACACTGTCTCTAAAATAGTTTGTTCGGATCTATCCAGTTTGCCGTCAACATAAGCAGCTTGGATTAATATTTCTAAATACACCTGCAAAATATCACGGCGCCCGTGACAAGACTCTTTAAACTCTTTAACCGTTTCTTTCAGAGCGAAGTCTTCAGCTTTACCATCCCTAAAGGCTTGCTGTGCTTCTTTACGCATATCGCCTTCAAGATTCATCTGATCCATCAAAGTACTAGCCATGCGTATTTCGATATCACTCACCTTGCCATCTGCTTTGGCAACATGTCCCATAACCGAAAACAAGCAATGGAAAAAAATAGCTTGGGTTTTGAATTCATCCTGGCTAGCAAAAAAACGTGTGAATCCACCCGTTTGATTAAAATTTTTGCTATACCCTTTGTCGAACATATGTCCGATAAAAAAACCTAAAACCGCGCCTGGGATTCGCCCAAACATAAAACCAAAAATGGTACCTAAAATTTTACCTATCATCTGCTTCCGCTAACTTTCTATTTTGTTTAATTCGTTTAATCGTTGAGGTGTACCCACATCTGTCCATTGCCCCGTATAATGTTGCGCGCCGATTAAACCTTGATTAATTGCTGTTCGCAACATAGGAGCCAAAGGTTTAACCCCAAGACTTATCTGTGCAAAAAAACTTTTACGATAAACGGCAATGCCACTAAAGGTAAGTTTACATCCTTGCTTAGGGTGTAAGCCATGCTCAGCAAAATAAAAATCCCCTTGTTGATTATGACTAGGATTATCAACCATCACCAAATGCGCCCCTAACCCTTCGGGTAAGTAAGTGGGTAAAGTAGCAAAATCAAAACCAGTGAAGATATCGCCGTTCACCAAAGTAAACATTTCATGCTTTTCACTAGGACAAAGCAATGGCATTGCGTTAACAATCCCTCCGGCGGTTTCTAATGCTTGAGTCTCGGCAGAATAGAGTATGTTTAGGCCAAAACGTTCACCTGTTCCCAAGACACTTTCAATCTGTTGACCTAACCATGCATGGTTGATAACAACTCGCTGATAACCAGCACGCTTTAGTGCTTCAAGGTGATATTCAATCAAAGGTTTGCCCTGAATTTTTAACAGGGGTTTAGGCACTGAATCGGTTAAAGGCCGCATTCGCTCACCTCTACCTGCGGCTAAAATCATTGCAGTGCTAAGCGTCATGCACCTTTGCCTTTATCTTTTGCATTTAATCTTTGCAATAAGTTGGGCAAGACTCGCTCCTTAACAAAACTAGCGAACTCAGAATATTCAGGGTATTGACTAGCTTCATCAATCAAGTAATTCAAAGTGTGAGGAATGTCTGACAAAAAATTCCTTAACAAAACTAGCGAACTCAGAATATTCAGGGTATTGACTAGCTTCATCAATCAAGTAATTCAAAGTGTGAGGAATGTCTGACAAAAAATTGGGTTTGCTATCGCGAATGCACAAACGGGCAAAAATCCCTGCAATCTTGATGTGCCTCTGCATCCCCACACAATCAAACCACATCTTAAACTCAGCCCACTGATACTGGGCATAATATTCTGCATGCCAATTTTGTAACCACTCATTCACTTTTACTTGTGGCCAGTCTTGGTAACTGTCTCTAAGCAGCGAAACCGCATCATAAGTAATAGGCCCCAATACTGCATCTTGAAAATCAATCACTCCTATTTCATCATCTTCAAGCAGCATTAAATTGCGAGAGTGATAGTCTCTGTGCACACCTACCATAGGTTGTATCAGACATGAGTTTTTGACTGCATCAAAAACCTTATTTAACATATTTTGTTCTGTATTAGTAAGATGTAACTGCAGATATTTATCCAAAAACCAATCTGTAAAAAGACTCAGCTCTGTGTCGATAAGTGCGCCATTATAAGCTGGCAACGGGCCAGCCTCAGTCGATACACAACTTTGAATAAGGGGAATGCTGGCTAATGCTTTACCATATAACTGGTCACAGGAATCAACCGTTAAGAAGTCGCTGAATAGGCGATTACCGAAATCTTGCTGAATATAAAACCCTAGAGCAAGATCGTAGGCGTATATCTCAGGAACTTTTAACCCTTTTTCTCGATAACTTTGTGCCACTGCAATAAATTGGCTGGTATTTTCATGTTCCGGTGGCGCATCAACCGCAATGATCGACTGTTCATTGTAAACAAATCGAAAATATCGTCGAAAACTTGCATCTCCTGAAACTATTTCCAACGATTTGCACTCGAAGTCTGTGTTTTGATTAATCCAAGTATGTAATTGCTGCTTTCGAAGTTGCTTGAAAGTTAACTGTGTTTTCAAGGGGCTCTCTTATTATTGAACAAAGTTCGCTGCTAGGTGTAAGTAAAGAATGGCGAAATATAGCTTTTTTTGCAAGTTTACTGGTAAATCCCATTGAAACCTTTAAAATTATATATTTACTCGCTGTTTTTAACGCAACTTTAGGTTACTTTGTACTTGTCTAGTATACAAAACAAACAATTCTTATTTATTAGTCTTCTGTTGATGTCGATTGGGCTAGCCGATGCTCAAGAAGTCTGTTTTGTTCCCTTGGCAGGACCTAATCTCGAAAATTTACTACTTGAAGGGCAAATTCAAGTCAAGTCCGAAGATAGTGAAATCAATCAAGATACCTTTGCACAATTCAAAGGCAAAGTTGAAATCGATAGTTCTAGAGCAAAAATCAAAGCTGACGAGGCTGTATTCAATCGCCAAACTCAAACCCTGAACGCCACAGGCAATGTTAGCTTTCAAGATAATAACATCACTGTATCCAGTCAAAAGGTGCAGCTAAATAGAGTTTCAAATGAATTACTGATTGAAGAATCTTTTTATCAGCTAAATAGGGTGCAGGGGCATGGTAAGGCCAAAATAATTGGCCTCGGCGAAACTACAGGTATTAATCTTATAGAGTCTAGTTTTACCTCATGCCCAGTGGACGATGAAGTGTGGCGCATTCAAGCAAGCAACATAGAAATCACGCCTGACCAATCCCGCGGAGTGGTTAAACACGCACGATTTTATCTTAAAGGCTTGCCAGTGCTGTACTTACCTTATTTCTCCTTCCCAATTAACGACCAAAGACAATCTGGTATTTTGTATCCAGATATCGCCAGTAATAGTTCTACTGGTATCAGCGTCGAACAGCCTGTGTATTGGAATATTGCTCCCAACTATGACTTAACCTTCAGTCCAAGGTTAATGACAGAACGCGGATTACAGCTTAAAACCGAATTCAGATATTTAACCGAGCAACATGCTGGTCAGGCAAATATTGAATATTTACCCGATGATAATGACCTAGACGATAACACCGACCGCTATTTTTATCGATTAGTCCACAGTGGGCAGATTGGCGAAAACTGGCGGGTCAATGCCGAAATCAATGGTTTAAGCGACGACAATTATATTGTTGATCTAGGTTCTGATTATTACAATCGAGCAGATACCCATTTATACAAAACACTAGGTTTGAGTTATTTTTCACAGAGCTTAGATGTCACTGCGCAATTTAGAGATTTTGAAGTGTTAGGTGACCATCCTGATAGTTATCGAGCATTACCCGAAATTAGACTCAATTATTTCACTCCAATAGGCCTAGGTGCCGAATTCCAAGTGAATTCAGAATTAGCCTACTTTGAAAGTGGTGAATTGGACAACCCAACTGCAACGCGTTTTCATATTGCTCCTACCGTTCGTTATCCATTTCAAAATCAATGGAGCGAGTTTCTAGCAGAGGCAACTATTTTACATACCCGCTACATACAGGAAAACATTCAAAATTTGGGTCTTGAAAAAAATATTTCTCGTACCTTAGGTCAAGCCAAAATTTATGGTGCTCTGGCATTTGAAAGACCTGCAAGTTGGTTTGGTACAAAGGCAACCCAAACCTTCGAGCCTAAGGTTCAGTATTTGTACACCAGTTTCGAAGACCAAAACAACATTGCCCTATACGACACTACTCGACTATTCAATGACTTCGCTGGATTGTTCAGAGGACAGGAATTTACAGGCCTTGATCGTATCAGCGACAACAATCAAGTCACTGTAGGTATGACCTCAAGGTTTATCGATGAAAATAACCAAGAACGTTTTAAACTCAGTTTGGGGCAAATATTTTATCTAAAAGATAATCAAGTGGTAGATGCATCTAAAGATGATGACCGTTCGGCCTTAGCCGCGGAGTTAGATTGGCAAATAGGCAGTAAATGGTACATGCGCACTCAGGCACAGGTTTCGACTATTACCGACAAAGTCGAGCGCAGTAGTTTGTCCTTGGAGTATCAGCTCGGTGAAAACAAGATTGTGCAGATAAACCACCGATATGTAAGGGATTTATCATCTGAAGAAATAAATCAAGTGGGTATTACTGCAAGTTGGCCCTTAGCTAAAGATTGGCAATGGGTTGGCCGTTGGTACCATGACTTAGAGCTTAATAGAACAGTTGAGAGTTATACCGGGGTGCAATATGAATCATGTTGCTGGAGTGTCAGTTTTGTTGCCCAGCGTAACTTAAGTAACCGTTTTGAAGATAATGGAGCACAAAGTACCAATGAATTTGAATCGGGCTTTCATGTATACTTCACATCTCGAAACTTATTAAGAGAAGGGCTGTTTGGATATAGACGCCCATATCTATTGAACTAAAGAGAAGGTTGTTTGGATTTAGACCCTCTTAAATATTAAGCTAAAGAGAAGGGCTGTTTGGATATAAACCCTCTTACATATTAAGCTAAAGAGAAGGGCTGTTTGGATATAAACCCTCTTACATATTAAGCTAAAGAGAAGGGCTGTTTGGATATAAACCCTCTTACATATTGAACTAAAGAGAAGGGCTGTTTGGATATAGAAGCTCTTATCTATTGAACTAATTGGGGTTTGAGCTAACTAATTGTTGCCGACCTTTTGACATACCCAACGTGCGTAATCAAACAACGCCTTTAACTAAAAAAGTAAAGATAACCATGAAAGTAATAGTAGTCGCCCTTATAATTAGCTCTTTCTTATCAATCAAGTCAGAGGCCGCACCTGAGCTGCTGGACAGCGTATCTGTGATCGTTGATCAAGGAGTGGTGTTAGAGAGTCAAATAGCTGAATTAATTACAGTTGTAAAACGTAATGCCGCGCTAAATAATCAAACCCTACCTTCTGACCGGGCGCTACGCACCCAAGCAATTGAAAAACTGATTGTAGACAATCTTCAAATGCAAATGGCAGATCGCATGGGTATTCAAATCAGTGATCCTCAGCTAGAGCAAACCATCGATAATATTGCTCAGGCCGAAAACATGAATATTGCCCAGTTTCGTGAAAAAGTCGCCCAGGAAGGAGTCGCATTCGACACCTACCGCGAAGAGATCCGTAAGGAACTGATTCTAGGCGAAGTGCGTCGTGCCAATGTACGTCGCCGTGTTTATATCACTGAACAAGAAGTAAATAACTTGGTCAAGTTGATTGATGAGCAAGGTGATGAGCAAGCAGAATATAGTTTAGGACATATATTAATAGAATTTCCACCTGAGCCAACAGATGAAGATATAGAGCAGGCTAAAACCCGTGCAGATAAAGTTATTGAACTACTTACCAAAGGTTCTGATTTTGCAAAAATTGCCACTGCGTCGTCAGGTGGCTCTCGTGCCCTAGAAGGCGGAGATATGGGTTGGATGAATATTAACTCTATGCCCACATTATTTGCCGAAGCAGTACAAAAAAAATCGAAAGATGATTTGATCGGCCCGATTAGAAGTGGCGCAGGTTTTCATATCTTGAAAGTTAAAGACCTACGGGGCATAGAAAAAGTAGAAGTAGAAGAAATAAATGCTCGTCATATATTAATTGCTCCTTCCATTATATTAAGTGACGAAAAAGCTAAAAAAATACTTAAAGAATTTCGTGAGCAATTGTTAGCGGGCGAAGCCGATTTTGCTGAACTCGCCAAAGAACATTCCGCAGATACCGGTTCTGCGTTAAAAGGTGGGGAATTAGGCTGGTCCGAACCCAGCAAGTATGTAGTTGATTTTCGCGATGCGTTAGCAAATTTAGAGATTGATGAAATCAGCCAACCAGTTAAAACTCAATACGGTTGGCATCTAATGCAATTACTTGATAAACGTATGGGTGACGCTACTGAAAAGCGTAAAGAAGACAAAGCCTATCAGTTGTTATTTCAACGTAAATTTGCGGAAGAATCTGAAGTTTGGTTGAGAGAAATTCGTGCCAGTGCATATATTGAAGTATTAGAACAGCAAGGCGAATAATTGAAACCACTAAAATTAGCCATTACTCCAGGTGAACCAGCGGGTATTGGCCCAGATTTACTTTTGAGCATTGCACAACAAGAATGGCCAGCACAATTGGTTGCCTTTGCTGATGGCGATATGCTTAGGCAACGTGCTAAAGAACTTAACTTAGCCATTACCTTAGTACCCTATGATGAAAGCACTGAGCAGACTTTACCTGCAGGGCAGTTATTTTTAGTTGATATCAAAACTAAAGTAGCGGTTGAAAGCGGTAAACTAGATAGTGAAAACGGTCACTATGTAGTTGAAACTTTACGACAAGCATGTAAAAAAAATCTCGATGGTGAGTTTGATGCGGTGGTGACAGGTCCTGTGCACAAAGGCATCATTAATGAAGCAGGCATCTCATTTAGCGGTCATACCGAATTTTTTGCCCTCGAGTCCAACACCAACGACGTAGTCATGATGTTAGCAACAGAAGGGCTCAGAGTAGTGCTTGCCACTACCCACATACCGTTGGCTTATGTAGCTAAGGCGATTACCTTTGAGCGTTTGCACAAGGTGCTGCATATAGTCAATACCGACTTAATGTTAAAATTTGGGATTAAAAACCCGCATATTTTTGTTTGTGGTTTAAATCCTCATGCAGGTGAAAACGGGCATATAGGTAAAGAAGAAATTTTGGTTATTACACCTGCCCTAGATGTATTACGAGCAGAAGGCCTGAATATCACTGGGCCTTTACCAGCAGATACTATCTTTAATCCAAAATATTTAGAGCAAGCAGACGCAGTATTAGCCATGTATCATGATCAAGGTTTGCCAGTATTGAAATACAAAGGTTTTGGAGCCTCAGTTAATATCACATTAGGGCTCCCTTTTATCCGTACATCTGTCGACCATGGTACAGCATTAGATTTAGCGGGTACTGGTGATGCAGACGCAGGCAGCTTTAATCTTGCCATCCAAAAAGCCATCTCAATAGCAGCGCAAAAAGAATGAGTAAACAACATTTAGGGCATACGGCCAGAAAACGTTTTGGGCAAAATTTTTTACATGATAATTATGTTATCGACCAAATAGTCACCATTATAGGGCCACAAAAAGGCCAACACATGGTTGAAATTGGACCTGGTCTAGGTGCGTTAACCGAACCAGTATGCGAATTAATAGATGCACTCACTGTTATTGAACTTGATAGAGATCTAGCAGCAAGGTTAAGAACTCACCCTTTTATTGCTAGCAAGCTCACCATTGTTGAAGCCGACGCATTAAAATACGATTTTTCTCAGCTACTTTCACAAGGCAACTCATCAGATGACAAACCGTTACGTATTTTCGGTAACCTACCCTACAATATTTCGACCCCTTTGATGTTCCACTTATTTTCTTTTGCTAACAAAGTTCAAGACATGCACTTTATGCTGCAAAAAGAGGTAGTTAACCGCTTGGCAGCTAGTCCTGGTAATAAAAGCTATGGACGCTTATCTGTTATGGCTCAGTACCATTGCCAAATAATTCCTGTATTACAAGTGCCACCAAGCGCGTTTAATCCACCACCTAAAGTAGACTCCGCGGTAGTTAGGCTTGTACCCCATCAGCAAAAACCAGTAACGTTGATCAATGAAGACACTTTACATAAAGTATGTGCTCAAGCGTTCAACCAAAGACGCAAGACTATTCGCAATAGTTTGAAAGAAAGCCTTAGCGAACAACAACTTATTGATTTAGATATTAACCCTGAATTACGAGCTGAAAATTTATCGTTAGAGCAGTATGCAAAAATCGCCAATGCGGTAGACTCTTTAGCATAGAAAGCAAAGTGTATGGCAGTGTCAAATAAAAAATGAAGCAAGTTAATAAAGTTGATATTACAGTTGATACTCAGTATCTAAAAAACCAGATCCCCGATAAAGATAAGTATGCTTTCGCGTATAAAATTGCGATCCACAATAGTGGCCAGCAATCAGTACAACTTATCAATCGATATTGGCTTATCACTGATGGCAATGGTAAAAAAACAGAAGTACAAGGTGCAGGCGTGATAGGTGAACAACCTCATATAAAGCCCGGTGATTCTTTTCAATACACCAGTGGAGCAATATTAGATACGCCAGTGGGGACGATGCAAGGCTATTACGAAATGCAGGATGATGATGGCGAGCGGTTTAATGCTGCTATCGATATTTTTAGTTTAGCTGTTCCAAACGTACTAAATTAAATTTATGCCTACCTATATTGTTGGTGATGTTCAAGGTTGCTTTGAAGGATTACAGAAACTACTAAAAAAAGTCGACTTTTCACCGGTCAACGACCGCTTAATTGCTGTTGGGGACTTAATAGGCCGAGGCACCCAACCACTCGAAACACTGGATTACCTGCATTCCTTAGAAAACAGTTTTGATACGGTTTTAGGTAATCATGATTTACATTTATTGGCCATTTATGCGGGTATTCGCAAAGCCAAACACGATGATAATCTAGACACTTTACTTTCCAGTTCAAAACTCAAAACTCATATCGATTGGTTAAGACACAAACCACTGGCTTTAATGGCCGACCAAAACACCCTAGTCACCCACGCAGGTTTATATCCTGAGTGGTCAGTTAAAAAAGCGCTTAAGGTAAGTCTTGAAGTCAGTGAACAACTACAAGCGAAAGATTGGAAAGAATTCTTAGCCAAGATGTATGGAAATCACCCCAGTATTTGGCAAAAATCTCTGATTGGGGCTGAGCGGTTACGTTTTATTGTCAATGCCATGACACGTATGCGTTTTATTGAAGCTCAAAATGAACTTGATTTTAGTTGTAAAACATCTCCGGACCTAGCACCGGATAACCTAACACCTTGGTTTAAAGTGGTAAATAAAAAGCTCAAAACAAACCAAAAAGTTGTGTTTGGTCATTGGGCCTCGCTGAATGGCAATACTCATCTTCGACAGTTTTGTGGTTTAGATACGGGGTACGTTTGGGGACAAGATATGACTCTGTTGAATCTATCTTCTGGTGCAGTTTGTTCTGTAAAATATCAAGATTAACCAAAGCCAGTCGATACATTAAAACAAGAAAAAAAATTCAAACACTATAAATTTATAATAAGTCGGTTATAGTGAGCATGTACGTGAAAGTTGGCTTTATAGATCGGTCAATTTATAAAATATATAGAATCAGTATGGATTCTGGCAACTTGCTTTAAGGCCATTAAATGAAAATTACAGTAGCTACCCGTGTTGTCGGTGGATTTGGGATTATTACACTACTTTTAGTTATATTAGGAGGAGTAGCAGTATCTAGTTTATCTAGTATAGATAGTGCCACTGAAGAGGTTAATACATTAGCCCTCCCGACAGTGAGCGGAAGTAGCCAACTAAAAGTGTCCTTTTTGAATATGGGGCGACTCACCACAGAATCTTATTATGAGACAACTCTAGAAGGCTTGAGAACCAAAAAAACTGGCTTCGAAGACAGCCAAACCAATTTTGACAATGAATTGCGCATTCTTACTAGTGTGGTCAGTAAAGAACAAGATTTACGTGAATCTTTGATCGAAACCGAAAACATATATCGTCAGTACATAGAAAATGTAAACTCAATTTTTGACAACAAAAAAGCCGACTTAGAGTACGGTAACAAAGTATTAGATGTACTAAGTAATATCGAAGATAACGCTGATGATGGCTCAACCTTAATCGTTGATTTTGCAGATCTAGACGAAGTTCAGAACAATAGACAGTTATCTAAAGCAGCAGATATGGCCAATGGTCTTGAATCTAATCTTACGTCACTACTTACCGTTGGTGCGGAATACGTTAAGACACAAACCTTAGTCAGAGCCGACACTATAGGTAATGAAGTCAAATTAGTAGTCGATCAAATCAAAGAAAAAACCAATCAAATTCAAACCACCGCCGAAGACAGAGATAACAGTGGTACGTTGAGCGAGCTATATGAATTAATTGAAGGCGTCACCGATTCTATTTCCTCACCTAACGGCCTAATTCAGTCTCAAATAAAACGTTTAAACAGTCGCCAACAAGCGGCGTCTGCTCACAAAGCTTCAGAAGAAAATATAGAAAGTGCAGTTCAAAAACTTAATGATTTATTAAAACTAGCCGACGCCAAAGCAAAATATGCCAAGGAAGATGTTGCAGACTCAGTTAGTACAGGCAAAACCACTACGATAATTATTGGTTTAATATCGGTTCTCATCGCCGCAGGTATTGCTTATGGCACCGTAATGGCAATTATCAAACCGCTACATAAAGTAAATGAGATGCTCAATATCGTTTCTACCGGTGACCTAACTCATAAGCTTGATGATTCTGCGCAGGATGAATTTGGTGACTTAGCCAAAAACTGCAACAAGCTAATTGATAGCTTAAAAACCCTCATATCAGGTATTAGTTCACGGGCAGCACAATTAGCAGCTGCAGCAGAGCAGACATCTGCAGTAACTGCACAAACCACTCAGTCGATTCAAGACCAAAAATCACAAGTCGCTCAAGTTGCTGCAGCCACAACTGAGATGCACAGCACCTCGCAACTAGTGACTAAGTCCGCAGAAGATACCTTAAATCAAATTAAACATGCCGATAGTGAAGCAGAAAAAGTTAAAGTGATTTCGGAAGAAAACAAAAGTACTATTTTAGTATTAGCAAAAGACGTGGAAGAAGCGGCAAAAGTGATAAACAAATTACATCAAGATAGTGCCAGCATAGGCGGTATCTTAGATGTAATTAGAGGCGTTGCCGACCAAACCAACCTACTAGCGTTGAATGCCGCTATCGAAGCAGCCAGAGCCGGTGAACAAGGACGCGGATTTGCAGTAGTGGCAGATGAAGTCAGAACACTAGCAAGTCGCACCCAACAATCAACGCAAGAAATTAACTCGATGATTGAAGTCTTACAAGCAGGCGCTGAAAAAGCCGTAACTGTCATGAATCAAGGCAAAGAACAAACTACAATCTGTGTAGAGCAAACTGAAAAGGCTACAGTAGCCCTAGAATCTATTACGGATGCTGTGCACAAAGCTTATGATGTGAGCAGCCAAATAGAACAATCTGCTCGTGAGCAAAACATCGTTTCACAAGAAATCAGTGAAAAACTTGAGAATATTGTAAATATTGCTGAGGAAACCGCAGTCGGCGCGAATCAAACTTCTGAGTCTAGTCATGAAGTCGCTAAACTTGCAGAGGAATTGCAGAGTTCGGTGCAACAGTTTAGGGTTTAGGTTTAGGCTTAGCCTTTGAGTTACGAGTTTTTAGAAAGTATCTGAAGAACCGGCGAAAGCCGGTTTTTTTATTGGCTACACCAAATTAATGATTAAAATCAAGGCATGCGTTTACTGATTTCAGCTAGAAGGCAACGCTCGACTTGAGTCGAAGGTAGATCAAGAACATCAGATTTGCCGACTAAAAAATTACCGTGAGGGATCAACATGCAAATGATAGTTCTATTGCCGTTAGCTCTTCTATTCATATAAACTCATTCACTCACACTAGTTTAGGAAATGAACCATCAAATACTTTTCTACCACTTCCACTGCTAAGCGCCTCAGTCTCGAGCCGAAGGTTCTTTTCGCTAAGCTTCAGGAAGTTAACCACATTGTGCGCGAGTCTGATAAATGGGCTTTAACTGCAAAGGGTAAGCTGGCCGGTGGCAGGATCAAGACCTCTGTAAAATTAGGTGATTACATTGAATGGCCTGAAAATTT
>Ga0209712_10001981_pt1 | contig 17144 bp, 9 predicted proteins | sample ArcOceMetagenome_FD_187443 | JGI IMG/M metagenome (GOLD analysis project Ga0209712, IMG submission 187443) | Marine eukaryotic phytoplankton communities from Arctic Ocean - Arctic Ocean - Greenland ARC118M Metagenome (SPAdes) (version 2) | ecosystem: Environmental > Aquatic > Marine > Oceanic...
TATTTGTTGCGATTGTTTTTGACCTCACCTTTCGGCGGCCTGGTCTTCCAAAGATGGATCAGTATCTTACAAAAAAGAATAATAGTAAGAAATGTGGTTTTGCCAAAATTTAGCCTCATAATAGTAATGTAGGTGTGTTGAATACCAAGCGACTCAACACATTGCAGATGTCTTTGAGAATAACTGGCTCACCAAGAATCCTGGACCTTTACAATGTATACATGATAATGCGGGCGGATTCAATGGATTAGCCTTTCAACAAATGTTACTTAGATATGGAATCAAACCTGTTCCAACAACGATCAAGAAGCATCCTCAAGCGAATTCAATCTGTGAAAGGATGCATGAGACAATGACGAATATGCTTCGTCCTATTCTTCGAGATAATCCTCCAAGGAATCAACAAACCGCCACTCAGACAATCGACAACGCACTCGCTAGCACTGTGTTTGCTCTTCGAGCAGCAGTACATCCTACACCTGCTGTTCTGGCCTTTCATAGAGATATGATATTGCATACTCCTTTCATCGCTGATCTTCGAGGCATTCAAGAACGTCGCCACCAAATTATTGATTTGAGCGCTGCTCGAGACAACAAACATCGCATCGATCATGATTATCGAGTTAATGAACAGGTATTAGGTATTGGTTGCTGTCCAAGATCCAAACAAGTTAGAACAAAGATACACCAGACTCTATGAAATAGTACGTGTACATATATCAATGGAACGATCACAATTTGTTGAAGTGCAAATGTTAGACAGAGAATCAACATTCGACGAGTTCGCCCTTTACATGCAGTTAGAATTACATCGACGTCTCATGCGCGGTTGTCAATTTCATATTTCATCGCTTCCTTTCAATAGACAATCTATTTCAGTAGTCAAAGGCAGGAACGCATCTATGCAACCCAGCTTCAGCACATAAACGGAACAATTCAAATTGCTTCAAAGTTCATTAGCCATTTAATAAACTATCATGTAACCCCGATATGAGGTTGAAATCATTTCAACCATTCCATCATCGGCAGAGAGTTCCAACCATCATTTCTACTAGTTTGTCTAGTACTTTCATTTATTCACACACTTGTGTTTACACGCTGCAAACACTACCCACCACTCAGTTACTCCATAGAAAGAGCCTTCAAGCACTCATCATACCCTTCCTGAGCAACCTCAAGCGCATGCTCCGTAAAAAGGTGCCTACTCTCAACACCTCCAATATTCTCCAACTCGTCACTAATCTTGATGGCACAAGGAACAAATCTCACATTTCTCTGCTCTCCTGTTCCAGCCTCTACGAAATCAGGAGGAGGGCAGAGATCATACGTTACCATACTAACAGAATAATAATGCGTAGGAACTTTGGACTTGTTACCCATAAGACGGAACATATCCACAGTCTTTTGGTCAAAAGGTGCAATGGGCACCTTTCCAGTCTCTAGATCACGGCGATCACGTCCACCACTGGGTGCAACCCATATACATGCACCACCCTTCTTCTTCATCTTGAGCATACCACCCATGGCCATAAGATTTTGCTTCTGCTTGGCAGGCTTGGTATCAGGATCGGCATCAATGTGTTTTTTGGAGTGTATACAAATGAGGTTCCTCCCCATGGAAAAGGGAATGGCAAGAATATCGGTGGTAACCTTGTGTCCAGCAACGTATGTAAGTTCCTCCGCCTCCTTTCCAAACCCAGCCTTTTCCATAAGGATGGACATGACCTGCGGATCAGCCTCGGACTGATGATTCGCAAAGAAAACAACATTTTCTCCCTTCTTCACCTGGTCCATGGCCTTTCCAAGCGCCTCCTGTCCCAAGACAACTGATTTTTCAGAATCAATCGCTGGTCTAAAGAAATCACATCCAAACTTGTAAAAGTCAGTGGCATTTCCCTCCTCCTCCTCGGGGTCTTGCCCTCTGAGTGCTTTATGGGTAACACCAAATTTGTATGGATTTTTGAGACCAAATTTCATTGCATACTGCATGGCAGTCATCATATTGCTAGCAGCGAGTTTCGCAGAGATATCTCCATTTCCAGCCTTGTTCGCATCACTGCATGCTGTGAAGTATTCTTTGGTAAAGTATACGAGGGGAGCTTCCATGGATGGCGTTTCAATGGCTGAGACGAGTGCAGTTTTGACCTGTTCGTATGCTCCCTCGAATTCAGGTGTCATTCCAGAAGATGATCCTGACTTAACGCTGGTGGATGCGGGGTTGGAGGTGGAAGAAGATGAGGAAGTCATGGAGACTACCCTGGAGAGAGAGTTCTGGCCATTGCTTACGACAAAACCTTGGGTGCTCCTGAGAGTGAGAAAGATGACGGTGGCGACAGATGAGAATTTCATTTTGTATTTATGTATGACTTGGAGGATGGTACGAGTAGAGTATTGGTACGTGTACTTGCAGTGCAAAGGAAAGGAGTAAACTAGTCTTTGCTGTGCGTAAGAGAAGGTATCGAAAGAAAAAAGATGCACTTCGTATTGAAATCTTTTGTGAGCAGTCTGGAATCTTCTTTCTTCTTGCTGGGCCGTCTTTGGTTGCTGAAAGTTCGGTAGGAGCGAGTAGCGAGCGGTAGGAAGCGTCGTGGTCGCCACCGCGCGCACCGTGACGTTTTTCTCAATCTTCGCAAGCTTTCCACACATCATTCCTGGTGAGATTAATTTAGTATGTCATTTCAGATGTGTTGTCTCTAAATTAGATGTATTTCGAAATATGTCTATTATGGCTTGTGACTTGATTGACTCTTGATTGTGATGTCCCTGTAACTTTTTGCAATACAATAGGTTAAATAGCGAAGGTACCAGTATCGAGAAAGTAAACGTTTGGAGGCGTCCAGCTTCCAGCGTTTGGCGTTTGATATCAAACATCATCATCTGGATCTCCTCGCTACTACAACATAATTGAGATATAGATCTAACTGAGAACTAGATCCGTTTGCTCGAAAGGAAAATGAACGTTCCTCAGCGTCAGCCAGAGATCGATATGTCGGCGTTGAACGACGAACAGCTGGAATCCACTTTAGCCCTGTCCGATTTTCTGACAAGATATCATTCGCAATTTGCAACCTTTCCTCGTCCAGACGTGAACGACGATGCTGATGATGCTGATGATGCCGACCAAACACGCGATCTGAACAAAGATGTTTCAGATATGAATTCTACTAGTCAAGAGGAACAATCCAAAAAAAAATCATCTCTGTGCAACAGCCATGCAAGAGTTGTCATTTCTCCACAGGATGTCCTTAGCGCCATTGATTACAGGCACGATGTGGAACGGTACAACGTCCTCGCAGTCATTATTCGCACCGTGCAACAGCCAAATTATCACGGTAGGGGAAATTCCAATTGGAATGGAAAGCAGAACCAAGATCTGGATAAATTGCTACAAGAGGAAAATGCAAGATTATGGCTTCGGATGCAAACTAGAGTTGAAGAGGGGCGTATGAGCACTGATCAGGATGTGTTAGGAATCATTGAGACTCTGGAAGTTAAAGTTGCAAAAGAAATTTCGACGCATCTGTTATTGGATTCAATGGATAAGCATCCTGTTGGTAGTAGTGGTAGCGGAGGGGGCGACCGTGCCATCCCTTCTTGTAGTACACTGCTGGGAATGCCGAGTGGAAATTATCTTACGACGGTACTGCCGAAATGCTTATATGACGAGGAAGAGAGAGGATCTGGAAACGAAGGCCGTAATAATCAACAATTTCCAACCCTGGCTGTCCCCGCCAACGCGCTGACTTGGAAAGAATTGCTTCGTTTGTCAGAAATGGTGTCGAAGGTGGATGATGAAGATAGAGAGGCAATTTATTCATCACATTTGACCTATACAAATATGACAAAAATGGATCTTAGGCAGAACGCAGGGAAACAAATTAATTTGTATTCCAAGGAGAGACTTTCTGGAGATGATAAGATGCTACTATCGACACATTCCGAATTGCGAGGGACAGATTTAGTTGCATTATGGGTTAGAGCGCAGAGGGATACAGGAGCTTCGCGGCATTTATTGGCTCTTTTTAATATAGACGTGGTCAGAGATGAAAAGACTGCCAAAGAATCAGAACGTGTGCGGATGGAAGTGATTGACGTTGATGCAGCTGATAAAGGAATCCCAAAAGAAATATCATTTGTTCCTGACCCACAGCTACCTCTTGAAAATCTTTGCAGTCCACGGTTTACTGCTTCGTTTGTAGGGAACCCGCCAAAATTGAGGAATCGAATTGAGAAGGAGGCGCCAATGTTGGATAAGCTTACCGAATGGGCAGTTATGAATCATATATTGTTCACACAAGAGTATACGCGAAAACTTGTTGCCGAGAACGACTCTTTGGCATCCAGCACAAATGGTAGAAAACGTGGCGCAGGATCTGCCCTGCCTCCAAATGATTGTCCGCAAAGGAAGAGGGTCTATCAAGATATGCCCGAGAATCTCCAGATTGCGTATCAGTCATATATTTTGAGATGGTTTGTTAGGAGAAATTATAATATTTTGAGAATGGTCTGTACATCCAGTCACCCCGACGATGCCAAATACATGGCTTCCATGAAAATCAATTTCACCGATGCTGTGAAGCAGATCAAAGCCTACTTGAGTGAACATTATGACTCAACAGATCGGACAATAGCGCGCATAGATCGCAGGATTCTGATTGGAAAATTCAGCCATTTTGGGTTATTTAAAGAAGCAGTGAATCAACTGCTAGAAGCTCTAGGTTCCGTCATGTCGCATAATGAAAATGCATTGGACCAAGTCAGATGCGCAAATCAAGACTTTGGCAATCTTTGTACCGCAATTTTACCTGACGAGGGACACGATTACATGCCTCTATTAAAATCTAAACCTGGAAATGGCAAGTATGACAATTCTTACGCAGGAGCGGAAGAAACTGCAGACATTTTGAAGTCCCATCCAAGACCGTGGCCTGACGAGAAATGTTCGGCGTGTTCACAGCAAATGTCAGAAAAAACTCGTTTAACTTGTTCTAATTGTGGTGAATGTGAACATACAATTTGTTTACCTTCACAGTCTGTACACAATTCTGAGAGGCCGCTTCGTAATGATCCATTCAAGTATCTTACGGGCGTATACATGTCAATGAAGGATTTACCACAAGTTCCTGACTTTGTTAAATTTCCTATCAACTGGGAGAAGAAGGTGATACCCATGGAAAGGAAAGCGACTGAACAGGGGAAGTTGCCGAAATGGGGCATCATTATGCATAATACGGAAACTTGCAGCGAAGAGTTAGATGAAGGCATGCATCACTTCATGGATCCAACAAGGTGGAAGAATATAACCGACTTCAAGCCATTCGCAGCTGTAATTCCAATGAGAGTTCCTCATTCTGGGTTGATTGTTACCAGTTGTCAAGGCCCATCAATGAGAAGTGGGCTAGAACCAGGAGATGTAATTGTTGAAGTCCAATTTTTTAATGAACAAACATCTATACTAGAAACTAAAGTGCTGAGAGAAGTGCAAAATGGAGACGATCGCCAGAGTTTAATGGGAACTCCATCGGAGAAAATGGTTTGCACGGTCTATCGACCATCGAAAGAGATTATTTCAATTGCACAACAGTTTAACGCAACCGTTTCGAAAGTCTTCAATGAAGCAACAATTCTGCATTCCGATATCATGGCAGAGCTTTGGTATTGCAGCAGGTGCAAAGAAGATCCACAACCTTCGCAATCGGTTGAGGACGAAGCTTTATTGTGCCAAGCGGTCATTCGTCGTATTGGAATGGATGAATGTTTTCGTTCTTTCCTTGACGAAGACGCACCTCTCGCGGATTACCATGAAGACACAGTCATGGGCGGTGAAAACGACGAAGAAGTTATCAGTTTGACGTCTAAAAGTTCAAGTGATGATAACAAACTCAATTTAGACCATTTCGATCACATAGGTTTGAGGAGATTGGATCAGATCATGACATATATATCAAGCTCCGCAAAAGACCGTTCTAGCGATAAATGCTTACATACCCCCCCTTGGACAGCCAGAGAAAAACTATGCTGGGCTAGGTCTTCACTTATATCACACCCGATACGACTACTATGTGCGGGTATGGTTTTGATTATAAAGAGGGCTAAGAATATTGGATTGAACGAAGAAAAGATTGAACCACTTGTTCGAAAGTTTATAAACACCTTTGTGCCTTGGTGTTTGGATTATAGAGCCCAGGTGTCAAATGGTCCTCCACTCAATGCCAAGGTAGCTGCCGCACCATGGCTTTTGGATTCGTGCAAAGGCTGTGCTCTCCGCGGGGTTCCTAATAGCAGCTCGACCTTTTGCAGTTTCTGTGCTGGGAGAGAGCCAAGAAAAAATAATTATCAGGAAGACGACGGCAGAGAGCAGAACATCGAAGAAGAGGCTGTGCTCGTTGATGCGACTCTATATTCTGAGCATTTGTCTCACAATGAAATATTGCGCTATGATTTGCACTCTTCCTATGTTGGGACATCATTTCTTGTTTCCATTGACGATCCTCTTATTAATGAAGTCCTCAAGAAAACAAATCTTATTGTGGACGAAGGCAGGAGAAATGTTGAACTTCTTGTGATATCATACATTCCCAAGTCTTTGATTAGGAAGGATGAAAGAGATACGCTCGTTTACGAACAGTTCCGTGGTACATTTGACGATCACTGGCAAACAGCCGAAGGCTTATTTTATATCCTCCCTATCCTTTCACATTTTCAGATGAATTATATTTCACAATTTTGTGACAAACGGGAACCTGGAACACCCCCATCCAAATCTGCGATGCTGGCTTTAGAAGGTATTATTGCTCTGACACCCTTGGAATTTATGACTCGATTGCAAGCCTCTTTTTCTATGCAGGCTGCAGTCGACCGGGCTGTAGGATCTATCGCTGCAAAGGTTGGCAAATCAAAAATGCCTATGACGGTCGTGGAGAGTGATTCAGATAGACAGGGAGACGAAAAAACTTTCAGCCAGCTTCAGATTTTAGACTACGATTTTATGAACATCACACATGTGCTATGCAGCGACGATCTACCTCGATTACTAAATCTTAGATGTTTGCAACCAAACCAACTGTTATGGGCTATCGATTTATGTGTGAAGATGCCAACGTCACATTCTTTGGCCTCGAGGTTGAATATTGCACGTTGCACTCAGCATACTGGCGCCATTGAGAGTTTCGTTTTGCAAACTTCCGAAAGGAAACTAATGCGAGGGAAGCGAAAAGAAAGAAGCACTGGTCTAAGAGATATACGGTATCTTTCCAACATGATTTGTTTTGACGAATCTGAGGCTGAGAAAAAGAAGGAATGCAACGTCTGCTATTCTGATTTGCTCTATTGGAGATCTTTATCGACCAAAAGAGCAGAGCAGAAATCATTCAATGTGATGGAAGTTTCCAATAAGGCCGTGGCTAATATTCCACTTTTGCACCCAAGACCTTTTGCCCAAAAAGGATCGAATGTAGAAAGTATTACAATCGTACTACACAGGGAGTTTGGTCGGGGCATCGAAGACGGATTCATGATTGATTCAGATGAAGAATATTCACCCGAAGAAGAAGAAATCAACGGCATTCGCGGTTCTAGCTTATTCCCAAAGTTTTGTGGCCGAGGTTGGGGCGTAGAACTCATTCGTTGGTCGGCCGATAAACGTGCGCTTCGAGTTGGACGCGTGGCTCCCGGTTCTCCTGCTGAAATATGTGGATTAAAAATGCATGATACCGTGGCAAGTATTAATGGCTTTGATGTAAAAACAACGCTGACGAATTCTCAACTTGCTGATAATCTCCTCGGAGAATTTCATGTTGCTGAAGCAGACAAAAGTGAAAAGTTCCCTGCAGCGCCCTATCTTTTCAACAAAAGAAATCAAGATGCCGCAATAGGCCCTGTGGTTCTTAGCATATTGAGATCAGAAAATCCTGTCCCAAGACTTTCAAGAGTTCTTCAGCCGCAACAACATTCAATGCAAACATTCACAAGCTCATCTCCTGTCCAGAGAATGAAAATTAATCGGCAGATTCGACCTCAAAAAAAAATCGACATTCTTCCCAAATCTTCCAAAATTACGACAGTACAACCAATCCCCCAGTTAGCATTACCGAACCACTCGCAGACCATAGCTCACTACCGTCATTCACAAAATAATCATCCATACCATACCCCAGCAAATCCACCCCGCTCACCAGTATTTCCGAATCCTCGTATGACAAGTCACCATCAATCTCCTCCACAAAACAATCACAATCTACCTGCGGAACTTCTTCCCTCGACATCTCAAGGGGGCAGAGATGTGTTGCAGAAAAAACATCTTTATTGTGCAGGAGTAAATGGAACTTTTCTCTCTCTCGTAGAGGTCTCAGTTATGATGCATTCAATCAGGGAGAACCATCCAAGATTATCCACTCGTCTCCTGCAACCTCGATATTCATCGAAGAGAATAAATGATGAATATATTCGTTTGATCAAACCATCCGTTGAGAAATACGGGATGGATGGAGTTCCAACCCTCACCACTCATATGTGGCAAAGCGTGTTGAAATACGATCTCAAGCGTATGCAAGACGAGACTGGTCCAATCGCATTTCATGAGAATGGTTTTGGTTACAGGGAGCCAAATAAAATATTTCCCGTCGATCGATTCTTTGAGCAGTATTTTCAGGAACAGCAGAAGCGAATTTCGTACACCCGCGCTCCAGGCACAGACTATCCAGACGCACTTCGTATTCGCGGGGGAGGTAAAGAATGCGAAATGGATTCAGATGTGACTAAAGTGCATTTAACTTGTGGCCTTATGCATACTTTGGACTCGATCGAACTCAGTGAAATCGAGGGAAAATGGATTTTAGGAAAGACTTCAAAAAATACTGTTTTCGTTGGAAAGATCAGTATGTCGTCCCAATCTGATAGCATTGCGCTCATCGCCTGCATTTACTCCTCTGACAAGGGCATATACGCATACGAAACCATATTAATCCTTGACCCAAAGTCGCAAATCACCTTGATTCCCAACGTGATTGATGGAGATAGTCACAATGACATTGTGCAGAAAGCTTTACATCATCTTAATAATCTGCAGAGAAAAAGTGGCATCGATGACGAAAGGGACGAACTTTATTTCACACTCCTTGGAATCCTTCCAGACGGAAGAAGTTTGCATTGGTTTGCCTCCGATCCGAAGGGAGTATATATATGTGCTGCACAAGAAGGAACATCGACCGTCATGCCGCCAATTGACTTCCCCGAGCTTCTTGCTTCGTTTGAAAGAAACGCAACGGATGCAAAATTACTCGGATTTCCTTCTGTGGATTTCACACAAGCGAAATCATCTTTCTTTTGCCCATGGGGATGCTGCGCTAAACCAGAAAGTTCCGCAGATGAACCTCCTACTCTATCCATATTAGCATTTGAATCCTGGAAGGAATGGCATGATCACATCAAGACTTTCCATTCGTATTCCTCTCGAAGTAATAACCGTTTTCAGAGGATTGGAGATGGTATCTCAATTAAAGACTTGTGTGCTGACTTGACGTCGCACATTTGTTCAATATCTGCTTCCTTCTACAAGTTCGTTCATCATTATGAGCGCAAAGGCAACGACGACGGCACCATCGGAGTGCAAAACCATCCCAACTTGAAATCGATAAATTTCGACATTCATTCTTTTCCACGGCTACCCAACAATTATATAGATCTATCTATCTTGAACGGGAAAGAAAATGTATGGCTGTTGGCAAGGTCTCTCAGAGTGTGGGATAGACTTGTCTATCTTTTCAGTGTGGAAGATAGTGGAAAGTTGCGCTCCAGATTTTCTTGTCAGAAATCTATTCAGTGCCGACCTGAAGTAATGAAAAAAGACCATGTAGAGTTTACAAAGCTGCTAGATAGCGTGGAGGCTGGAATGTTAGAATCGCCTTCGTCAGACCAGATTAGAACACCGAAAAATGTGATACATCCCTCTTGTATCCGCAGTGTATTCAACGACCGTACGAATCTTAATTGCCAGTTGTGCAATGGAAACATCGAGTCATGCTTGGAATCCAAAAATGATGAGTCGTGCCATGGTTTTGGCTGTGGCTTAACCTCTAGTCTATGCTTTACCAGTACGGCTAATGTCACATCCAGGGATATGCTGCTTGGTGTCATAAAAGCCATGCTCCCGACCAAGGGAGATTTAGATGTTCTCAAGGTTCTCGTCTTGAAGATCGCTGCAAACATGCCCCAATCTCTGTATGCACCAAAGATGCCAATGTTCGCTGATATTCCATTGTCTACTTTCTGGGAAGACATTGATTCATGGATCCGATTCACCTCCAAATGCCTCAATATACGAATGGTCGCGCAAGCCTTTATCGCATTGCAATCTTCCATCAACAAACAAAAGCTACCCAGATGGTGGAAATCAAGCAAGAATGGTTGGTCTGCTTCCATGTTGACGATGCAGAACCCAACCATCTCAAACATTGCATTCCTTCTATTCACACTAGACATTGCAATTTCCGAGTACATGGCAACGACAAAAGATGATTTGACGAAACAGATTGAAGCCATCAATCACTATGCGGTTGACGGGGCAGAATTGGAAGAAGAGGAAGAAAAAAGTAGCAGCTTTATTCAGAAAATAGAAACAATGACTGTGAAGAATCGGTACAAACTATTGGAAACGCTGGCAACAAAGTTTGGGCTACCTCCACATGATGACGAGTATGCAGAGGAATGTATGCACTGCTCCATCGGCGGAGACCTCATTTGTTGCGAGTACTGCCAGAATGTGTGCCATCTCCATTGTGTGGGAATTACAGAGAGCCTTGAGGAAGTTGTGTTTGTTTGTAAGGAATGCATCATAGACATAGCAAAACTCAAAGATGCATGGGATAGGGAAAAATAATCGCATAGATGTCCCAATAACATAAGTTGTATAACTAGCTGTGGAAGGCGAACAACGTCCTATTTTTGCAAGTACAAGTATGTTCAATTTCTTTCAATCGCAACATCAATGAAAATTTTAAATTCGTCAATGTACGAACGTGTAGCTCAAAAGCGATGTGTTGCCTACGTGCTGAGTGTACCATTCTAAATTACCGTTACGAGTATGAACTAAAGGCGATATGTTTACACGAATCGAATAGGCAAGCTTGGTGGTATACATAGTAGTTTCGACTGGAAGAAATTACGGCATTGACACCACTCACCATATATCGGTTTAGGTTCTTTCGCCATGGACTCTACACACACCTGTTTTCCACGCTTCTATGGCATCCGAAATGGATGGTATCTCATTTGTGAAGTAGCCGTGGATCTTCCCATAGCAGCTTACTGCCTTTAACTCTTTCATGTCAGCAACGTGTGCTGTGTGCGTCACCTCGGAATAAGTTTCGCGTGACCTCCTTATTTTCCCACACTGTAATTATCATATAGACGTCTCACGTCTCCTTATAGGATAGCCTCGAGGATGAGATGTTCCCTTGCGCCTGCTCAGCTACTTTATACGCGGGTCCTGAGTAATAAAAGAACCTGGGCGTTCTTAGAAAACTCTCTGTTGTGAGGCCTGTGACACTAACATAATATCTGCTAGTATTATTGATAACAGTCGAAGACATGTTAAAGGAAGTGCTGGTGAAATGAAGCGTTGTTGAATGAAATGAGCGTGAGACTAGCCGCTTTTTTAAAGTTTTATTAAGCTAGTGAGTTTGGGAGTGATGCAGTCGGTCAGTGGAGGATCACAGAAACCTGTACGTGTAGTAGCTAACTAGGTCACTAGGTGCGGTAAGGCTAGCTATAAGTTTATAAGGGTTGGCTACTGCTTGCTAACTGCTACTACAACTCTACAACTATGCTACTCAGATAGATTTGTGTCGTTTTAAAAATGAGGGACTTTTTCGTTTCAGTTCGTTCTTCGTTCGCGGTATTTCTTATGACCAGATTTGTTTTTATCGATACGTGGCGTCGCGGCGGCGGTCTGCTGTTGCTTCCTCGACGAGACGAAGAAGAAGCAAGTGGAAGAAGCAAGGAGAAAGACGCATGTCGCATGCAACAGAACACAGAACAGTCTGGAGTTGTATGCAGACTTATCCTACGAATTTGTGAAGGCACATCATATTAATACCTTAACTAGCCCAACGCATCTTATTCTAATTGTGCAACATCATGCTTTCTCGAGGCATTCGTCCTGGTGCTAAATTGGCACAAGCTCGTCGCTCCAAAGCTGCACAAACATTGGCTTCTTTGGATTCTGCATTGTTGACATCTACTGAGAATACAATTGCAAATGTGTCGGAGTCCAACCAAGCCTGTGAATCATCTGCTCGTCTTGGCTACAATGTGAATTCACTCTTGGACACACAGCAAGCGACGTTCGCCAGTAAGGTCGAAGAACCCATGCTCCAATCTCACCCTGCACATCTTTCCATGGGCGAATCTCAGAATCTTCTTCCATCCATTTATAGAAACTCTATACAAACTTCAAACAGAAAGAAGGAGACATCAATGCCGAAGTCGATGCCAATTCCAATGGATTTTTCCAATAGTTTGCAATCGGCGCGAAAAGAGTTTCCTGAAATGAGTGAGATATTCTACACCACCATGAGAAACGTTCTCCTTAGGAGCAACACTAACTTTGTGACTTCGGATATCTTTTCTCTGGGCAATTTCGGACAGGGGCAGTACCAGAATTTCAATACCAATTACAATTACAATACCAATGGCATGATGGGACAATGCAGAAGCTTTTCATCCACACCAAATAAGAGCGATAATGATGATGCGAATGCTCCAACCAAGGCAACCAAGATTGCATTACGAAAATTCAACGCGCAGGAACAGTCAATGTCAGTCAAAGCGAAAAATGCCGCCGATAAAGCACAGCAACTAACCATTTCCGCCTTAAAAGCCCTTGCCAACATGATTGCCAAAACTCCCGGTGTCATGTATTACTACACAACCCACCCCAAAGAATTCAAAGAAAAACTCAAAGAACTCACTGATTTAGCAAAGAAGGAAGCGCACCATTATTATATGGGTGGTAAGCTTTTAGTGGCAGATGTGAGGACTGCAAGGCAGATTGTGGGCAGGACTTTGCATGGGACGCCATTGACGAGGAGGGAGAGGAAGCAGCTTTTGAGGACTGTCACGGATGTATTTCGGTTGGTGCCCATGAGTATTTTTGTGTTGATTCCTTTTATGGAATTCGCTCTTCCGCTTGCACTCAAAGTCTTTCCGAATATGCTTCCGAGTACCTTTCAAGATAGTTTGAAGGCGGAGGAAAATATGAAGAGGGATTTGAATAGTCGCCTTGCTATGGCGGAGTTTTTCCAGGAGTAAGTGCTCATCATTTTGGGAATGGTACCGATACTGGTACCGTTGGAGTATGATGATGCTTTCTTGCATGCGTGTTCTATATTGTATATTGTATCTCACCCATGGATTGTACTGTACTTACAACTATCGCGTTTATAGGACCCTTCAGGACCTAGCAAAGGGTCAAAAGAAAAAGGCGGAAAGCCGCAAGGAAAAAATGGTTGCAAACGACGGCCCCACATCTGAAATAGAATCAAGCGAAGATCGTGAAGAAACGGCAGCATCCTTTTTAGAATTCATTGAAAAATCTAGAAATGGTGAATTCCTACCACCAAATGTAATTGTCAAGTACGCAAAGTATTTCAAGGACGAATTGACTTTGGACAATATGCCCAGGATGCAACTGATTAACATGTGTAAATACATGAGTATCCCACCTTATGGAAATGATAATGTGTTGAGATTTCAGCTTCGGCATAAAGTGAGGGGGTTGCAAGAAGATGATCAAAGGATTTTATGGGAAGGAATCGATTCGTTGACAAAGATGGAACTTAGGGAAGCATGCCAGGAGAGAGGAATGAGGTCTACTGGATTGAGTAAGGAGGCTTACAAGCGGGCATTGCAGCAGTGGATTGATTTGAGTGTCAGCAACAAAGTTCCGATTTCATTGTTGGTCATGAGCAGAACATTCTTCTTGCAAGATGAAATGATTAGTGGAAAAGCGTCTGGAGAGGACGGGGTAACTGGATTGGCAGATGCTATCTCAGGGTTGGATAAAGAGCTTGTCAATGAAGTCATTCTTGAAAGTGTTTCAGGCGATAATAAGAAGGACCCCGAGCTTTTGAAATTGAAGTTGGAGGTTTTGGAAGCACAGAATGAGTTAATTGAAGAAGAAAAACAACAGCGTGATGCTGAAGTTGCCAAAGCAAAGGCTGAGAAGGAGAAGGCCGAGAAAGAAGTAAAGGAAGAGATTCATAAAGATGTTAGTGTTGAAGAACCCTTACCACCCCCAGTTGAATCTGCTTACGCAGGTACTATCATTACAAAGGACGAATTTGTAATCTCGGATAGTGAAGAGAAACCCATGAAGTCGGAAGAGGGAAATCAAGCCGGAAAAGCTAAAATGGAGGAAATCTCCACCGAGGAAGAAAAGGAGGACGAAGAACCATCATTGTCTTCGGAAGAAATTGATGCTATTTCTCAACTCGTCTCCCCAGATCCTGTCAGCTTAGAGCGTGAGAAACTAGCAAGAATGAAGGCGGCTCTCAAACAAGAGAAAGAAGAAGAGGAAAGAGAAGCTGAAGAAGTTGCAGATGCCGAGCAAGAAGGTGATGACAAATCTGGAATGCTGGATCCTGAACCCGAGGAATCATTGTCAGCTGCGAAGACGATACCTGCGGACGAAATTACAGTTGAAAATACTGACAAGATTGCAGAGCAGCAGATATCAGCCATGAACAAGAAAGTTCAAGAGGAATCAGAAGCTTCAACTCAAATATCTTTTGATGGTAATATCGATGGAGAAGACAAGACTGACTCGCCTGAATCACAAAAAGAAGAGATCGAAGAGGAGGAAGAAGATTACCATGATCAAAATCTAGATAAGGCGATTTCAAGGCTGAAATCGAAGGTGGAATCCATGGTTGGAAACTTGGAAATTCAACTATCGGACGTCGAAGCGAAGATTGGAGACAAGCTGCACTTCCTCGACAAGGATATGGATGGAATTCTTTCTCGTGAGGAAATGGCTATATGCCTTCAAAGTGTGCTCAAGAGACCACTTACCGTGGACGAAGCCATGGCAATTGCTGCAGATATGGTAAGTGTTGCATTCAGTAGAGATGCACAGAAAACTCGTCCATATAATTTTATCTCACTTTTCCATGCATTTCTTAATTTCGCAGGACGAGAACGAAGATGGCCTCTTCAGTGTAGACGAACTTTCAAAATGGCTGGAGACAAACAAGTTGGTCAAGTTGGCTGAAGAAGGACGTGATGCCGAGGTTGACAAGATTATCGAAATTCAAGCAGCAAAGATGAAGGAGAAGCAGAAGGAAGAATAGACGTGAAACGGGGTTTAAAAGAACAATACTTAATCGAGGCTAATTTACTCACGTACGAACATTTTGAATATGGTTGGTTGGTACAGATAGCAAGCGAAGAGATAACTAATATTCTAATCTATGTTTGGATTAATGAAGACATCGAGAATCGATATCTGGTCAAGAAGAAGGAGCACAAAGTGCGCTGGCCAGTGTTTTCCAAAGTGATTCATACCAGCCTCAGACGAAGACGGCTCTTTCCTGGTCAAGCTATAACTAATTTTGCATTTGGGTCTCCTTGCGTTTTGTATTGGATTTTGGTTGATACGAAATACTACGAAAGCAGTGCATTGTAGGATCTTGAAGAAGTGTCAGGTTGGATTGCAAGTTTCGTCATCCTGTGCAGTTGGTTATTATAATATACCCTTCACCAAAGCTTCAATCTCAACAAACGCATGTTCATCTTCCAGTCTCTGAACAAATGCAATCGAGACAAGCATTTCATCCTTCACAGGATATCCCTCCAATACTTTTCGAAATACTTGAGCATCACACTTTTCTCCGACGAGATGAATGCTGATTCGTAATACATGATCCCATGAAAGCTGTTGCTTGCACAATGCCACCGTAATTGAATCCAAACACTGTCGACATTGATCCCATGGATCTTCGCAAGTACGAATACAGGTACAGGTAGGAGGACAAGAGGGTGTCGTTATGCATCCCTTGATGAGTTTCAACGCATTCGCATGAACATGGCTTATGGAATCCGAATTCGAATTCCCATTTATTCTCGGAGCGGCAGAAAATAAAATGGGACGAAATAATCTCCTAAGGCCGCGACTCAAGATATTCCACCAATTTGGACTTTGATAACCACCAACACCAACACCAACACCAACACTATTACTATTACTAGGGACACCACCACCACTGAAACTCTGAAACAATTGCACAGCCGCAAACAATCCAATCCCCACCCCTGCACAAATGGCAGCACCAAGCCCAGCTCCCACAATTAATACTTGTGTGTTACCCCTAACAAGATCTTCCATTTTATCAACAATGCGTGCATTCATTTCTTCCAGGTGTTTTGAGAGATCTGGGAATTCAATTTTTGGCATTATTTTGAGAAAGGATATGTATTCGTCCAGAGATAGTTTGCCTCCACTTCCATTGCCAGTGCCGGTACTAGTGGTGCCATTAGATGCAGATGAAGATGTGGAAGAAGGTCCTGGGTTAGCGGTGCTTTTGGAGAATGATCCGAGTAATGCAGAGGTAGAGGTCGATGGTCCGCATTCAAACTTGGCAAAATTTCGTATTGGATCCACGAGGGAGAAGAATGATTTGGGTGTAAAACTGCTGGTGGTGGAAGTTGATGGTATTGATGGTATTGATGGTATTGCTGGTGGTGTTATTTTATCGGGCATGATCCTTTCAGTCAATTTATGTTGCAGTTAGTTACAATAGAGTACAATGAACAATAGTATGCATCAGAGCAGTACTGGTACTTTACCGTCGTATTGTCGGTTGTCAGTTGTCAGGTTGTTGGAAATAGTGGTGGTGCAACATAAAAAAAGTCTGGGGGGTGCACAAAAGTAGTCTTGACCCTATACATACTTAACAAAGTGTTTTAGCTAAATTAGCCCACTAACAACAATTGACGACATTTCGTATAAATAGCATTGAAATAAATAATAAATGGATTGGTGTTTCGACTTTCGACTTTCGACAGATGCGAACGCTTTTATTATGAGCAGAGAGCAGAGCCTGTTCAAAGTATAGCACACACCACCTTCAACCGTTTGGTAGCAGAAA
>Ga0209712_10001984_pt1 | contig 17126 bp, 14 predicted proteins | sample ArcOceMetagenome_FD_187443 | JGI IMG/M metagenome (GOLD analysis project Ga0209712, IMG submission 187443) | Marine eukaryotic phytoplankton communities from Arctic Ocean - Arctic Ocean - Greenland ARC118M Metagenome (SPAdes) (version 2) | ecosystem: Environmental > Aquatic > Marine > Oceanic...
AAGCGAGTGGCTCATTATATACAATTGATGGTGGCTTATCTTGTATAGTTCTAGAAGAGATTAAAAAAAATGGATATTGTCCAAAGATGTATTCGACATTAGAAAATGGAGATTTATCACAATCGATTGGTGGAATATTTAGTGATAAAAAAGATATATACACTCAATCAAAAGTTCTAAAAATGATGGCTAACTTCTTGGAGGGAAAATCGCTTTTAGAAAAAAACTCAGACAAAATCTCAAATAAACTATTATCTAATTCCAATAGAATGATTCAAGCAATAAAAGAAAATAAAAATATAAAGCTACCTTACCCAACTATTTTAAAATTTCCTTTAACTCCAGAGTTCGCAAAAAGGATATATTCCTGGTCATATAAGAAAAAAGTTGAGGAAAAAAACAAAATTTCTAAAATTCAAGAAGAAGTCTTACCAGAGGAAGATTTTATGAATGAGTACGAAGAGATTATGGCTAAATTCAAACCAGAATATCTTTTGGCAACAAGAGAAGGACTATCAGTCGAAAAAAGAAAAAATATATACAATAAACATTTTTCAGATTTTACTAAAAAGTACAATCTATCAAAAAGATTAAATGATACTTACTTTGAAGGAGCATTAAATGACTTCCATGAAGCTAATAACCAGAATGATATAGAAAATCAATTTGATGCAACATTAAACTTCTATCAGGAATTTGTTGATACAAAAATGAGTCAAAAAACAATCAAAAACTTATTTAATCCTATATGTCAAAAAGGAGCTAAGGAATATTCTTTGTATATGAGTGGCTTAAATAAAATAACTGATTTTTTTAAAAAGTCTAATATATCAACAGATCTTCTTTTTGATTCTGATGGAAATGCTTTAAGTAATAAAGATATATTACAACTTGCCATTGCACCAAAATGTTTAAATAAAAAGAATCGAAAAATGCTAGATTTTAACTTCTCTTGTAAAAAGATTGGTAAATACAAGTACAAAGATATGGAAGAACCTGAAAAGTTATTATCTATGAATAAAAAAGTAGTAATGAGTCTAGCTCGTGGTTTACCTGTTGGAAACACTTATCATACAGGAGTAGGTTGGCATATAAATACAATTGTTGGCTACCGCTTTAATCCAAAAACAAAGATATGTGAATATAAGATAAGAGAGTCTCAAACCGGAACCTTCTACTGGAAGGATACTAAAAATATACTAAACACATTAAACTCTATGACATTAGTGGAGCGTGACGATGAAAAATAATTATTTCATTATTTTACTCTTTACATCTTTTTCTTTTCAATGTTTTTCTTCGGAAAATATGGTGGTTAAAATAGCTGGAAAACATTACTCTTTTATACAAAGAGAACAACTTCTAGTAAATAAAGATTGCAAAAGGAAGTGTATAGCCTTCGAGCGAACACTGAAAATTTCAAAATTCAAAAGGAAAGAGGAAAAGCAACTATTTGAAATGCCTATAGGTTCTTATGTTTGTAAAAATATACTAATGGGATCTTCTGTCCTTGGCGTTAGTTCAAATAAAGACATGAAAGCATTTTGTTATTTTGTAGAAGATAATAGTATGATAGAACTAAACTCCCTAGCAAAGTATGCTGAAAAATTCTTAAACAAGTAAATATATATGAATAATAATGAAAAACATAATATCTTAGATGGAGTAACCCTAAAGACCATCCTAGAAGAATTAGTTCATAGCTTAGGCTTTGTAGAATTAGGTAAATTAATTGATATACGCTGTTTTACAACAGATCCTAGTATTAATTCAAGTTTAAAGTTCCTACGAAAAACACCATGGGCCAGAATAAAAGTTGAAAAGTTATACATTAAATCCAAAAAGAATAATTTATGAATATTACTTATAATATTCTTGATTTTGAAACAACAGGGCTTTCTGCAGACTATGACAGAGTTATTGAAGTGGGTGTTGTTAAGATAAGAAATAATAAAATAATTGATACATTCCAAGAGTTCATAAATCCAGAAATACATATTGCTGGTATAATTACTAATTTAACAGGTATAACAAATGAAATGCTTGAAACCGCAGCTCTCAGCTCAGAAGTAATGCTAAGACTTAAATCATTTGTTGGTGATGAACTTATCATAGCTCATAATGCTTCGTTTGATTCTAGATTTTTTAAAGCAGAAATGAATAGAATAGATATAATTCCAAATAATGAGTTTTTATGTTCTTTATTATTAGCAAGAAGAGTATTTCAAGAACTCCAATCACACAAACTAGGTGTCCTTTGTAATTATCTAGGTTTTAAAAATAAAGCATCCCATAGGGCCCTAGGTGATGCAGAAGCTACTCATAAAGTCTTTACTGCTATTATTGAAAGAGTAAAATCAACTAGTGCTCAAAGTCAAATTGATGCCAAATATTTATCAAGATTGAGTAAAGTACCTAAGAAGAAAGTTGCTTCTTGGCTTACAGTTTAATATTAATAAAAGAGAATAGTAAAAAATGATCAATTCTATATACCAAAATCCTCAAAGTTTAGTTCTTCGTTTCATGCGTGAAAAAAGAAAGTTAACATTAATTATAGTTGCGAAAGAGATAGGTATAAAGGCGAAAGATGTTGATTATATTGAAAAAGGAATAAGGATTGTAACTGAAGAAGAGATCTCCAAGTTCCTTAACTGTTATAACTTTTCTATAGAGATATTTACTGAAATGATAAAAATCAAGCCGCTTACTAAACAAGCGGCCAACCATTATTTTTTAATAAAAACTTAATTGTTCTTTTTTATATGTTCATTACAAAAGAGAGTAAAAACTTTTTTATGACGATCTAAATCAAAGTCTGGAGAGATTGCAACTCTTACAATATAGTCTTTATCACCTTCTTTTGTCGTTCCTTGTGTAGATGTTGCAGGTATTGTCCAATAACAACCTTTTAACTGCCCATAACTCACACAGTGTTTACTTTCGTAAGGGATTTCATTGATCATAAGATTAATAAGTTTTAAATTTAAATCTCTTTTATAAAACTCTCTGGCCTCATGCGTATCCCCTTTTGTAGGAAGATCTAGTGAGAATACTGAAGGTGTAAAGCCTGCATCAGCGAGCTCTTTTGAAACAAAATTTATCTTTGCTTCAGGCAGAGTTTCATTAATAAAATCAACAAATTTACGTGTATTTTGATAGGCTTCATTTATTCTTTCAATCATTGAAGGCATTTGTTTTGATAAAATATTAGTTTGAAAGTCAGTAGCTTCATTATCACATATCTTTAAATGATTATCGATGTAACTCATCAGATCTTCAGCCTTTTTATTTGCAACACAGTAGCCAGCAGTTACCATACCTCCAGAAGGGAATTTTGACCCACTAACATAAGAAATAGTTTTTACAGTTGAAAGAATATCAGCATCACCTAAAAACTTCACATTAGGACAGAATGTTTGATCTAAAATAAAAACAGGAGGAATAGAATCTCTATTATCATTTGTTTTTCTTTTCTTGTTTAAGGCCTGAGATAACTTTTCTAAATCTGGTACTTCAACTCGTGGATTAGTTGGTATTTCTGCAATTATAAAAGGTACTGCATCTAATTTTGCAACCTGTTCTAATACATCTTCAACACTATCAACCATATCTGTGCCACCATCAACAGCTAAGTCCAATATTTCAACATTTTTAATACATGCTGCAGCTCTTCTTGCTTGATCATTAGTTCCACCATAACAATTTGGAGGAACAATCAGCTTAATATCCTTTCCCTTGTATTTATCAAGTGAATAATGAATCAAACCCATCATAATAGCATATTGAACTGATAGACCGCTGGAGCCAACTGATGCATCTCCAAAAGAATTTGTTATTTCTTTAATTGTATTCAGTGTATGAGCTTTACTTGATTGAATTTCATTTTTAGTTCCTGTCTTCTCAAACATATTGTTTAGAAGTGTAAAGCAATCATTAGGAGTCATCGCTATAGATTCTCTTCTTCTTACATGCTGAATCTCTGAAATATAACTTTCGCTATTCTTTCCATAAACAAGAACCACACTTCCCAAATCAGCATACATACTAATAATAAAATCTGGATCACATCCTAGTTCTAGTTTTAGATCTTCATCAACATTACTTAGAAGTATAGTGCTACCATTAAACTTTTCTATTTCTTCAAAAGAATTTATTTTCTTTAACTCAAACTTATATCCATAAACTCTTTTTACTGTCTCAACATCAAAGTACTTTGGTAGTTCATCTTTAAAAATAATTTGAGTATTAATATTTTCTAATAGATTTCTTCTAAGTATCGAAAAAATCGGCATCGTTTTTGAGGAGAAACTTATTACATTCTCTGCATTTGTTTTTTTAGATTTAGCCGTTACCCATTCAAGGATACAAGATAATGGATGCCCTAGTCGAATATAATCAAATGCAGTAGGCAGTTCACTTAACTCTTTCTTCAATATATTTTTATCAAGAGTATTAACAGAAAGTAATTTTTCAAACTGTTCTAGAAATTCTGTCTTAGCAAAATTTTCATTATAAATATCTAACCTATGTGTAGTCAATTTGAGCCATTCAGTTGGCATATGCTCCAAAACATTCTTTATAAAATTCACTCTATTTTCATGATCCATATTTATTCCTCAATTTTTTTATAATATACAAGATTTATAACACTCTTAAAAGTAGTTAAGGCCAAATTTTCATAAATTCATCATAGTTTTCAATTTTTTTAGGATCATATTTTTTAATAAAATCGTCAGGAATTGGATATTGGAATTTTTTTAATTCTTTAGATGCTTCGCAGGTTTTAACATCATTAGTTAATTCACAAATACGTTCTAATAAATAAACGATACTAAGTTTGCGCTTTTTAAGAACTTGCATACGTTTAAAAAAATCCTCATCTATATCCACAACACTTTCACTGAAACCAAGCATACCTTCATGAAAGATTCTATACTTTGATACAATATTGCTTGAAAAATGAATTATAAAATAGCCTTCTGCTTCAATACCTAAATGAATAATATCAAGTTCTTCAGGACCAGAAAACTTTATTTTAACAGGCTCTGGTCCCTCAAGATATTCTTGATATTCAACAATTCTATCATTTATATAGCTTTGTTCAGTCCAAAACTCTAAAGAATTAGAAACTTCAACAGGTTTACCTCTACAAACATTATCATAATCTCTATTTTTAATATCAGAAGTATAAAAACTAAATTTAGAAGGACATACATTCCTAATCTCAAAAACAAGATCCGGAAAAGACTTTTTCAAACAACTTTTAATAAGTTTTTCAAGCTCAAATGGAGAATAAACAAAGTTCGTTTTTTTTGAACTTAATAGCTTTGAACGTTTCGGGCTCTTATGTTCAAAAGAATTCGGTTTCTTAGATAAGAACTTTGTGTGTGCTTTTGGTTTTTCATTAATTGTGCTACCTTTGCTCCCATTAGCGCGTAAAAAAAGAATGAATAATATTATAACCAACAAACTAAATGCCACATACATTAACTGACCTTTATACTTTTCTTTTTTCCAAATTCCCATAGGCCTATTATAACACAACAGAGATCTTAACTGATCGTGTTACCAATATCATAAACCTTAATAAATAAATTTGCTTCGCAAGGCAACATTTCCAAACAAAACTTGTAGTTTTAAGTATTTGCAATATCAGGGTGCTCAAACTAGAATAATGTACAAATACAATTGTATTTTGTTTATGACACGGAGCTAAAGTTTTGGACAAGTACTATACCCTCATGATTATTCCTGAGAAGGAAAAGGGTGTTAAATCATTTAAAATACCCGGGATCTTTTTTAGATCAATGGCGTTTGTCATAGTTTTACTATCTACGCTTTTGGGTATTCTAATGTATGATTATTGGAAAATTCTTCAACAGATTCACGAAAACAAACACCTCAATCAAGAAAACAGACAATTGAGAGAACAGATACAATTATTTCAAATGAAAATTAATTCTCTAGCAGATGACCTGCAAAGAATTAATACTTTTGAAAAGAAATTAAGAATAATTACAGGTCTAGAAAATAAAGAACAAACTAAGATCCCACTCATACCATCAAAGACGACTATTGAAAATAATGGGATGATGGATGACTACACTAAAGATAAAACGCAACCCAAAGATGACAAACAAACTTCTCTTGACCATAGGCCTACTCAGTTTAACAACCTAGACCTCAACCTAGAGTTTAATAATATTGAAGGTCAGCCTAATTATGTTCGTCTCAAAGATTTATATGACAAGAAAATTGCTGCGAACCTAGGTCTAACTGAAAAATATAAAATAACTAGACAGTGGTCAGAGTTAATTAAAAAGAGTTTTGAACTATCTAAAGAATACTCAGCATTTGATTATAAGTTTAAAAAAATTAAGAAGGTTGTATCAAATATAGAAATAAAAATTCATGAATTAGATCAATACCTTTTAGATAAAGATTCAATCCTAAGCTCAACACCAACTATCATGCCAGCAGTTGGTTGGATAACAAGTTACTTTGGTCATAGAATTTCTCCCTATGCTGGAAGACTAAAAATGCATGAAGGATTAGATGTAGGTGCACCATTTGGAACCCCCATCGTTGCACCTGCAGATGGTATTATAACTTATTCAGGAAACAAGGCTGGATTTGGGAAATTTGTTCAGATCGACCATGGGTACGGGATTGAAACTCTTTATGCTCATTCCCAAAAGTTATTCGTCAGCAAAGGCGATAAAATAAGCCGTGGAGAGCTTCTAGCGCACGTCGGAAGTACAGGTTACTCTACAGGGCCACACCTCCACTATGAAGTCAGAGTAAACGGTATAGCAGTTGACCCTCTTTACTTTATTTTAGAAAAGTAAAATTAAAAAATAAAAAATAAAAATAAAAATATTTGGAGCATATAAAATGATTAATAAAGTGATGAAAAAAGTCTTTGGAACTAAACAAGACAGAGATATTAAAGGTATGAGACCGATCCTGAACCAAGTTAATTCCCATAAAGATCAAATGTCTAATATGAGCGATGAAGAGCTCAAGGCACAGACACCAAAGTTTAGAGCTATGTTAGAGAAAGGTTCAACCCTTAAAGACATACTTCCAGAAGCATTTGCAACTGTAAGAGAGTCATCTAAAAGAGTTTTAAAGATGGAGCATTTTGATGTTCAAATCATTGGTGGACTTGTTTTATTCGATGGAAAAATTGCAGAGATGAAAACTGGAGAAGGGAAAACCTTAACAGCAGCTCTTCCTATGTACTTACATGGTTTAACTTCACAGGGTGCTCACCTAGTAACTGTAAATGACTACCTTGCTAGTCGTGATGCTGCTGAGATGGGAGAACTTTATACATGGCTAGGATTAACAGTTGGCTGCATTCTCCATGACATGGATGATGAAGATAGAAAAGACGCTTATAAAGCCGATATAACTTATGGGACAAACAACGAATTTGCCTTTGATTATCTAAGAGATAATATGAAGTTTGATTTGGAAGAGTATGTTCAAAGACCTCATAATTTCTGTATTGTAGATGAAGTCGATTCAATTTTAATTGATGAGGCAAGAACTCCACTTCTAATTTCTGGACCAAGTGAAAGTAGTACAGATATGTACGGGAAAGTTAACGGCATACCTGGAAAACTGTCCCTAGAAAAACATTATACAGTCGATGAAAAGTCCCACTCTGCAGTTCTAACTGATGAGGGTGTTGTTGAAGTACAAAAACTACTTAACATTGAAAACCTTTATGATATTCAAAATATGGAACTACTCCATCATGTAAACCAAGCCTTAAGAGCTCACACATTATTTAAAGTTGATGAGCAATACGTTGTAAAAGAAGGAAAAGTAATAATTGTCGATGAGTTTACTGGACGATTAAAAGATGGTTCAAGATGGTCTGACGGACTCCATCAAGCAATAGAGGCAAAAGAAGGCGTACCAATAAAAAGTGAAAACCAAACTCTTGCATCAATCACATTTCAAAACTATTTCAAAATGTATAATGTTCTTGCCGGAATGACTGGTACCGCAGATACAGAAGCAGAAGAATTTGGAAAGATTTATAAGCTAGAAGTTATCGTAGTCCCTACGAACCTACCAATAGTAAGAGACGATTCTGCAGACTTAATTTATGCAAATAAAATGGCAAAGTATAAAGCTGTTGCAGAATTAATTAGTGAATGTAACAAAAAAGGTCAACCAGTTCTTGTTGGAACAATTACAATTGATAGTTCTGAAATTATTTCGAAATTTTTAGGTGATTTAGGTGTTAAACATGAAGTTTTAAATGCGAAACAGCATGAAAGAGAAGCAACGATTGTGCAAAATGCAGGACAACCAGGTTCAGTTACGATTGCCACAAATATGGCAGGACGTGGAACCGATATCAAGCTTACTGAAGATACGAAGAAGGCCGGTGGACTTTTTATTATCGGAACTGAAAGACATGAATCACGTAGAATTGATAATCAACTAAGAGGTCGTTCTGGACGACAAGGTGATCCAGGTGCATCAAGGTTCTTCTTATCATTAGAAGATGATCTTATGAGAATTTTTGGATCAGATAGAATCAAATCTTTCATGGGTAAACTAGGGATGAAAGATGATGAGCCAATAGAACACAAAATGATATCTAACGCTATAGCGAAAGCACAAAAAAGAGTTGAGGGTCATAACTTTGATATACGTAAACATCTACTAGATTTTGATGATGTTATGAACGAGCAAAGAAAAGTAATCTACAGACTTAGAAAAGAGATACTAAACGATGAAGGAAACAGAGAACTTATTGATGAAATGGTACAAGATGTAGCAGGTCATATTGTTGAACTTAACCGTCCTCACAAGAAAATACCTTTAAACGAATGGGAATGGTCATCTATAAACCAAGCCTTTCAAAACTTATACTCAACAAATATTGAGTTAAATGTTAACGAATGTTCAGACAATCATAATAGTAGCTTAATTAATTACATAGAAGACAAGGCATCACAAATTCTTAAAGACAAGTTTGCGGAATATGATAGCGAACAGGTTAAATTAACATTAAGAGAAGTCTTGCTAGCAACATTTGATCAATTCTGGAAAGATCATTTATTAAACATGGATCATTTAAAGGAAGGAATTAATCTTCGTTCATATGGTCAAAAAGATCCTCTGGTTGAATACAAAAGAGAAGCTTTTGATTTATATGAAAATATGAAAGTCGAAATAAGACGAGCTATAGTTGAGAGATTGTTCAGTGTAAGACTTTATACTGAAGAAGAGATTGATGAATTAAAAAAGCAACAACAAGCTCAACTTGATGCTCAACTCGAAGCACATAAAAGATCTCAAGAAGCCCAAGAAAGAGCAGAAGAACTTTCAAAAGCTCCAATTCAAAGAAGACAAGTTAAAGTTGGACGAAATGATGAGTGTCCATGTGGATCAGGAAAGAAATTTAAGCACTGTCATGGTGCTTAAATAGAAAAAAACGAGGAAAATCCATTGAGCGATAATGACAATAATGACGATCGTAAAGAAAGAGAAGATCTTACTCGTATAGAAGATCTATCTGAATTTCTTCATAGTGAAGATGACGATGATCTGTCTGACTTGGCCACTGATCCTGATATAAATATTCCTGATGATTTTTCCAGCTCTAGTGATGAACATGAAATAACAGATTTTGACGCTCTAGAAAATGACAGTGAAGAACCTCCAGAAGATGAATTCCCAGAAATTCCAGATGAACAAGAAGAACTAGTAGAGACAAAAGAAGAAGACCTTAACTCAGAACCTAGTGTTGAATCAGAGGATAATTTTCAAACTGATGAAACTTTTGGTGCTGAAGATGACTTTGAATCAGAAGAAGACTCTGAAACAGAAGATAACTTTGGATCAATTGTAGATGATCCTGAAAATGATGTCGAATTCCAAACAGAAGATGATTTTGCATCAGCAGAAGATGATTTTGCATCAGCAGAAGATAATTTCGCATCAGCAGAAGATGATTTTACATCAGCAGAAGATGATTTTACATCAGCAGAAGATGATTTTACATTAGCAGAAGATGATTTTACATCAGCAGAAGATGATTTTGCAACAGCAGAAGATGATTTTGCAACAACTGTAGATCAAGAAGAAATTCACAGTGATGATGAGTTTAAAATTCAAGATGATTTTGGCTCTGTTGATAGTAATATAGAGACGGAAGATGTTGAGACTGGTGATGAACTTGAAGTTGAAGTTGATATTCTCACAGAAGATGATCCAATTTCAAACCTTACTAATTTTAATCAAGAAGATAAGACAGAACTTCCCAAGTTTGAAAAACCAAAAGAATTTGAAGCACCTGAAAATTTCAAACAATTACAGCAATTTGCAAAGAATATGTCATATGGAAATATGGCAAAAGAAGGAAATCCTCCGTTTAGTATCATTATAAAAGACATAAAGTTTGAAGAAGATGTAGAAGACATACTAATCCTTCTAAAAGAACTTAAAGTAATAGAACCAGAAGATGAAGATAATGCAAAACTCAGCCTAGAACGAGGAAATATGCTACTACCAAGGCTTGGGGAGTATTCTGCAATAACGATTTGTCACAAACTTAGGCGTTTTGATATCAATATTTTAATGGGGTTAACTGAAGAGATTAATCCTCCAAAAAGTTATGAATCTGATGATAGAGGCCTAACAACAAAAAATAATATTTATAATAATCGTAAACATAACTGGAATTTTGATAATAAAGAAATTGGAATACAGGATATTATTGTATCAACGACACCCACATTAAATGGATACGACATTACAGATTATATAACGGTAGCAACTGAGTTCATACTTGTTGATATGGATAATTTTACAATTAACAAAGAGGAACAAGATAAGATTGTAACGAATGAAATAGATAATACACAGGATGAGAAATCTAATATCGATTTTTTCAGTGCAAATATGAATTTACTTAGTACTAAAGAAAAACTCTCTATAAATGATATTTACAAATCACTGATTGAAAAGCTTAAGTCACAGGCCATAGATAAAAAAGCAAATGGTGTCGTAGGAATAAATTTTCAGGTATCCCCTATCTTAGTAGATGATAATAATAGCATCAAATCGAGATATCAAATAACATGTTCAGGGAGTATAGTATGGGTAATAAAAAAATAGAAAATCACTACTCTAATATTATAATTGGTGGTGGAATTGTAGGGGCCGGAATACTAAGAGATTTAGCTCTCCATGATAAAAAAACACTATTAATTGAAAAAGGTGATTTCTCATCACAAACCTCACAAGGCAGTTCTAAAATGCTCCATGGAGGAATTAGATATCTAGAGAATTTTGATTTTTCTTTAGTATTCGAAGCACTACGTGAAAAGAAGAATTGGTTAAGAATCGCTCCACATATTAGTACTGAAATTAAATTTTATCTACCAGTCTATAAGTATTCTAAATGGCCTCTATTTTTTCTAAGAATAGGTTTATTTATATACGATCTCCTTTCACTTTTTAAAAACCCTCCATATAAGATTCTAAGTAAGAAAGAAACAATAGAAGGATTGAAAGGACTTAATCCAAGTGAACTCAAAGGCGCTGGAATATACTCAGATGGTATAATTGATGATTCGAAACTTGTGATTGATCTAATACTAGAATCGGTAGAAAATAAATCGAGTGCTCTTAACTATCAAGAAGTTATCAGTCATTCATATTTAAATAATATTCATACCGTTAAAACACAAAATACTCTTACAAAAGAATATTTTAATTTTACGTGTGATAACTTAATATTTGCAACAGGGCCTTTCACAGACCAGTTAATGCACAAATTGAATATTCCTTGGACCGATGTTCTACTCCCCTCTAAAGGGAGTCATCTATGGATAAAGAAAGACTCGTTAGATATAAAAGATGGAATGGTTCTACAAACCAAAGACAATAGAATTATATTTGTAATTCCACAAAGAAATGCCATATTAGTAGGAACAACAGAGATTCCACTTGACTCAAAAGATGACTTTTATAATATTAAACCGACAAAAGAAGAAGAACAATATTTAATTGATAATTTAAACTTTTATTTTCCAAACTCAAATATAACTGATCAGAATGTTCTAAGTTCTTTTGCTGCCGTTAGGCCATTAGTAAAGTCAAAGGATTCGAGTTCTAAAACATCAAGACATCATAAGTTGTTTACACCACTTCCAAACTGCCATGTAATTGTTGGTGGTAAATACACAACATTTAGAGTCATGGCCGCAGATGTTTGTAAAAAAGTATTTAAATTAAACTCATGGAAATACAATAAGTCCTTAAGCTTAAATAAGCTTACAAAGATATCCATAATACATGATGTTCATTCCCAAAAGTTAACAAATGAAGTTATAGATCAAATTATTAAAGATGAATTTGTAAAAACAAAAGACGATTTACTTAAAAGAAGATTATCTTTATATTCAGAATCTCAGTATGCAGATCCTGAACAATTAAAAAGATTATTAGATCATTCTAAAATCTAGAAACGATATAAGAAACCTAAATTGAATCTAGGACCAGATTTCGTTTTAACCCATTTTATACTCTGGGCATCAGAAGCAAATGAGTCACCTCTGGTGTAATAATCAAAGTTAAACTTAGCTCCATAACCATTTAAAGTGTAATACTTAAGTCCTCCACCCATTATAAAACCTACTGTTCCACCATTTAAACTTTCTGGATCACCTGCACCGGATTGACTACCAGGAGAAAATGTTGTTTCTGTACTACCCATCAAAAACTGAAAAGTACCGTAAGGAATTATTTTGTGAACCTTAGAAGGTCTAGTTAATGGATACCAATTGATACCTCCTCCAAACTCTGATGTACTCTCTTCAACAGAGTCACCTTTGTGAGACATTGCAGAGAAACGTGAGATACTGAAAAGACCCAAGAAAGAAAATCTTGAATACCAATTTTTTTCATTTTTCATGAAAATTTCAATACCTGTAGATAAAACCATATTTGTTTCGTTTGCTTTATATTCTGCGCTTCCATCAGATGATGATGTTTGTGAAGTTTGACCTGAGTAATGAAATGAAACTGAGAGTTCTTTATTTTTATTCTTTAAAGATCTATTCATCATAAGACCATCATTTATCTGCATAGATCTATTACCATTCTTACCAGAATTATTTATTCCTAAATCATCAGCTCCCTCTGCTAGTGGTATACCCAAATTACGAGGATCATCCATTCTTGAAATAGTATCGTCATTAACAAGCATTTTACTATCATCTTTAGTAATCTTAACAGGAGCGGTTACTTTTAACTTCATTACTTGATCATTTTTAATAAAGTCAGCATTTACTAGTCTGTAGACAGACCAAACAGATCTAGTAGGAGAAACTTTTACTACGACTGCTCTGGCCACAACACCAATAGTTAGGAAGAACTTAGCATGATCACCTTTGATCAATCCATCTTCAATTCCTCTATTGATGAGCATTGTCTTCCTAGACTCTGACACCTTAACTATTCTAAGTGTAAGCCTTTCATCAATCTCTAATGAAAACGCATTAAAAGTAATAAAAACTGTAAATAAAACTAAAATTTTAAACATTTAAATCCCTATATATTAATAAAACTTACTTATACCAAAACTAAGCTTTCCTTCCCTGTAAGAGATTTGATCAGGGAGGTTCCCGTCATCAAATTCTCTAGCAATTCTAGAAGCTGTAATATCTTCAAGTCCAAAAGAAGCTCGAACACCAAATGAATTTGTAAAATTATATTTTATCCCAACTTTAAAACCAGGAAAAGAGCTTATCTGATAATTGCCACTTTCATTGTCTTCAGAAAGTGAAAGCGCAGATAACCCAGTTCTTAAAATAACTGAAAAATATATAATATTTTCTTCTAACACATTGGGGAGATAAAATGGATACCAATTAAAATGAGCAGCGACACTATATTCAACGCTAGTAGCATTATATCCTCCACCAATGGAAAAAGCATCAACTGCCCGTCTTCCAGATAACTCTAAGGTTAATTGGTTAAGTCCTTCTATATCTTTTAGAAAATAATTTTCCCATCCAATTTCAAAATCATATTTACTTTGAGCAGTATTGTCTCTATCTTGGAGATTTTCATTGTTTACTAAATTGGTTCCAAAAACAGTATAAATTTGATGCTTGAATTTATGTGCAGAAATAGTCTCTCTTCTTTCTCTTTCTTTTATTGACCCAATATTATACACAAGTTCAGAGAGTTCTTCATCCGAATAATCATCTGACCAAGACTCCCCCTTGTTCTTTAAATCAGCAAAGACTTTATTTTCTTTTTCTTCAATTTTCTCTTCTTCTTCTAAATATCTTGTAAAATAAGACCCTTGAATTCCTTCACTATCTAACTCTGGATTTTCACCATTAGATCTGATGCCATAATACAATCTTTTCAAAGTGAATTTTGGATCATTATATTTTCTGATAAAAGCTACTACCATTTTTTCAAATGTTTGAACTCTTTGTTGTTTAGAAAATTCTTTACTGTGGGGGCTTTTATATATCGAAACCGCCGAATGCTTAGAATTCCCAGCTAAATCTTCCCACTGATCAATATCGACTAAATTAGCATCAGAGCTTAAAATGTTTTGCTTATCATGAAGTTTTTTATTTGAAGAGTATGCAACATTTTTTGTTCCAAGTGCTTCAGGAGATTCTTTTAAGGAGTCTGCAACTTGCTTTGTCGTATTGTTTTTTGTTGTTACAATTTTAGATCTATCAACTTTTAGAAGCTTACGTCCTTGTAGTAAAGCCGTTTCCGATAACATCAACATTCGAGCGTCTTTAATAATTGATTTTGAAATAAAAATTTTATAAGCAACCCAAATCGAAGTTTCATTAAAAACTTTAACTGCTTTAATCTTGGCCACTGGTTTATAATAGAATCTTTTTTCTTTTTTATTAAAAGTTTTTTCTAGTAAAACACCATAGTCTTTATTTTGAATAAAGTGGTTTAATCCTTTATCAAGAATAATCGTTTTCCCACTTGTTGAAGTTTGAACGATCTTTGCAATATTATCCGAAGTTAAACCCGCGCTAAAAGCAAAGTTAATAGTAAATAATGAAAAACCAATAAAGCTTAAAACGCTACGCAAAACACATCCTTGTATTACAGTTACTTATAATTTTACAAACCAAGTCATAGAATGGAAAGAAAATGCGTTAAGTTTTCTAAAATAAAGGCTTTTTTACTAAAAATGCATTGCACAAACAATTGATTTGTTAGTTTTATAGGGCTATATATATAAATCATTAAATTAGAGTCTATAACCAAAAAGAGGTATTTTGTGGCCAAACGCAGAAAAGAGAAGAAAACGTATAAATATGAATGCAATCTGACTGAAGAGAAATATATTCTTACAGCAAAAGCAGAAAATCCAGATGACTTAATGAGCATTACTGCTTATTACGATATTAATGCTGAAGAAGATGATCGCCCGGCAGATATCAAAAAGAAACTTGGTATTGTAGATAAAGAGTAGAGGAATAAAGAATGGAATCTAAAGAAGTAGTAATCATTGGAAGTGGACCCGCTGGATATACAGCAGCAATATATGCATCACGAGCAGACTTAAAACCTCTAATAATAGAAGGTATTGAGCCTGGTGGACAATTAACAACAACAACAGATGTTGAAAATTTTCCTGGATTTGCAGATGGTGTGATGGGTCCTGACTTAATGATTAGCATGAAGAAACAAGCACAGAGGTTTGGTACTGAATTCTTAAGTACTTTTGTAACAAGTGTTGATTTATCTTCTCGACCATTCAAAATTACTTGCGAAAATGGAAAAGAATTTTCAACTCAATCAGTAATTATATCTACTGGAGCAAGTGCAAAATATTTAGGTCTTCCTAATGAAAAAGAATTAATTGGTAAAGGCGTAAGTGCTTGCGCCACATGCGATGGTTTCTTTTACAGAAATCAGGTAGTTCATGTCGTTGGTGGTGGAGACACGGCGATGGAAGAAGCAATGTTTCTTTCGAAGTTTGCTAAAAAAGTAACAATAGTCCACAGAAGAGATTCTTTTAGGGCTTCAAAACCTATGCAACAAAGAGTTTTTGATAACCCTAAAATCGATATACTTTGGGATCACTCAGTTTCTGAAATAATTGCAGACGCAACTGGGGTAACATCAATCAAAGTTAAACATTCTAGTACAGGTGAAGAAGTAGTTAGAGATACAAATGGTTTGTTCATGGGTATCGGTCATACACCAAATACAGCATTCTTAGATAACCAGATAAAATTAGATGATCATGGTTTTATAATTACTGGTCAGCATCCAGATACAAATGTCCCAGGTGTTTTTGCTTGTGGTGATGTTCAAGACTCTTATTACAGACAAGCTATATCAGCAGCAGGAACTGGATGTATGGCGGCCATGAGAGCTGAAAAGTATATAGAAGAAAACGGAAGGGCCTAAAACATTTAGACCTTCAAATATAGATCGAAAACTTTTCCGATTTAATCAGTTAAAAGCTACTAAGTATCCAATATCTAGTAGCTTTTTTTTTAATCTTATCTTTGTTTGACTTTATGTCCTAAAAAATTTTAAAATTAATATAACGAAGCAAGGATGCTTTGAAGAACGTACGACATGTGTTGACCAAGGATGGAAAAATGCAATCAATCTTTAATTACAATACTCTAAATGCCACTCTAGAACGTAAGACACGTACACTCTATATAGAGCTACAGTCTAATGACACAAATGCTATGAGCATGGAAATGCTTTTTGAATTAGAATCATTACTAGCTTGGTCAAGTGACAAAGTTGATATCCACTCTATTCTTTTTAAATCAGAAAAAAGTTTTTTCTCTTCAGGACATAATCCAAATGTACTAAAAGAACAAACTCAGACACAAATTGAAAAGATGACTGATAAATTACAAAAATTAGTACAAGCTCTTCTTCATTTACCTCAAACAGTTGTCTTTGATTTAGGCCTTGGTGCCAGCAACATAGGTGCAGAGCTGTCAGTTGGAGCAGATATAAGAATTGCCCATACAAACTGCGAGGTTAATTTTAATCATTCAAAATTAGGCTTAGTACCAAGTTCTTGTGGAATGTCTGCCTTTTCAATAATTATAGGTCAGGCCAAT
>Ga0209712_10001985_pt1 | contig 17124 bp, 11 predicted proteins | sample ArcOceMetagenome_FD_187443 | JGI IMG/M metagenome (GOLD analysis project Ga0209712, IMG submission 187443) | Marine eukaryotic phytoplankton communities from Arctic Ocean - Arctic Ocean - Greenland ARC118M Metagenome (SPAdes) (version 2) | ecosystem: Environmental > Aquatic > Marine > Oceanic...
CTTCATATGAGTATTTAACCTTGTCATGGTCCTCTAACCTGTGACAAAGTCCCTTATATTATTTCTACCCCCCTAGTTCTCAAGATATTAAATATTAAAAACGAAATCGATCGGCGAGGCCTGTAGTTACAGTTCACTTTTTAACTTTAGCTGTTGGATTTTAGTTGCGTGCTCTTGGTGACAACGTAGGTGATCCAATTCCATTTTGTTGGATATTTGGACAATTCAGTCAATATAACACCCATTCCCGGTTGAAGGGATGGATGCCAGGATTGCCTCCTACAAGTACTGTATTAGAGCTTGTATTAGTCATACTTCCGACCTTTCCCCCTCTCCTTCCTGTCCGCGTCTTTCTTGCGACATCAGTACATCAACATACCACTTGAAGATGAAGAATGTCCATGCATCAGTCGTCAGTTCCCAATGGAACTTCATGTACATATGATTATTCATTCGAACAACAACAAGGAAGTTGGTACTGCTGGAACAAAATCTTCTTCGGATGAGAATAAAAATGTGCCTTCTCTGTTGTGTCATACTACCGTATTAATAGCAGTCTCTAGAGTCTCCCTTAACTTCAGAATCCTTTCTTGCATCTTACACTATCGATACTGTAATAGTATAACAACAACAAGCAACGCGCTGCACTCTACATTCTTATTTCCATAACGAAAATGGATCAGCTTCCCACTTCATTTTCATCATTCAATGCGAACAGTGGTGATAGGCAACAGGACCGCGGTTCGCATTCTGGAGATGGACGAGGAAGAGGACGAGGAAGAGGACCCAGGCATTCAGGTGGTAGAGGTCGGGGCAGAGGACGCGGTAGAGAAGGACGTGGTAGAGAAGGACGCGGTAGAGGACGCGGTAGAGGATTTCACTCTAGTAACTCTGTCGAAATATCAGTACAAGATGACGTCGTGCAAGTTGAAGAAATATCGGCGGCTGGAACTGATGGCTCGTCCGCTCCTAGCATTAATATTGCAGTGCAAGGCTGCTCTCACGGGGCTTTGGATAGAATATATGAAACTCTCGCACTCTACCAGGAGAAGCACGGAAAGAAAATTGAGCTCTTGCTCTGCTGCGGAGACTTTCAGGCGCTCAGGAATACAACTGATTTTGATACCATATCAGTACCGCATAAGTATCGTAGCATGGGATCGTTTTATAAATACTATGCTGGGATAAAGACTGTTCCTATTCTTACCATCTTGATTGGAGGCAACCACGAAGCCAGTTCATATTTACAGGAACTCTACTATGGCGGCTGGGTGGCTCCTAATATTTATTACTTGGGTGCTGCGGGTGTCGTTAATTATCGTGGCATTCGTATTGCTGGTGTTAGTGGGATCTATAACAACAATGATTACAGAAAGGGAAGGTATGAATTTCCTCCCTATGATAACTCATCTCTCAGAAGTGTCTACCACGTCCGTAATGTTGAAGTTGCTCGGCTCAAAGTGCTGGGGAAGATGCACGATCTCATGCGGAGACAACAGGAGGGAATAGAGAACAAGGTTCCCGTGGATATTATGATTAGCCATGATTGGCCAAGGGGGATAGAGCAGCATGGAAATACTGCCGGATTGATTCGAAAAAAGAAATTCTTTAAACAAGAAATTCAAGATAACAACCTTGGAAGTCCATCCAATGAAGAGCTTCTCTTGGTTCTCAAGCCCTTGTTTTGGTTTGCTGCCCATTTGCATGTCAAGTTCTGGGCTTCGTTCCATCATAAAGTCGCCGCTCAGAAACCTAAAGTAGACAAAGCGGCAATCGTAGAAGAGATTACCGAAGACACGACGTTTATTGCATTGGAATCGTCGGCCGAGGCATGTACGGATCAGTCCAACTTGACCGAACTCATGACACAGTTCCTATCGTTGGATAAGTGTTTGCCAAAAAAGTTTCATCTTCAGGTCGTCAATTTTCCCATCCATTCAAAAAATGATAGTGATGCAGACAACTCTTCTTCGTCTCCCTCTTCGCACCGTTTGCAGTATGACTTGGAATGGTTGGCCATATTGCAAAAGACTCACCACTGGACAAAGACTTCTTCGACCAGGTTCCCTGATCCTAATATCAATGAGATTGAAATTACCAAGGGTGATATTGATGCCATTCGGTCCAAGCTTGCTGAAAGATGCGATCAGACTGATCCCACTGTCATTCCAAACAATTTCGCCATGACGTTGCAGCCACATGGGACAATTGGATCTGATCAACATGTGAATCAAGGTGCGATGGTTGGTAACCCTCAGACGGATGATCTTTTGAATCGACTTGGGATGGAACATATCATTACTATTCCATATATTTTTAATAAACCCTCGAGCGATGCGGTTGCACCACCCCAATCGGACGAGAACGAAATTGATCTCGATGACATGGAACCATCTGATGATACTACATTTGGGGCAAAAAGTATTCATCAGACAGAACCATCACCATCAGCTGCGGTACACGTAGTAGAAGAGGACGAGAATGAAATCGATTTAGATAGTGAATAAATATATTTGTACTAGATGTTGACTTGGGAATCATCACATTTTTAGAGCAAATCATCGTCGTCTATAGTAAAGTAGTCCGTTGCGTCCTGATTTGCAGTTGGATCTCCGAGCAAATCTTCGAATTCTTTCTTCGTCATTTCCGTTTTTGCATCAGCATCGACATCAAGGAAAGCCATCAAGTCTTCAGCCTCATCTAACGGGCTCTTGACTGCATCATTAAAAGTTGCAGCAGGAGCACTGGTCTGTTCGGATGTCTGGACACTGTCTCCTCCGCCGCCGTCAGACTGTTGAGATGGAGGCTTTGCAAAATCAACTTCTTCTATTTCATGCTGTTCTTTACTGCTTCCGGTTTTCTTACCAACAGGAGTCATTGGCCGCATACTAAAGCCTTTGAATTTATTGAGCATTCCGCCTGCATTTTCCTTGACATTACCAGGAATAAAACTCCCAGCGTCCTTGATAATGTTATTAGCAACATTTCCGGCAGATCCGATCGCACCGCCCGTTTTACCAATCATGCTAGTGGCAACACCACTTGTTTTACCAATCATGCTAGTGGCAACACCACTTGTTTTACCAAAAACATCAGTGGCTGCTAATCCAAGGCTCTTGGCCGCTTCGGTAGTTGTATTCGACGCAGATGCAAGAGCAGCGAACCTATCATTCCCGGTATTTGACAATGTCGGCATCGACCCCATTGCCTTTGAACGTTCATACGCCTTAAGAGCTTGCTGCTCTTTCTTGTCTATGGCCTTCATGTACTTCGTACAATTGCGGGTATGATTGGCCCGTAATTCATCTACAGTCCTAGGTCCAGAACCGAGCAAGTCATCATTGACTCTTTTTTCCGTCTTGTATAAAATCTCTGCAAAATCAAAGACGGAAACATCCGCTTGTCCCTCTTGACCATCGAATCCAGGTCCTTTCTCCTTATCCTTATCCTTATCCTTATGATTGTCTTCCTTGGGAAACTTCCTTTCCCTCTTCAACTCAACAACGACGTTACACAAAATCTCCATGGAGAGCTCTTGCAAAACTAGGAGACAATCCGGATTTTCAAACATTTTCCAAAATGGTTTCTGGCTCAAGAGTGCATCCATTCTATCAAAGCTCTTGCTAAGCATACAAAATTTGGCAATCATATCAGTCACGTTAATACACGTAATACCAAACGGTAACATATGTGCATCCCCCGAGGGCAAGAATCTAGCATGGACATTGGGGCAAGCTTCCACGATGTGCACCAACATTGCAAGAGAAAGAACTCCTCCAGACCTGAAATCAGTCTGAGGATCCGTCTGCTGAAATCCAAGGCGATCGACCCAATATGCATGCGGTATAGGCGGCAATCCCTTGGAATCAATAAGAGTATCTATATGTCCTTCTTTCCCAACGACCTCTTTCTGGAGTGCGTCGTTCATATCTTCATGTTCCACATCATCTTTAGGAACTGTACAATTGGAGTGTTGTTCTGCATATCCCCCGTCAGTATATGGCATGATAGCCCCATTCAACCACAATCTCACAATTAGATTGTCATAACTGATGACCATCTTTCTGGAAGTTTCAACTCCTTGCTCCCACCATGGCATGTGTTTCACCTTCTTTTGCGCATCCGTTCCTTCGTAGTTTCTACTAAGACGGAGACCCGGCTTACATTCTGTATGAAGTAACTGACGATACATGAGAACTTGGGATGCGACAGCTTTATCGGGAAGAGCGTAACGCCTGGACGGCAGCAGGTTCGATAAATTGGACAATGACTGCATGATGGGAGAATCTCTAAAGTACGAATCAATATCAATATCAATGCAGTACTACAGTATTTTGTATTTTATGAATACAGCACTGCTGGATCTTTGGCGAATAGATACGACGAGAAAAAAGAAACACTTGGCCCGGTTTTTCTTTGGTTTTCGATTTGGATCTTTGCTATCGAGAAGAACAACTTTGTTTTGGATTCAAGATAGGTCGTATTGATATGTTCAATATATGTACTGTTTGTGAACTGTGAACATGATGCATGATGATCTTGCCTGGTGAACACCGAGAGAATTTCACTTTTGCAATTTTCTGGGCAACACGAGCAAAACGCTTTGCTTGCTTGCAACCGCCGCTTGCTTGCTTCCAAAAGTCCCATCCCAAAATGGATTATTCAGAAGAGCCCCGCCCCGCCCCCTCACCCCCTTTTTGTTGAGACACAACATTTTCGATTTTTGCTGTTTTTGGTTTTGGTTTTTGGTGTGTGTGTTGATGCTCTCGCTTCGTTGAGCTCGAAGATCAGCTCCTACGCTCGGCGTATTGACTAAAGATGACACACGCGCAGCAAAATGCGTCCATGCCACAATTAGAAGAATGTATTCAATCAATGAAGTTGATCGGCTTTGACCGATGCAGCCATGGATCCAAGAAGTTGGCAAAATTGTTCACTGAGTGTGTTGCCTTCCTGTCGTATATTTGCCGTGATAGGTAGGTACTCAATCACCATTTTGAATTGTTTTTCGCGGCTATTGCACAGGCCTTCTTCACTTGATTCTTTCGTGCACCAAGCTCATCCTTGACCTCTTTCCTCTTTAGTATATACATTGAACATAGAAATGAAGATTCATTCCCATCCCTGGAAGACATACCGGCCATGAGAGCGATATTGGAAGATAAGACGATATTCGAAATATTCCTATCCATGCTCACGAACAAAACTTCGGGGGAAGATTCTGCAAGAGCTCCACCCTTGGGGCAAAATAAAACGAATGCAAGGGCTGCTCAATCCATCCCGCTGCAAAATGTCATGGCCGTGAAACAACAGACACCGCAGCAGCAAGAGCAAAGGCTAAAATCTAGTGGTAGAAAAAGAGCGTTTTCAAGTACTTCGACAGACGACAACACATCATTACTTTCACCAAAAAGTATGAAAATGACGAAATCTCCTATGCAACACGGAACTGATTACATCAAAACTCCTACATTGAATGGCCCAACGTTGCCGGCATTAGGTGGCCCGGGTGGTCAGAACGGTCAGGTTTCTTCATCACTGGAGATCAATTTCTCTGTTTTAGCTTCGGTTGTTTTTTATTCAGTGTTACGGTATGTGGACCAGTGGCCAGCAGTGTTTCTGAAATTATTTGCGGAGGACAGCTTTGGTCCTCGATTATGGGTCGATGATGACAGGTGCCAATTGTTTGTGCAGAATTTGACCATGGCGCTGGATTCGTCTTCGAACACGGCCTCGGTTGGTGCAGAATCTTTTGTCAAAAACTTTGACTCATTTCTCACTGGCGATGTGCTGATGCAGAATGAAATAAATGGGGATGGGTCGGATTCAGATTCTGGTGATGAAGAATACGTCCTGGAAGGAGCCACAGGGGGGCTTCCTCTGACAATTAATAATATACAACCTGCACCGACGCTTGACGACTCGTCTTCTTCGGGTGAAGAATTGCCATCCAATGAAGTGGTCATATCTACAATTAAAGCACGTGGACCTCTACAAGATGATGCAGAATCGGAATCAAGATCAACTACAAGTCAAGGATCGAATGATAATGCGCGGAACGGTATTTCGCCCATACCTTCGCAATCAAGCCAAGGTCAAAGTCAAGAACAGATACAACCATGGTGGAAGTGTGAAAAAATTATCAAAGATAAAGTTTGCAATCGATATTTTGGCGTGAACAAAGATGCTGCGTTCGACTTGATGGGATCTGCTTTATCTACACGTCTTGGAGAGAAGGTGAAGCAAAATTCTAGTTTGCTTTCCACTTTGCCCGACTTTACGAGGATTCCCAGAGTGCGCAGTCTTGCAGCATCACAGCTAGAAAAATGGCTGCAATCGCCCGCATTATCTGGCCTGGCTAGAAAGCTTTTCTCAACCACGGTGGGGAGGATAGAAAACGTTGATCCACCCTTGCCCGAAGATATATCTGCTATACAAAGTATCCTTTCAATGTCTTTAAAAGCCAACCAAGTAAGTAATCACTGCACTTTTGAGAAGAGTTTGATTTGACATTGTACCCATGCTCATTTTTTTCTTATTCAAATTTATCAATGTATCCAAATAGTTTCATGCCCACGTTGAAAATGTCATTGAAATTGTGAAGAGTGTTCCTACTCCTGCTGTTTGTCGACAGATTGTTCTCTTTCTTCTTCGGGAAGAAATTGACCGCCGTGATAATAGTGACGGGATTCAAGGAACAACTGACAATAAAGATGGATTAAAAATGCTAAAGGCAGTGCTACAGACTATATCTCCGGAGCTTGGACACGATGCAGTCGCATCATCACTTCTTACCCTCTGTGAAAAACAGATTTATTTAAGATTGGACAACGAAATCACATTTTTGTGTACTCTCCTGAAGGAAGTCGCTCAATTGGTAAATAAGTGGTATGATGGAATGACAATGGTCAAATCAATACTCTCCAATTCGGGCCTTGTCCCTGTAGAAGTGACTGCTCGTCTTGTATTTGAGTCTATGCTTCTCTCAGTACCAAGAATGATGTTCGACGGATCGTTAACTCCCGAGATTCTCTCCGATTGCCCACTGGGTCCAATTCTACTTGATTTTAAGAAGACGATATTAGAATGGTCCTTGAAATCATTCGATCTAGCCGATACACCAAAACAAGATCAATTTCAAAGAAGAGAGCCGCGGGCACCTGTTTACGAATGTATACTGGATGGTACCTCAAAGAAGAAACCGCTTCTACGAAATATGCAGCTTTTGCACTGTCTTTTGCTCTTGGTAAGGACAGACTCTGAAGTGATGAACACTTTTCTGTGTAATAAGAATTGCCCTGACAATGACGGCGAAAACCCGTCGGATGAAGCCACAAATCGGGCTGAGATTTGTATTCTTCGCGGCCGTATCGTTGATGATGAAATGATACGTATGATTGTCAAAGCAGCAATGCGCAAAGAGAGCAATATTGGAAAAATCAACGCCATCGAATTGATTGAGTCGCTTTTATTTAACTGTAGGCAGAAAACAGGAGGCCGATTGATATTATCTGATTGCCAGCTTGTATGGGATTTGTACAATCTTACAGAACACAGCCTCAAACAAATAAAGCTTGAGAAGGAGGTTCAAAGAATAGCATGTCCTGGAATGTGGTGGAGAGTGACAGTGATTTCTCTAATTATTTGTGGTGCATCTCCGAAATCAGTGGGTGCAGTCATGTGGAATGAACACCCAACGCTTCGAGCCCTTATGAAAATGGCGGTGTCGAAAAAATTCAGATTTCCGACAGTGGACTGTGATGAGGAAAGTCGAGAAACAATGAAAGCTAGCGAGTACAATATGAGAGAAAAGGTATGGATCGGATTTCGTAACTTATCGGATTTTTCTTGTGTGAGAACTAACTCATTCAAAAATCATTGTATCGCCCATAGGAATCTGAGATTGCAGAGGAACTTTTCCTGTCGCCAGAGATGAGGGCTTCGTCAAAGCGAGAGATAGAGACGACGAAGACGGATGTCTCAGCGGACAGAACGGGGACACGAACATCAGTAAGAGTATCTGCAAGGCAAAGAGCAAAAGAAGAGAAGATTATCAAGGCCGAAAGAGAGAGGGAAATAGCTAGGCAACAAGCAGGTAAGATTAGCTATATTTCAAAGAAGGAATGCACCTGAATTATTGTCGGAAAAATGCTTATTGAAAACTCACTTATCACCGATGTCAAAGAAAAATTGCGAATCAAGCGTCTTCTAAAAGATGCACAGAAAGCTATAATAATTTGGGATCCACGCTCAACCGCAAGAAAGCCACCAAAGAATTCGGTACAATTATTGTTATCGGTCAGTAATATGTTTCATTTGGCTGGATCATTCATCGAGTGCACTAGTCCAGATTATATCATCAATACGATTGGATCTACGAACAGAGATAGTATCGAGCGGGCATACGATTGGCTGATTCCTGCGATATCTTCATTTCGTTCTGTTATTGATAGATTACCTCCAAGTGCATCATGTTTTCTTCTTCTTCGAGCATACGGTCAGGACACTTCAGCTTCTGGCGAGCTCCTCAAGCTGTCGGCGCCACTACTTACACATGTCAAGAGGTCCTTGTGCGGAAAGCATGCAGCTGAAGGTACAAAGAGAGCTGCTGATTTACTGTTCTTTGATATAGCAGATGCAGACGCGGACAGAAGAATTTGTGCACGAAGGGTGCTTCTTGAAGCACTCGGGAAGGTAGAGTTATCGCAGAACATATATCCTGCTGCTTTGAGCGGTGACTTCAAATGGCTTGTAGGATTATTGGAAACTCAGTTTGCTGAAGTAGTTATCGCGTCAGCAATCCCTCAATTGGTAAGCGATGTATTCAGCTTTGAATAATTAGCCGTGACGAATACATTTTACTCATCTCCGTACTTGTACTTCAATATACAGACGAAAGCGTTATTTTTGGAACGAGGCGAGGTGCTCCATGCTTATACACACGCTTTGCACTATTATCATAGAAATAATATAACAGAATGCGGGGATGCGGGACAAAGCGAAGGTTTCTCTGCAACTGTTTTGAGATTGCTATCAACTAGATCTCACATTTGCTGCGCTACAATGGATAGACATCCGGATATGTACGACATGATGGTACAAACTGTGTATGAAGTTTTGAATGAAATGAAAAGAAGTAATGGTGAAGATGGTATACGTATGTTAGTGAGAAGGGACAAAGAGGATTCGACGACCGAGATTTATATGCCATTGCAGTTATTGCGAGCTGCTATTGTTCTTGTTACGAACGGACGCGGTGACATTGATTTTGCATCACATGAACAATTTCAATTGTTGACGAACTACATTGTCCGAAGTGATTTTCCACGAGAAGGAGCTTCCAGTGCAAAATTCCAGGACACACAAGAACTGGTTGTTTCAGTCGAAGAGGTATGTAATTTGTGGGTGGCGATTCGTCCTTCTGATTATTTTCATTTTCTAAACAAGAGAAATCTTTGTTTCCTTAGTGGGTTGCTTTAGTAAAAGCTCGCTGCGAGTTCGTCGCCAAAGAGGCAGTCCAGTGTGTACCAGCAATATATCTACCAAGGCTCTTGTTATGCTGTGGCCTTCCCGAACAGTCTTTCTCGTCTATGATTCAAAGATTGAACAGTCTGGGCAGCGATTCAGACGATCTAGACTTGTGCTATTCAGAGATCTTATCATCAGCCACTATCAATGAATGGGGAAGCTCGTTTTCCTCCAAACGCACAGTCACAGCTAGGAGGTTGTACGGCAGAATTACTGCCTACTGCCAGGCAAAGGGGAAAGATACGCCATTTATCTTTTTAAAATGGTTGCACCGGCAATGCAATACAAAGAACAATGGAAAATCAAAGAATCAAAGTAAGAAGCACAAGTTTTTAATGGATGCGAATCGTCTCGTTACAGATATGTTGAATGTAGAAAATAACGAGATTGCCGGAAATCAATCAAACTGCGAAGATACAACCGGTTCTGTATTTCACCGACTTGATTTGTTGGAAACCTCCACAATTACGACCGGATCAACGGGCAATTCCACAGATGCTGTGCGTTTTCTGAAATCCAATAATATCTCAGGAGCAGAATCCACACTAGAAGCTATCTATTCTAAAATATCAGAAAACACCCACAATCAGGGTGCAAGTATTGCCGAAATGTCAGCTATAGCAATGTCCCTGTTGAAGATGCTGCATTCGTCCACCGTAAACAATGACGAAATTGAACGAATGATGGTAAGGTGGATACCACTGCTATCCCACGGAGCGGACGAAGACCTATTTCATCTTATTTTCTCTAGCGACAATGAGTGGTCCAGCCAGCTACAAGAAACAAAGGTAATGATTGTCACACGCTGCCTCGCCATGTGGCATGACAAAGTTCTAAAGGCATGTCAGGCATGGGCAATTGAACAGTTGTCGAAAAACCTGGAAGCCAAGTACTGCTCAAGATCTTTAGTCAAGTGTTTTATCCAACGGCAATCGTACTCTACAGCTGGAAATTTTGCACTATCAGATCGCGCTGGTTCCAAATTTTCGCGCATCGATATTGATATTAATCACGCAGAAGATCTCACTCGGCTTGCGCTTCTGCTTGCCGAAAGATGGTATTGCAACAAGACATGCAATCTACAAATTTGGATCGAAGAAGACTGGATGATCATGCTTCTCATTATCGGCAGTCAAAGCAAAGATCATCTGGCAAAGATCTTGGCAACAATGCTGGTGGATAAGTATCAGTTATCAGAATGGGCGGACGATATCCTTCCCCGGATTTTACTGAAACTATACATTACCTTCCCTCACACAATGAATCTCAGCGATTCCAATGTTCGAGAAATGTTGGTGAATTCGTCAGCAAAGCTTCACAAAGAGTGGATCCAGTGGTCAAGTCCTCTCGATGGTCAATTTTCAAGTACACTGGACAATCTCGACATAACTACACTGCAAACGCAGCAACAACTAATAACTGATTTCGTCAAGAAATTTCCGTTATTTGCCATCAAACATATTCGCAAGTTGGTCAAGGTGCTCGAACAAGACGCAGTCTCCAGGTCGAGACATGATATTGAACGTGGCCGACAACACGTTCGATATCCAGAGCTGCTTGCCGCGAACGAGACAAAACATACTCAAATTGTGGTTGTCCATTGGGGATGCAGCTTTTCGGAACCTCTCTGGGTAGCTGTACTTGATATCATGCTTTCCTTTCCAGGAAAGGTTCTTTTCAGCTGTGGACAATTGTTTGGATTCTACGATATACTCAATCTCTATCTAGTATTGTTCAAGACGCAGATCAGAATTGCAAACCGCACGACACCATCTGAAACGGTGACAACAATCCTTCGAACCAAAAACAAGTTTTCTGCAGTCCTAAAAGAGTTCAGCAATTCGAACACTGAAATCTTCAAGGAGTGGATGAGTAAAACCAAGATTGGCCATCATCCTGTCAGTGATCTGTTGCTTCTTTGTGCGATAAAATTGGACTAAATTCGATCAAGTTCAAGTGTATGGTTGTGTAATGGAGCTTTTAAAATCATCTTTTCTTTTTTAAACAATAAGTCGCAATTCGCTAAAGATGACACATCATGGTAACCGTTATGCTCGTACTAGTACTAGTACTCGTATGATGCTCTACACCTTTAGTCCAAAAACGCATGACTCATTTCGTTCATTGCTTGAACGGGTGTCTTCAACGAAGGCAGCTCCCCGATGGATTCACCTCTTTCTTCATCAAAGTCCGAAGTGAGCTTAGTCCCCGTTGCCATATTACCAGTCACCAAATGATACGACAACCATGCAACCACATTTTTGATCCCATGCACGATATAATTCCGTTCCGATAAAGTCGGCGATTCAAACGCATGAACGTCTCCATCATTGGTCGTCACTGTAAAAAACGGATTATTGTCTTCATCTGGATCCAATGTTGTTTGAATGGAATGAATACCCAGGAGACTAATTGCCGTGACTGGGCCTCTCTTATTTTGCAAATCCTGCCAGCAAAGTTTTGGTTCTAGGAGACGAGAACCCCTCGCAAGACCAGGCTTGATGGTGAGATTGACCACTCTGGATGACATTTCTCGACCATCTTCTGGCACCTGGAAGTAAGTCAGAATGATTCCAATGTTGGATACCTCCTGCGTATTCGTTCAAATGCAGAAACGTATCGATCGATGAATGCGATTGAGATGGGAATTAAATAAATATTTGCATATTGAAAGAATTGGGTTTATCCTGCTCACCTTTAAAAACTTCAAAGTAAAGGTCGTGTCATAAATTTCTTCGTCAGGTACATCCTCCTCTGGCAGTTCAAATGATGGAAACTCTATTGCTTCATTATGTTGTTCTGCTGATTCCGCAGGGTTTGCTGTTTCCGTCTCAATGTCCTTGTTTCTTAGTATATTACTTATCGGCCTATCGTTCTTCCTTTTGAATGGATGTATTTCCATAGTTTCATCCTTGCTTTGTTGCTCGTGTTCCAAAGTCGTTTCAATGGCTGAACGCTCTTGTGCTCCAGCTCCAGCCTGTTCGTCAAATGGCAAAGCTTCCTCTCTATTCTTTGAGTCTGTCACAATTTTCTGGAAAGGAGGGAGGTCCTTCACATGCATCTTTGCATTTCCATGATTAGCATTTCTCCTTGTCGATGCTGAAACAGGCGCAGCAATCAAGTCATTTTCCTCTTGGCCAAATAAATTGAAATTACCAGACAAGACGCTGACGAAGTTGTCCCAATCACTAAGAGCGGTAAGAGGTGCGCATGAAGCCTCTACACCGCAAATTTTTAGAGGTTTCCGCGGCGGTTCTTTATTAGGGTTTTCCTCGTACTGTATATTGTGTCCTTCGAGTATCACTTCAAACCCGTCCGTGTTATTGGAATAATACCTGGACGCTTCGGCGTGGACGTCTGGCGAGAGGAGAGTGAGACATTTTTGTTCTGGAGCTTTCTTCTTACGAAAGAGTCCTTTTATCTTCTTTAGTGGTGATTTGATTTTCTTCTTAGTGCCATTGTTGTTGTTGTTGTTGTTGTTGTTGCTGTATTTAGTAGGTGTTGATGGCACCGCCTTGGAATCTTGTTGAGCTTTTTGTTTGCTGCTTCCTTTATTTTTCTTGAAAAATTTCATTTTTGCATACTATATTCAATATTGAATACTGGGTAGTGTGGGTAGTGGAGAAGGTATTATAAGGTAGGTGAAGGAGCAGGTGCAGGAGCAGGAGTAGGTGAATGGAACTATTAATAATTATATTGTACTACAGCTTGAGAAATAGAGACAACAACTTCAAACAACTTCTTAGCTTCAAGTAAGCGAGCTAGCTTTTAGTAGTAGAGCTTTCACCGCCCGCCAAAAGGTTTCTGGGACTGATATTTAAAAAATCGAAACACAACCATGTTGGTCTGGGGCATGATATTCAAAGTTCAAAATATCAAAAATCTATATCAAGGATATCAATGCTTCGTCCACCTCTGCCTTTCATCGGCATTGTTACTGTACGAGTTTGAATCACCCTTCGACAACCTCCTCTACAAAAACAGGAAGATGCACGCTGATGAACAGATGGGCTATTACGGTAGTAGTGGCAAGCTAGCTCTGTTCGTTGACAGTTCGATCTTCTTTGACGAGGTCCAAAGACTAAAATGTAATCATGGCGTGAGACAATCAAATTGAAACAAGCATTTACTTTTTAATGCCGTCTGAAGTTGTGTCTAATTCAAAGCATAAATACACGCAGATCCTAATTTGAAATTTTACTACAATATCGTTCATAACAAATAATTCAAATTTACACATTTTACGTATGGTATGATGATTCTACTTTGATTGCAGATTATAAGTGCTTCGTTTCTCTCGTCACTACACGTATGCCAGTGTCTATCTTTGTACCTTCCTTCCACTCTGTGGGTGGCGACAGTCGTCCTTCACCTAGATCAGACAGATTGTCATCCATCACATATTCTTTCGTGATATCCATAACCAAATTTTCACCTCGACCATTAGGACATTTCTCTGTCCCACCCCCCGGCTTACGATGAATGGCTCGGCAGCGATCACCAGCTAGACCCGCAGCAAATGCACCAAAACTACCAATCCCATGAGCTACACATGAACTTCCTCCCATGATGAGCAGATCTTCAATCAGGGGGTAAAACTCGACATGACTCACATGACGGCCATGTTCCAAATGCTTGATTTCTTCCCTCGAGTCAATCCCAGTGACATGATACGTTAATGGTGTGGCCCCTTGCGATGAAAAGGGAGTGTTCATGACGTGATTTGTCAAATCAACCGAGTCTGAAGAAAAGAACAATTTATTTTCTGGTTTCAGAAGCATCCCGCATTCCAATGCGTTACTTGCAAGATCCAGTAACAATGTTTTCAAGTGTCCCTCAAAGGCAGGTTTCTCGTCATTCTTGTCGTGGTTTATACTTTTATCCTTGCCCAATATGCCCATCATTATCCTTGTCGGATACCTTGCCCTCACGTGCACTGCCGTATATTCATTCTCCACCAAGCCCAAACGTGTCATTGTAGCATTGACACTCTTCGCGATCGGCTCAATGGGCTCAAACATAACCCTGAAAATATGTTCCATGAGCGGTACATGCATCCAAGCATTCATTATTGGTAATCTCTCATTGTACGAATATGCATTGAAGACCATATTCAAGTTATCAATCTTTTCAAAAGCCTGATCTTTCATACTGACAGAGGTAAACTTATCCGGAATCGGAAGTATGTCATCGATGAATTTCTTCGCAACACCGCCAGGTGCGGGGTGAAATCTTTTTGCATAAATAATATGGTGCTTGTGGCCGGTTTGAAACCTTGATGGCAAATTGTGGGCAACAACATCAAAAAATTCTTTGGGACAGCGCCAGTCAATCCCACTTGGAAGAGGTTGTAACAACCAATCGAGTGCAAATGGTCTCGCCCAATAGATACAAAGAACCCTATCAACTTTACTGGCCAAAAGGAGCCAAAATGGCAATGGTCTCAACCTGTCAGAGAAGCCACCGCATTTATCACGCTCTAAGCATGTGACAACCAAGTATTTGGACTCGCTGGAAGGGTTTTCCGTTTGACTTCGATGCCATAAAAAATAATCTTGAAGCCATTTGGGAAGCTGAACAAGAGATTGCCGAGCGCGGTGTTCACCATACATTGTAAGATAAGAGCTGCCCTCCAGATCCACTCCGCTGACACCATCCGTGATGTTCGTAGTAGGAAGCACTGGTTGGTTTGGACTATTTTCGATACTGCTATCATGCTGTCTTTCGCCGGTTCTACTTACCACCGACGAGGGTGTCCCAAAGTGTAATTCTTGCATCTTCGGAGGCTTGGCAGGTGGCAGCCTCCCTTCTCCGAGCTCCGATACTTTCTCTCCTAAGATGAGATCCTCATCCGTTATTCTTTTGATACCTGTGTCTGCACGATCATTTGGGCAGTTATGTGGATCTCCATGAACTGGTGAACGATGTACTGCTCGGCACCTATTGCCCGCCAACCCAGCTCCGAATGCGCCAAAACTTCCAATACCGTGAGCAACGCACTGGCTTCCTCCCAATATCAGCAGATCCTCGATCAGCGGGTAAAGTTCTACATGATCCAGTTCATGACCACCTTTGTGACCGTATTCCAAATGCCGGATCTCTTCTCTAGAATCAATGCCTAGTGGTGTGTATTCAGTCTGGGTTTCTCCAAGTTTGACTGGTTTGCCAATGAAGTGGCGTGTCAAATCTACCGAATCCGTAGACAAGAAGAGTTTGTTATCAGGCTTCAATTGCATTCCACAATGAAGTGCGTTCTCCCCAAGTATCGTCAGGAATTTCTTGTACCGTCCTTCAAATGCCATTTCAGAGTGACCAATGTCATGACCAAATGTTTTCATCTTATCACCAATGATACGCATCATCTTAGCCGCTGGATACTTGGCTCTCACGTGTACTGACGTATATTGATTTTCTACCAAACCTAACCTTGACATTGTAGCGTTGATACTTTTCGCAATCGGCTCAATTGGCTCAAACATGGTTCTAAAAATATGCTCCATGAGCGGGACATGCATCCAGGCATTGACATTTGGCATTGCGTGTTCATATGAATATGCATGAAATACCATGTTTGACATATCGATCTTTGCATAATCCTGATTGAAGAGTCCGACGGCATAGAAACGATCATCACTTTTGGATATAACATTGATTGCTTCTTCTGTTGATTGCACTCCTTTGAGTTTCCTCTGGAAAGGATACACAGTGTAGTGTCTGTACTTTTCCTGAAACCGCGATGGCATATCTTTATTGACCAATGGCTCAAAATCTGCAGGACACCTCCAGTCTATACCACTGGGGAGCGGTTGAAGGAACCAGTCGAGTCCAAATGGTCTAGACCAGTAAATACAAAGTACTCGATCCAGCCTGCTGGCCAAAAAGAGGTAAAATGGGAGTGTACGTAGTCTATCAGAGAACCCGCCACATTTATCATTGCCGACACATGAAATGATGAGGTATTTGGCTTTAGATTCTTTGTTCCCAGTTTGATCACGATGCCATATAAAGTACTCTTGAAGCCATTTAGGCAAAACTGCAAAAGATGATTTGAACCGATGTTCTCCGTACATTGTGAGGTAGGCACTTCCAGGTCCAGGTCCAGGTCCAGTTCTAGTTTCTGTCTCTAACGCTAACTCCGATTTAGATTCCGTTTGATCCTCATCTTGTTTGGTACTATCCTGTCTTATAGAGTCGGCTGGAACGGTATCTAATAATCCTAACCCAGGCTCTTCTTTTGTTGCATCTCCCTGTTCCCTTCTCGCCTCTTGCACGATAGCCTCCAAATCAATGCTATCCTTCTTGTTCAACAGGATTATATGAGAAATGACGACAATTGAGAAGCAGAGAAGGAATAGTTTCGTGAAGAGAGATATGAGACGTCCTTGTGCTGCTGCTGCAGCAGATGACCTTCTTTGTCGGCTTCCACGGCGTTGGTTTTGAGATATCATTGGACAGTGTAATGTCTGATGGATAGCAAGGAGTTGTGGTGATAGAAAATGTTTGAGCATTTTGAATTTATAATTCGTACAACGACATTTTGTGAAACTGGCTGTTTTTACCAAGATTTAAAATTTAAACTACAATCTAACGTAGCTA
>Ga0209712_10001986_pt1 | contig 17123 bp, 15 predicted proteins | sample ArcOceMetagenome_FD_187443 | JGI IMG/M metagenome (GOLD analysis project Ga0209712, IMG submission 187443) | Marine eukaryotic phytoplankton communities from Arctic Ocean - Arctic Ocean - Greenland ARC118M Metagenome (SPAdes) (version 2) | ecosystem: Environmental > Aquatic > Marine > Oceanic...
TGATTCGCTTCGCTCACCCTACGGGACGCCCTTCAGGCGCGCAGCAAAAAACGCTGTGTCTACAGCAACAAAAAGTAACCAAAAAATGCCGCAACCTTAACGGCGAAGCTTGAGCACGACGGGTGCATCTCGAAGGGTTTTCTTTCCAGCAGTTCCAGAGGGTTTATCGCCAAGCGGTATAGGGGGTACTTTTTTTGTGCTGCACTTGCATCAAGCTTTATGTCCAATTTTCCCTTTGAGCGAAATAGTAGCTCTACTCTTTTTTCTCTTTTGAGCGGCATGCGGAGCTCAACAGTAAAAGCCGGCCGTTAGGCACGATTTTTACTTGTTCTAAAATAAAAAGAAGTCTACTGAACTTGTTCGTTGTAGCCTCATTGTGTTTTGAAAAGTCTGCGGTATCAGAGTGATATTGGCTGGAGGCGAGCTCAGATATTGACGACCAATTAAGTCGAGTGAAAAACGTTTTCGTAGGCGCTGCTAAGATGTACTGTTAGCGACTATCCCAAAGCGAATAGGTTATATCGGGGTCAATCTTCGTCAGATTGTGTGCTTTCTTTTGGTTACTTTTCTTTGCACAAACAAAGAAAAGTGACTGGCGTGTCGGGGCCACCCCCGACGGTCTTGATTGAAAACTCAAACAAATAAAGTAAACAGCCAGAATATAAGAATAATCTCAGATAGAGCTTGAAGATTTAGATTCTGGCATGTCAGGCCACCCCCGACGACCTTGAACTGAAAACTTAAAAAAATTACAAAACCCCTCAGCCACACAAATACAATCTAAAAAACACGTCAGCTACCATTCCCATTTGTTATCCATCAAAAATTAAAGTAAATTATCAGCCATCACTGCCACCCACATCAAACAGCGCACACACTTTCTATGTTCCCAATAAAAGACGACAACCCACAAATCCACATCCCCTACGTCACCTACATAATCATCGCCCTCAACGCGCTAGCCTGGTTCATCCTGCAAGGCATGGGCAGCCATGGCACCCTAGAACAATCAGTTTGTCAGTATGGCTTAATCCCCGCCGATCTATTTGGCGCAATCTCATTTGAAGCAAGAGAATGGGTATGCCCCGCCAATAGCGGCGTAGGTTGGACAGGTTTATTAAGCTCTATGTTTATGCACGGAAGCTGGATGCATATACTCGGTAACATGTGGTTTTTGTGGGTGTTTGGTGGCAATGTCGAAGACGCCATGGGCTCCCGTCGTTTTGCATTATTCTACTTAGCTTGCGGACTCTGCGCTGCAGCGGCGCAGGTGTTAGCTGATACACATTCTCTGGTGCCTATGGTTGGCGCATCGGGCGCCATTGGCGGTGTGATGGGCGCATACATCATGCTTTACCCACGAGTAAAAGTGCACTTGCTGGTATTCTTATTTGTTTTTATTACAACCTTCCGTGTACCCGCTGTATTGATGTTGGCTTATTGGATGCTCGTTCAGTTGGTAGGTGGTTTTGCATCGCTAGGCTCAACCGGGGGCGGTGTGGCATTTTGGGCGCACATAGGAGGCTTTGTTGCTGGGGCTGTTTTGGTGTGGGGGTTTAAAGACGATGAACTGCTAGCCCAACATCCTTGTTATGGCTGGCGTAAGTTTTAACAAATAATATTGCGAATAAATTTATTCGGCTAGCTTTTGTTTTACCGTTGCAAGTTTTACACAGTTAACAAACACGGCCATGGCGCCTTCTACATCTGCTAATTCTGGATAAGACGGTGCAATACGAATATTGTTATTCAGTGGGTCATTGCCATTAGGGAAAGTGGCGCCCGCTGGAGTAAGTTTAACTCCCGCTTCTGCAGCTAGTGCTACAACGGCTTTTGCTAAGCCTGGCTTGGTATCGAAAGAAACAAAGTAACCACCTTCTGGATTACTCCACTCACCCATGCCTGTGTTGGCAATATTGTTTTCTAAGCTATTGGCGACAGCCGCAAACTTAGGAGCAATTATTTCGGCATGTTGTGCCATATGCGCAGCAATACCCGCAGTGTCTTTTAAGAAGCGAACGTGGCGTAATTGGTTTAATTTATCAGAGCCGATAGACGCCATACCAAAGTGTTTCGTAAAGCCTTTGATATTTGCTGCACTCGATGCAATGTAGCCAATACCAGCGCCGGCAAAAGTAATTTTTGATGTTGAGCCAAACTGAAGGACTGAATCTAATGTGCCTAGCGCTTTCGCTTTTTCATCAATGTTCGCTAACACTGGCGCTGAATCACTTAGGCTGTGAACGGCATAGGCGTTATCCCATAATACTAAAAAGTTATCACCGGCAATTTGACCAAGCGCGGCTAATCGCGAAACAGTTTCATCGTTATAAACTTCGCCGGTCGGATTTGAAAAGCGGGGCACACACCAGATACCTTTAATAGACGCGTCCGCTTTCACTAAGGCTTCGACTTGATCCATATCGGGACCGTTGCCGGTAAGCGCTACGGGAATCATTTCAATGCCCAGTTGAGCGCAGAGGCTAAAGTGTCTGTCATAGCCTGGGCTAGGGCAGAGTATTTTAGTTTTCGAGCCCGACGCTTGCTCTTCATCACGCCATGAGGTGGCGTTTGCTTGAAGACCAAGGTGATAGCTAAACCAGAGGCTGTAATGCATAAGGCTTAGGCTACTATTACCACCAACAAAGACACGACTACTGCTGTCGCTATCGCTGACACCTAAAATAGAGCCGAATAGTTTTTTCGCTGCCGGTATGCCGTCGAGTACGCCGTAATTGCGTAAGTCCGTGCCAGTATCATCATGGGTGCTATCGCCCAGAATGTTATTGAGGGGGTTGGACAGGTCGAGCTGAGCGGTTGAGGGCTTGCCTCGGGTAAGATCCAATTGCACATTCTGATCAATAAAGTGTTTGTGCTGTTGTTCTAGTTCAGCCAGAGCAGTTTGTAGCTCGGCAGGGGTTGCTTGATCGATATGCAAGGAGTGTCTCCGCAAAAATAGTAATAATTGTTTTTTTAGGATATCTGTTTTTCAATAATGACAAGATTATACCGTCAGAGTGGTTAAAGGGTGAATATCACTTGGAGTTATCTGGTCATATTTAACGTCAATTTTTCGCAATGATATAAATGCCTTGCCACGGGGCTACTTCTACGGGGCTGCTTTCACAGGCTGCCACCATGAGACCACTAATCGCTGATTTGGCTAAACTCACCGATTAGCGCCTCTATACGATCAAGTGCTGATCGTGAGGCATCAATAATCTGAAAGCCTGCCCAATAGCGCCCACCTTCAACTTCTACTCGGCTCCATAGGCAGTCGGTGCCAAGATCGACTTGTTTATGACCACTCATGGCATCGGGCAGTAACAAACTAATGGGATAGATACGGTTGCTTTCGATAAGCGTATCACTCATCAGCATAAATCCTTCCGTCGTAATGTTGACTAAAGCGCCCATGACTTTATGAGTATTCATGTTGATGACAGAAATGGGTTTATGCAGTTGAACGCGTTGTTGTTGGCGTCGTGTTTGCAATTCTATAGAGCTCGCTGTGTGTAATGGTGAAGTCATGACAATTTCTCATATTAAGTATATTCGTTAGGCTGTTTGAGCTTTAAGCCGTAAGCGGTCGACAACAGTTTCTAGCATGCGCTCAAAAAAAGGTTTTTGAAGGTGTGTGTCGCTGACGGTTATCGAGCCTTTACTCATTCCCAATGCAATTTCGTTAGCGCTTACAATGGCGACTTGCTGCCCCATTGAATTTGATAGCATGCAGTTTTGTGTTTTTTGGTTGTACCAGGTTAATTTTAAACGGCGTAAGGGTTCGTCGCTTTTCTGCCAGTTTAGCCAAGTCCCAAAATCCATAGACAAAACATTGGCTATAGCATTCTCACTAGCGCGCTCAGTTGCCGAGATAAAAGTTTTTTCTATTGTCGTTTCATTTTTTTCTTGAGTAACGTTTTTTGGATGGCTTGCTTCTAAAGATGAGCTTTGCGGGTTTTGTAAATGAGATTCGGTGACATTCGGTGGCCGATTTTTTAGAATTGATTGCTCGGTATTCTGTGAGCTGTTCTCATTCGATTTTTTTTCTACAGTGTCAGCGCTTTTTTGTACGTCATAAATATTTTCTGTAGCTAACTGGCTACACATTTCCAAGCTGCTAAGATGTTGTTGTATTTCATTGGCATCAAGGCCTACGCAGCTTAAGCCATATTTTAACTTTTCATTTATTACGCTACGCAAGTTATTAGCTTGGTTTTTTTCTTCGTTATTGATTTTGGGTTCAATATACCAGAGTAGTTCGTCAATAAAGTTAACTGCCTCTATCCACTGTGTGCTTTCATCGCCATGCCGTAGTAATGTGTAAGCTAAAAATGCGCTCCAAGGATTTTTTATTAGCTGCAAAATAGGTTTCGGTAGCGCTTCATCGCATAGCTTTTCATTAATTAAGGTCGTAACTTTTTCACGACCCGATTCGAGCGCTTCTTTCCCTTTAACTACTTGAATACTTCGTTTTTCAGTTATGCTGGCTTGGCGTTCAATTTTTTCTATATAGGTATTGAATTCCGTTGCGACATGACTAAATATTTGATTGCTATTATCGTTATCAAAGTCTGTAATAATTTTTTTTACGACGCTTTGCATATGCTGATAAATATTATTTTCTGCTGAAGTATCATCTGTTATCCAGTTTTCACCGGCTGTAATTAATTTATTAACCAGCTGTCTTGCGTCGTGCTTAGGGTTACTTAAAAACGTTTTATCAAGTAGTGCAAGCTTAAGTAGTGGTGTGTGCAAGTGGCTGAGTAGTGACTTCACTGAATCATGCAAACCATCATCATTAAGAATATGTTCAAATAAAATTCCGACACATTCTATGGCTTGTTGCTGGCTTGTATTTGCATTGGTATTCTTGAGGGCTGGGGCTGGCTCGGCAGTTATGGATGCGCTAGTAAATCGTATGAGTTGCTGCGATTGTATGGCGCTAAGTTCGGCAATTAATCGTTCAACCGAAATGCTTGGTTGGTGATGATTGTTTGCTGCCGGTTGCGCGTTAAGGATTGATCGCATTACTTCGAAAAGTTCGCTTTGTCGATTTTCAGAATCTTTGATAGCGGCGTTATCGCTTTTACGGCGCTTGGGTGCAATGGCGCGATCAGTCCGATGATGATAGCGGAGGTTAGGCAAAACATTACGATTGACTAAGTGCAAATTGATTTCGGCATAAATATTGGCGAGATGCTTGATAAAATAGCGATCAAATAATTTTAATAAAATTAAACGGCTTTGTAGATCGAGTGATAACTTATCAATGCAGGCCATAAAATTATTACAGAGCACTTGTGGTGCAAACGGATTGTTTTCTGCTGTTAGTTTAATGCCGTTATTTAAAAGAGCTAAACGTTGGCCTAGTGCAAATAAGGCCTCGGCGTAATCGGCTTCTGCTCGATGGCTCATACTCGAGAGTGCAACTTTGAGCTCCATTTCATCGTTGTCTAGCAGGCTTAAAATATTGTCACTGCTGTCGATACGCTTTTTATTGGCTTGTGTTTGGGCGCTTGGGGTAATCAATACGGCAAAAAGCGCTGAGAGTGTTCTCTCAAATTGTGTCGTGAGCGTTTTTTGTTCGGCCTCAATCATCTTCTGAACGTCAAAGTATCGCTGCTGAGTTTCGTTGTCATTAGCTTGCTCAGCTTGCTGAAAAAGGTACTCGCTCGCTGCATTAATAAGAATGCTTAGCTGGCTTTGGCAAAACTCACGTAAGCGAGAGTGGCAGTCGATAAGTGTCTGGCGTGAATCGTTGATCATTATCTCCTCCGATAATGGAGTGCTGGATGGCGAATGCATATCAATAAAAAGTGGCTGGTATAAGTTGATTTTGATGATGAATCTGATTTTGAGTATAGGAGTGATTAATTAATCGAATTGCAAATTCTTTCCTGAAGCTGACATTCTGCGATGCTGTTTTCAAAAACGTGCTTGAGATCACGTAAATAGTGAGTCACCACTTCGGCTTTAGCGCCTACTAACATCTTGTTTTAGCTTTGCGCTATAAAGGCTATTACAGTGGTTACAATTCGTTATAGAAGAAGGGCTTTTATTATATAACTCAAGGGGTTAAGATGCGCTGCCTGAAAGTTTGAATGGCGTAAAAAAGACTCTTAAATACTCTTAAACATTTTAGACAGGCATCGAAAAGGGATAAGTATCGAGCCTACGTTTAACGTGTAGATAAGCGTCAAAAATTTTACATTCAGCACTACCATTAGGGGATTCACTATCAATATTAAACAGATGACGGACGATGGATTGCCGTACCCTGAGTTTCTGCTCGAGCATATTACTAATGAGTGGTCGGGCGTTAATGTGCCACTGATAGATCCAGATGTTTGTCTTAAGGTCGATTCCAGTCTTTCTTATTGTGGCTGTGTTGTGCCAAGCACGCAGTTGCGTCAATTCGTTTATCTTTATCAGCAATCTCATGATTTCGATTATGAAACTATCGCTATTTTAACGCGTATTGCTGAAGGCTCAGCCGACAATGCTTCTATCTGGGATGATTTGGTCGCGCTTGAGTTTCAGCGTGATTGTGGCCTGTCGAGAGATCACTACCTAGCCGAATTATTAGCTGTAGCCGAACGCGTTGAAGCCGAAGCCTCTCTTTTTGAAGAGTTATTAAGCGCTTAACTCTTTTTGTATTCAGCTTTTGTCTAACGTTTCGACCTTGAAGCCTTGTTTAAACCCTCTAGCTAGCGTGCTTTATTAGTATGCTAGCTTTCTGTCTTCTGCAATCCGTTTGTCTAAATGCTGTGCCAGCCAGCCGAAGAGTGCCTGTAATTGACCGGGAATGGTCGTTTTGTTTATGCTTTGACGGTAAATACCTCCTTTTGCGCTCAGTGAGCTTAGCTTTTAGATATGAGCTGGATAAGCTGATTTGTACTTAAGTAGCACCGAAGTAGCGCTGAAATAGCCCTAAAAATCGCTTAACAGAGATTATATCTTGCTATTTACCCGCGCTTTCCATAGACTTCGCGCTCTTTTTTCGCCTTACGACTGTTTGTAGGGCTTAACTCCTTGTTTTACTGCAAGACAATCGACTGGCAAGTCGACGGTATTTGCAGAAAGCATAATCCCATAGGGAGCACATAATGCGACATTACGAAATCGTGTTCATGGTTCATCCGGACCAGAGCGAGCAAGTCCCAGGTATGATCGAAAGATATACTGCGGCTATTAATAAAGATGGCGGATCAGTTCATCGCCTAGAAGATTGGGGACGACGTCAGTTGGCCTATCCAATCAACAAAATCCATAAAGCGCACTACGTTTTGATGAATGTCGAAACTACCCAGCCTGCGTTGGAAGAATTGACGACTAACTTCAAATACAATGATGCTGTGATTCGTAACTTAGTCATCCGCACCGACGCGCCTGTAACAGACGAGTCATCTATCATGAAAGCGGAATCTGAGCAGCGTGAGCGTAAAGCTCGCTACGATGCTCGCTCTGCAACTGAAACTGCTAAAGCGCCAGAGAAAAAAGCAGAAGAAGCGACCAGTGATAGTTCAGCGAATGCCGAGTCAAAAAGCTCGGGCGATACCGCAGCCGAATAATTCGGCTACAGCAGATTAAGTAATAGGAGAACATCATGGCTCGTTTTTTTCGCCGTAGAAAATTTTGTCGCTTCACCGCCGAAGGCGTTGATTACATCGATTACAAAGACCTCGATGTATTAAAAGAATATATTTCAGAAACAGGAAAGATTGTTCCTAGTCGTATTACTGGAACAAAAGCAAAGTACCAGCGTCAGTTGGCAACCGCTATTAAGCGCGCGCGCTACTTAGCGTTAGTGCCTTATACGGATAGCCATAAGTAATTAAAAAGGTTATTGCTTCGTCATGATGCTATTAGTGACGTTATTAACTTTGTTGCTCGCTTGGCTGGGTTCTGCCGCAGTTGCCATGGCAATTTTGCGCAGAGGTTTGCAGGCTTCGGCGAATGTTTTTTTATTCGTATTGTTGCTTGCCGCCGCTTGGGCTTACACCGGTAATATCGTTCCGCTCAGTACGCTACTTTGTAGTAGTGCATTGGCGGTGGCCTTAAGAGCCACCAGTAGTTGGAGCATGGTAATAACGCTTACCCCCTTAGTTATTATTATTTGGGCTGGCGCGTTATTAGTTTTTGCTAGCGATTATGTCGCTCTACTCATGGTTTATGCAGAGCAAGGCTTAGAAGTATTTAAACAGCAGCTAGAATTAGCTGCCGCTAATGGTGGTAATCCAGAACGCGCTGAGCAAATGTTAGCGCAAATGCCGCCATTAACAGCAGAACATTTGCTGGGTAACTTAGCGTTTATGCAAATGTTACTGACATTGATAAGTTTGTTTACTGCACGTTGGTGGCAAGCCAAGCTGTATAACCCCGGTGGTTTTCAGCAAGAGTTTTATCAATTACGTTTAAGCCGCGCTAACATCTTACTGTTAGTGGTTGGATTGGTTTTGTTCTCAAGTATTGAGGGCTATCATCAATGGGCATGGTTGTTTGCAATACCGATAATTATTGTGGGTATTGCATTGGTTCACGCTTTAGTGGCCTTGAAACAATTAAGCCGACATTGGTTGTTTGGATTTTATGTAATGTTTATTACATTCGCACCTGTAGTGCCGCTGCTAATGATGGCTGTTATAGCCGATAGCGCACTGGATTTTAGATTGCGATTGACTAAATATATGAGTTAGTTTGAAAAAGTTAAGATAAAAGCAGGTTGTTTGTGTCTTCACCGTTTGCGATTTTTTTTACAGAACAGTGATGAACGACAGTCAGACATCAAAACAGATACAGTTAGATTATTGATAGAGGTTAGTGCTATGGAAGTTATTCTTCTGGAGAAAGTTGCCAAGTTAGGTAGTTTAGGAGATAAGGTCAATGTTAAGTCAGGTTTTGGCCGAAACTTTTTAATCCCTTATGGTAAAGCGGTTCCTGCGACAGAAAAAAGTGTTGCTGAATTTGAATTACGTCGTGCTGAATTACAAGCCGCTGCTGATGAAGCTTTAGCTGCTGCGCAAGCACGTGCTGGTCTTATGGCTGAGCTAGCGATTACTATCGAAGCGAATGCTGGTGATGAAGGTAAACTGTTTGGCTCAATCGGCACTAAAGATGTTGCTGATGCGATTACTGCTGCTGGTCATGCTGTTTCAAAATCAGAAGTACGTATGCCTAATGGCGTGATTCGTGAAGTGGGTGTTGTTGAAATTACTCTTCAATTCCACGGTGACGTAAGCACTGTTGTTAGCATTTCGGTAGTTCCTGAAGCTGAATAAGCGTCTAGCTATTATTTATAGCTCGCTTAGAAAGTAGAAAGCTAAGAAAAAGACAGTTGGCTGATCGCAAATATGCGTCAGCAAAAAAGCGTTGTTCCTTTTAGGTTCAGCGCTTTTTTTTACAGCACTTATTAATGCTTTTGCATTCATTTTTTTGATTCTTCTCCCTATAATTATTAATTTGAATGATAGTGAGGTCGTCAATTACTGATTTTAATGCCTCTCTCAGGTATCATCCCACTTCACTTTAATGACCCTATTTATCATCGCTATAATGAGTAGAATTCAAACACGTGTCTGAGCCGAATTTCCCCAATGAACCGCCCATAATTGATGCCGATTATTCGGATCAAGAAGCTATGTCGTTAGCTAATAACGAGATGCTTACTGATTATCCTGAGGCGCCAAGAGCTGACTTTTCTGCTGATATGGTCAGTTTAAAAACCCTGCCGCATTCACTTGAGGCCGAGCGTTCATTATTGGGCGGCATTATGCTGTCAGAAACAGCCTGGGATGCAGTGGCTGAATTAGTGACCCCTAGCGATTTTTACTATGGTAAGCACGGGCATATTTATACTGAGATGGCACGCTTAGCTGAAGCTGCCGAGCCGCTTGATGTTATTACCTTGGCAGAGGCTTTACAAAAGCGCGCTTTGCTTGAGGCCTCTGGTGGCTTAATTTATTTAGCTGACTTAGCAAAGAGCACGCCATCGGCTGCCAATATTCGCGCCTATGCCAATATTGTTCATGACCGAGCAACACTTCGTCGCATTATTAATACAGCTACCTCGATACAAGATACGGCATTTAATCCCGATGGCCGCGATGCAGGTGATGTGTTAGATAGCGCTGAGCGTTTGATAATGCAGATTGGTGAGCAGGGACCAAAATCGGGTGGCCCGATTGGTGTTAATGTTTTACTCAAAGACGCCTTAGGTAAAATTGATGAGCTGTTTAATAGTAAGGGCTCTATTACTGGATTAACCACCGGCTATAAAGATTTGGATAGTAAGACTTCAGGTTTGCAGCCTTCGGATTTAATTATTGTTGCTGGCCGACCTTCTATGGGTAAAACCAGTTTCGCGATGAACTTGGTAGAAAACGCAATATTAGCCGACTCTAAACCCATACTCGTTTTCAGTATGGAGATGCCAGCCGGTTCATTGATGATGAGACTATTATCGTCGGTGGGTAAGATTGACCAAACGCGTGTGCGTAATGGTCAGTTAGAAGAAGAAGACTGGGCAAAATTAAGTGCCGCCATGCAGCAGCTAAAAGATAAGCCGTTATTAATTGATGATACGCCAGCGTTAACCCCTACAGAAATTCGTTCGCGCGCACGAAAAGTACTGCGCGAGCAAGGTAGCTTGGGCATGATCATGATCGATTACCTTCAGTTGATGCAAGTCGCTGGCAGCAGTGAAGGTCGAACCGCAGAGATCAGTGAAATTTCGCGCTCGCTAAAAAGTATTGCGAAAGAATTTAATTGTCCTGTTGTTGCGTTGTCGCAGCTAAACCGAAGTCTTGAGCAGCGACCGAATAAACGTCCGGTTATGTCAGATTTACGCGAATCGGGTGCCATCGAGCAAGACGCCGATGTCATTATGTTTATTTATCGTGACGAAGTGTATAACGAAGAATCACCCGATAAAGGCACCGCCGAAATTATTATTGGTAAGCAGCGTAACGGACCTATAGGCACTTCACGACTTGCCTTTGTTGGCCAGTTTACGCGCTTTGAAAATCTTGCGCACAGTGATTATAGTGATGACTATGAGTAGTGATGGATGGAACTGGCGCCAATTAGGAGCAGTATTGATTAATGGTGATGGCGTTAAATGTTAGTCACTAGCAACAATTATTTTATCGGCTTAATCGGCTGATCAACCATCTGAATTCCTATGCTTGAACAAGCTTATCGTATTTCACGATTACTCTCTTCGGCTGTTTATCCTGACCGACATCATGTTGATGGTGGCTTACCTTTGTACGTTATCGAAAACCCACTTGGCCGCATGGTTATTTGTGAGCAAGGCGCGCAAGTGCTGTCGTTTATTCCTGCGGGAAAAAAAGATTTACTGTGGCTTTCTCCCTTAGCTGAGTTTTGTTTAGGAAAACCGGTGCGTGGCGGCATTCCTATTTGCTTACCATGGTTTGGTGTTGATTTTCGAAATAAAGAAAATCCGAATCATGGTTTTGCGCGCAATGTAAATTGGCAGTTAGCAGGAATAAGCGATGCCGATGATTCACAGCAAGGTGCTTGCACACGTATTGAATTTACACTTGATCAATATCAACAGCAGCCACATGCTTTATTTTCTTATCCCTTTAGTGCGAAGCTTGTTTTTTTAATGGGCGATAGTCTCAGTATTCAATTGCAGCTAAGTAACACTGGTAGTGAAACAATGCCGTTAACGTGGGCATTGCATAGCTATCATCCTGTTGCCGATATAGCGTCAGCACGTATTTCTGGTCTGGATGGTTGTGAGTATCTTGATAATACTAGCGGGCTTAAGCGTAGCATTCAAAACGGCGACGTAGAATTTAATGGCGAAGTTGATAGTGTCTATATTGACGCCGGTGATGAGCAAAGCATTACCTCGACTTTGAAAAATAATGATGGCATTGCTATTATAGCAAGTGGCTGTGCTAGTGCGGTTGTATGGAATCCTGGTGAAGAGAAAGCGGCGCTGTTAAAGACGGTAGGGGTAGAAAACCGTAAGCACTTTGTCTGTTTGGAGCGGGGGAGTGTTTGTGATAATGAAGTTATGCTGCCACCTAATGAAACTCATAGCGCATCTTTACAAATCAAGCTGCTCTCGTAAGGCTTTTAATTTTTCTTTTTGAACCTCTGGTTCCAGCGGCTCTTGTTTTTTCTTCGTTAACGCTTTGGCTACTGGCAAATCTAATTTCTCGCCACGCTTTACGCGTTCAAGTAATAATAAAAAATTGCGTTCAAACACAGGGAAAACTTGTACTTCTGGTTGGCTGTTAAGAAAAAACCAATCGGTGGCTTTTCCGGCCAAGTACACAATAGGATGTGACCACGAAACATTTTGACGAGGCTCGCGTGATAAGCAGGCTTCGATATACGCCGCTTTTGCATCAGGAATCCCCGCTGTTATAGCGGCATCGCAATACTCGCGAATACTATGCGGTGTCGGTAAAAAAGTATTATCACAAATGGCCCGTCTACCCGCCGCTGCAATATGTTGTGGTTTAAAATCAACTAATAAGCGCAGCCATAATTGCTTAGCCATCGATAACGATTGATGGTCAGGAAAGGCTTTATGAAATTGATTATGGTAGGCCAGCTCTAATTCAGTAAACAAATGATTAATCGCTTCGACATGCCCTTCGGTCGGCTTAGCGGTTGATGCTTCAGAACCATTCACCCCTGCGGCTATTGACGCATTACTGGGTAAGTGAATATCGGATACATGTTTTGCCATGATTTGTTTGCTCTTTATCGGTAGCCAATTACTTAATTAAGTCGGCTGCCCAGCTTCTATCGGTGAGTCGTTCAAAGGTATCACCTTTGGCGCCGGCGTTGTTGTCATTGCGTCGCGCCCAGCGATATTTTACATGCTGCAAAAACTTGGTATTCCATGAATGATGCAGCTCATTTTTATCGCGCCAAAACAGCACAAATTCAGGAATTAAGTTTCTCGCAAATTGGCTGTCGATATTGGCGATAGTCAACACATCAAAAACTTCATGATCTGGTTTCCACTGTTCAGTAATGGGTCGTGGTTCAGTGTCATGTTTTAAGGTATGCGTAAAGCGTGCCCATTGACGTTTAACATGATTAACAAATTTTGAATTCCATGTGTTCTGCGCTTCTTTACGCTCTTGCCAATATAAAATAAATTCGGCTACCGCATCATCAATAAAATTTCGATTAATGCCCATGCGTTCAAGAATTTCTACGGCATCGGGGCTTGGCTGCCATTGTTTGGCAATCGGCGTTTGATGCTTGGGTGGCGCTACTAATTTTACAGCCGCTTCTTGTAAATGGTGTTGGTGTGTTTGCCAGCGTCGCGTTACGTGCTTTAAAAATTTGCTCGACCAAGCGTGCGAGGCTTCGTTACGCTCACGCCAATAAAATACAAACTCGTCAATATTCGCTTCAACAAATTTAACATCAATTCCCTGCTGGCTCAGTTGGTCGAGCATAGCGCGATCGGGGCGCCAGTTAGCGGCAATACGTTGTGCACCCAGCGAGGCTGTTGCGGGTTGATGTTGGTTCTGCGGTTTTTGGTAGCGAACTTGCTGGTTAATGGTCAGCTCAAGCGGTTGGCTATCATCATTAGGCATGGTTTTGACTAACACCATACCCAGATCAACTAAGTTATTGAGGATGCGACGCAGAGCAGCGGCTGTCCAAAAAGGCAATTGTTCGGTGAGCGTGCTGAGTTGCGTGCTGGTCCAGTAATAACCATCGCGCTGCTCGCCAGTACCTAGCGCCAGCAGAGCTTCAAGATGTTGCAGTAATATCGCTTCTTCGAGGCCAATCGATGCCGCCAGTGACGGGGATACGATAACGGGGCGCTCGGGAATCAGTGAATCGGTCATATTGGCTTGTTAATTACGGCATAGGTATGGCTGCTTATTGTAGGACTTTGTCGCCCGAATCGCTACTTAACTCTGGCTTTTAGATACATTTGAATCGATAAATGCTGGCTTTGGCCGGTGGTGCTCAACTATCAGCTCAGGCCTCAGAGGTGGGGCGCCAGAAATTGGTTTGATTGTTTTATAAGCTATTTTAGTGGCGGGTAAAAAAGCAATATTTGAGCTGATAGGCGAAAGCTTTAAGAGGCTCGGTTTTTTGTGATTTAAATTTTGGCGGCAAACGCAGCTAATGTAATTCGTTAGTGCAAAGATTGTTGTTTTGTCTAACGACTTAGTTCTGTTTTATTGCAGTTGTTTTTGTGTCTTTTCGTGATATTTTAGGTAAGTAATAATACTTACGACATTAAGTAGCCTGAGGAGGCTTTTGATCTATGAAAAAAATAATTAATTTACTTACTATGTTTATGGCTTTTACTTTTTCGCAGTACTCTATTGCTGGTCAGCCAGGAGGTCTATTGATTTTTGACTCTAAAGCGGTTGAGGAGGTGTACGGTGGTTTAAAGTGGTCTTTAGGTTCGGGCAACAAAAAGCCTGAAGTCATTATTGGTTACAAAAAAACCAATGTGGATATCTCTAGTGGCGTTGATCCGTTTGAAAACATTTTTTTTGCAAATCAAATCAGTTTAAAGGGTGTCGACGGTACTGATGTTTCGCTATCAATTGATTTAGAAAAATTAAAAGTGAGCTCGATAAGAGCTAAATACTTTGAAGGTGATGCGTCAAACCAAAATGAAGTATCAGCGGGTTTTGATTTTAACCGAGGTCCTTTTTTAGGCGCTAGTATTAGTGCGCCTTATCGCACTATCGGTGTTGATTACTTTATTGAGTCACCAGAATCGACTAAGGCATTTTTACCTTATGTGATTCTCAATAACATAGAGAAAGTTTCTCTTCAGTTTGGTGAAAACTGGAATGCCAGTTGCGTTGATAACTTTAACAGTTTTGATGTTCAACTAATTGAAGATGCAGGCTTCCCAGCAGGCGCTGGAGACTTTTATGTTTGTAATGCGTTATAGTAGAACGATTATTTAAACCGCTGTTATGTTATCCACAATAAGAATTAATTTTTTCTAATTGGATTAGCTAAGAAGTTTTTCAGCGATAACGACGAGGGGCTTTGATCTTTGCTAATACCAAAGATCAAAGCCTTTTTTGTTGGCGCTGGTTTTATATAGCTACCAAATAAACGATCCCAAAAAGAGAAAACCTGTCCAAAGTTACTATTGCTTTCTCTGAAATCGAGTGCGTGATGTAGGCGGTGGATGCTTGGTGTAACAATTACGTAGCCTAAATATTTTTCTAGCCGAGAGTTTATTGTTAAAGAGGTATGTGTAAAAGCGGCATGCAAAGAAAAAACAATGGAATAGGCAAGCAAAATAATCATAGGTATATCAAATAAAATATATAAAGTAATACTAACCACAAACGTTGATAAAATTTCTATGGGATGGTGAAGAAACGTGGTTAATGAATCAACATTTTTATCGGAATGATGCAGCCGGTGCAGCCGCCATAAAAAAGGAATTTTATGATGCAGGCGATGCACCCAGTATTGGCATAAATCGATAGATAAAAAACTTAAAACCATATTGAGATAAAGTGGAATCGCTATACTTGAGATGCTGATTATTTCTAACGGTGAAAATACAGCGACTAACGGCATTAGTAAGTTATGGCTTGAAAGTAAAGATACCGCTAGGCCTGTTAGCGCAATAAATAGATAGACTGTTAGTCGTTTGAAAAATTGTTCTTTCGATTTAGCCTGTCTTTTGATTTTTTCAGCTTTAGTTTTATTGCCTTTAGCTGTGTTGCGCAAATACTCTAAGAGTAAAAACACTAGAACAGATAAAGGGCCCAGAGATAGGAATAATAGATTATTTGACATGGGGCTGATTGTAGAAGAATACGTGAGCAAGTTCTAGCACGTTCTTTTAAGGCTGCTTTCTTTTAAAGGGCTTGCACTCATATCGCGTTAACTGGTTTTTTCGCACGGAAGGCAGTCGGTTCAGATATCATTATAAAGACGGTCTGTTATAGGTTAAAATGGCTGGAGTTTAAAAAAGTTGAAATTGGCAATTTGAAGTTTGAAGTTTAAGAGGTGTTTGCAATATGGCGAAAGCCAAATCAGCCTTTGTCTGTACGGACTGCGGCTCTGAATACGCTAAATGGCAAGGGCAATGCACCGATTGTGGTGTATGGAATACCTTGTCGGAAATCCGTCTAAGCACGGCCACTCAGCGCGGTGAGCGTTTGGTTGGTTATTCCGGTACGGCCAGTGCAGTACAAACCCTATCTTCCATTGATCTCAGTAGCTTGCCTAGACAAAGCACGGGCTTGGCTGAATTTGATCGCGTATTAGGTGGCGGCTTAGTGGCTGGCTCGGCGGTGTTAATTGGCGGTAACCCAGGGGCGGGTAAAAGCACGGTCTTGTTACAGGTTATGTGCGAGCTAGCGAAGAAACAAACAGCGCTGTATGTGACCGGCGAAGAATCACTGCAACAAGTGGCTATGCGTGCAAATCGTTTAGGCTTGCCGGCCGATAAACTGCAAATGGCCTCCGAAACTAATATTGAATCCATTATTACTATTGCTCAAAAAATTCAGCCACGAGTCATGGTGGTTGATTCCATTCAAGTAATGCATACCAGTGATTTACAGTCTGCGCCGGGTGGCGTATCTCAGGTGCGTGAATGCGCCGCTTATTTAACCCGTTATGCTAAGCAGTCTAATACTATTGTTTTCTTGGTAGGCCATGTTACAAAAGATGGCAGTTTGGCTGGGCCCAAAGTATTAGAGCATATGATTGATTGTTCTATTTTGCTGGAAGGTTCATCCGATAGCCGCTACCGAACTTTAAGAGGTCAAAAAAATCGCTTTGGCGCGGTGAATGAACTTGGCGTTTTTGCGATGACCGAGCAAGGTTTAAAAGAAGTTAAAAATCCTTCGGCAATTTTCTTAAGTCGTGCCGAAGAAGATGCCCCGGGCAGTATAGTGATGGTGTTATGGGAAGGGACTCGCCCGTTACTGGTTGAGATCCAAGCGTTAGTTGATGATACCCAATTAACTAATCCACGCCGAGTAGCTGTAGGCCTAGATCAAAATCGTTTGTCCATGTTGTTAGCGGTATTGCATCGACATGGCGGGCTTGCTGTAGGTGGCTCTGATGTTTTTGTTAATGCAGTGGGTGGCGTTAAGGTGTTAGAGACTGGT
>Ga0209712_10001987_pt1 | contig 17118 bp, 17 predicted proteins | sample ArcOceMetagenome_FD_187443 | JGI IMG/M metagenome (GOLD analysis project Ga0209712, IMG submission 187443) | Marine eukaryotic phytoplankton communities from Arctic Ocean - Arctic Ocean - Greenland ARC118M Metagenome (SPAdes) (version 2) | ecosystem: Environmental > Aquatic > Marine > Oceanic...
TGATTCTGGTGACACAGCCAAGCCTGCATTCAATCCACTTGCCGGTGGGGGTATCGCAGCAGCGGCAGCTCAAGCAGCAATGAAGAAGCAAATGAAGGTGAACCAGAATGATTCTGGTGACACAGCCAAGCCTGTATTCAATCCACTTGCCGGTGGGGGTATCGCAGCAGCGGCAGCCCAAGCAGCAATGAAGAAGCAAATGAAAATGAACCAGAATGATTCTGATAACACAGCAAAGCTAATCGATCCGTTAGCAGGAGGCGGCATCGCAGCAGCGGCAGCCCAAGCAGCAACGAAGAAGGTGAAGCAGAATGATTCTGATGACACTCTCATGCAACATAATTACAGAGCAGGACACGGTATTGCAGAATCTACGATCGCTAATCCTGGCAAGAGAAAAGATAGACTCGGACTATCTTATATTCCTTTCTTTACTTTCTCTTTCGACGACATGCAAGAATATCTTGAGGGTCAAAATTGTCTTCACGCGTTTTTGTTGAAAGATAGCCTTTTAGAGAAGTTGGATAAAATTTCGGACTTGGAGGTTTCAGACAATGTGATTAATTTTGCTTGTGAGGACATTGAAGCGGATCCTCACGATGTTGCTGTTTATATATGTCTTCATCGCATATACGGGGAGAGGTTCCTTATGACCAAGTCACAATTTGACAAAGAAAGTGCCTTAAAAGCACTTTCGACAAGTATCGAAATTATAGACCATTCAAATGCAATTGGCATGGCTGGATGGTTCGGTTTTGGGAAGAATCACGACCTTGATCGAGCACTTGAGCGACCCTTCGAAATACTATCAAGCCTTGCCTCTTTTCATGCTCTTTCCCATGACTGGCAATCGTCAACAAATGTTCTGAGATCTTTGATTCTTCGATGTGAACAGCATCTTCCCCTTTACCATCCAATCACAATTACTACGCTTGTCGATTTAGCAGCAACTATGATGGAGAATGGAGAAGTGGAACATGCAATTAAATTTTCTCAAAGAGCAAGAAGCCGCCTTTTTATGTACCTGAATGAGCAAGAAGACGCTTGTGTGATGATGCAGACCTGGCACACGGATTCAGAGGATCAGTTTCCAACCATTGGTGGCGAGTACTACAAGCTCGTCGGGCTTGATCATCTTGCAATGTTGAAAAATTTTGTGTTGTCATTGAACGCATTACTCAACAGAGAAATGATGGCTCTCTTACCAGGTAACCATCCGATGAAATTATTGTATCAATGCTTTGTCGGAGACTCGTATTCCGTCCTTGCTTCTAGTCTGGTGGTAGTCGCCGATCATACAAGTGATGATGAGATTTTCGCGGAAAGCAAAGCTGGCAGTGAAACGGCCTGGACGACCGCAGGAAAGTTTTACCGTAAAGCGCTACGAGGATGGACTGTAGCTTATGGGGTGTGCCATCCTGACGTTATGTCAACTTCGTGCAGTTTAGCTCGCTGCTTAAAAGAGCTTGGAAGAATGAGAGAGGCATTGACGCTACTTTCTTCTGTTGTCAACTCTTCATTACTGAAGATGCAACGCAAACCAAAGTTGAAGGCCAACCCATGCGCAAGAGAAGGTCTGGTAAAATGCATTTGGACCTTGGCAACGTACACAGCAGAGCACAAACCGAACCAAGAAGGCCGAATCTCTTGCATGACTTTGCTCAAAACTGCAATTAAACTTCTCGAGGACAAGAACCAACACACTTCGGAAGATGAAAACCTTCTCCAAACCTTGAAGAAAGAGTTCAACAAATTAATGAAGGGAAAGCCAGTTTTGAAGACACCAAAGACAGATCAACGTCAAATGGCTTTTGTGTCAGTCTAAGTATTTTTTGAAACTACCACTTTCTTTTCTTTGGTGCATTTCTGACACTATTTATGATAATCACATACGCCCAAAACCGCTACTCTATAAAATAAAAACTACCAATTCAACGCATGGCATTCTAAAAGAGGGAAAGCGAAATCTAATGATTCTATTTTTATCTCAGCTTTCATAAATCAACATGGTGCTGCATTGCTTCCTCATGCTCCTGCTTGCAAGTTGCCTTGCGTCAGCACCATTGTGTTACGGCTACATTTACCACACCATTTGTATAAGATAATACTTGGAATGGGGGAGGTTCTCCTCTAAATGCTTAGCTTACCAGTTCACTCTCTCAGTGCTTGTGGAACTCGTACTGTATATTTCCAATGGAGGTGTGTGCAATAAGTCCAAAGAATGGACAAGTTCTTGATTCTTGAATGTCAAGAAAGTACCCACCCTGTACAAGCTCGAAGAATGTTGGAGAATCGTGTCCTCGCCTGAAACGGCAGCCGTCAAGATTTTATTTGCATAACATCCTATTTGACCGAGCGAGATCCTAATGGCCGTTCGTAACTGGGAAACAGTGAGGCCAATAGGATTTTTGTTTAGGTCAGAATGAATCTTGCAATAATCAAATCAAGCACAAGAAGTACCAATTCCAACACAGGAGATCCAGACAAGGAAAGGAATTGGTCGTGGCAAAGAATGATTTTGGCAACATTGCATTGTATGGTCTATGCTTTACGATCAAGAAAAACACCTGTGTCACCAAAAAAATCAAACTGATGCTCCAAGTTGCGGGTACACTAGAAACATTCTTGGCAGAAGAAAACAGATTCGGCAAAACACCTCTTGACATTGCTACTGCGGCGGGAGCATCGGAAGAAATCATGGCTCTCCTCCGACCTCTTGCCATTACGAATGAACCGGCAAATCCCAGACGATGCAAACAGCAAACATTTGAAGGACGATGCAAACAGCTCAAAGATTTCAAGAGCGAGTTTGGGCATTGTAATGTTAACAGGAATTACTCGATGGATCCTTCATTGGGGAATTGGTGCAAAACGATGAGACGCTACTACAATCAAATACAGCAAGGACAGAAATCAAAGGGCAATCTCACTCAAGATCAAATAGCGCGGTTAGAGGAGATTGGTTTCAAATGGGGAAAAGACAAGGTGACATTTGAGCAACACTGTCGTGATCTTGAAACATTCAAGAGCGAATTCGGGCACTGTAATGTTCCCTTTAAGTACTCAGCGGATCCATCATTGGGGCAATGGTGCAATAACATGAGATACTACTACAATCAAATACAGCAAGGACAGACATCAAAGATCAATCTCACTCAAGATCAGATAAAGCGTCTGGAAGAGTTGGTTTCAAATGTAAACTCAAATGATTATGGCAAGACATTTGAGCCGAGACAACGGTAGGTAATCTAGCTTACAAAGTATATTGAGACTAAATAATAAATTGCTTTGGGTAAAGTCTTTGTTATAACAAGTGTTGTTTGTTGATAGTGAGTACATATGCATCTTATTACTTGTATTACTTCTACCAGTAATGAATCTCTAATTTTCAACCTGGTAATGGACTAATGGACTCACTCGCTCGAGCGAGGTACCAGGTACTTAGTTACGAAGGTTTGTGGTCCCGGTCTCGGCTCTTGAACGTGACAGGAAACAGCCGTCTCAAAACCGAGATATTCATCACCGGAAAAGTAAGGAGTAATGGGAGGTGCAATTTCTAAGACAAAACGTTTGGCATTGGAAGAACGCATTCAGTTCATTAAAGGAACTCCGTTTTTTCTTTATTTGGACGATTCCACTTTAAAGGAATTTGCAAAATGCTTTCCGAGGATCGATTCAGTAAAGAAAGGCGAGAGGCTGTCTTTAAACGAAAATTTGGTGTACATTATTGCAACAGGTGACCTTGAACTATCCACAACAATGGCAGATCCGAAAATGAAGATAGAGAACAAAGGATATCTATGTAAAAAAAATCCAGGTGATATAATTAGTAAGCCAAAGGAGCAAGGTCTAGCAACTAAAAAGGTGAGAGCACTTTGTTGTTTCGCAATTCCGTTGGGACCGTTGTCTCCAATCACAAATACACTCACCGCGATTTAATGAAATCTTTGCAGCTCACTCCTAAAAGTAAGAAGATGGAAATTTTTGTGGAACAAGTTGAGACCTGGGCGTGTAAAGACTCCCTTCTACTATGTAGTGACGAGGGTGCACTGAATTCGTTCCTGGCTGCACATCCCGATCTATCAACCGCCTTCAATGCTATGCTCGGCTCCCACATTGAGACATACCTGTCAAATATTCCTTTTCTCCAAGGATTGAAAGCATCAAAGTTATCAGTTTTGGCAACAATGTGTCGCTACGAAGCCTTGGATGCAAACTCTACTGTCTTTGAGGAAAATACGCCAGGTGACAAGCTTTACATTTTATTAAGCGGAAAAGCAACCGTACTTGCTCCTCAGTGGGTTGGGAACGCAACAGCATTGCAGCAGTCCTTAGAGTGGGGCAGCCATAATGAAAGAAATGACGATAATGTCATTGTAGCCGGCCTCAAGAGTGGAGATTACTTTGGTGAAACAGCGGTATTTGTGAATATTAACAGGACCAGTACCATCCGAACGAGCGAGAAATCCCTTTTTGTGACTGTTGGAAAGAGGACTTTTGAGAACTTTTGTGCAGTCTGCCCCGAGATTAAAGAGAAAATGCAGAGCGTAATGAAGGAAAGGATGGTTTCGAAGCTATCTTCTCTTGGGATCCCTTTCTTGGACGGAATACCACCAGCATCAATGCAAATGCTCACAAATCATGTTGAAGTACATGAAACACAGCAAGATGAGGTCATCTTCAGGGAAGGGGATGCAGGAGATCGTTTCTACATCATTGTTCACGGAGAAGTGAAAGTAGAAAAGAAAGAAGAAAAAGAGGATGCAGATCAAGATCAAATATCTGTTCCTGACACTCGAAGCCTTGGTGTTTTGAATGCTGGCAACTACTTTGGAGAAATGGGTAAGTACTTTACTGAGAGACAAGGACCTCTTCTAGGATACACTAACATTTTGCGCAGCTCTTGTCAGTGATTCACCTCGATCGGCCACTGTGATATCGACGAACAAGTCCATACTATTGAGCGTGGGTAAAGTGAGCTTTACAACAATTTTTGGCAACAATCAAAACTCTTTGGCAGAATTTACTCTGCGCTTGTTGCGGGGTTCTTCAGAGCTGAAACATCTTTTATCACACTCTCTTGGCATGTCGACATTTAGAACATTTCTGAGGAAAAGCGTGGCTGAGGAAAACCTCGACTTTTGGATAGCTGCGAATGAGTTCAGGACCAGCTCGCAGGGAAAAGACTGGATGAAGACAAGAGCCGAAGAAATATTTGGTCAATATTGCAAAGAATCTTCTGAACATCAAGTTAACCTCCCTTGCTCAATGAGATCTTCACTACAGAAGGCTATAGAAGAGTGCGATTTTATCAAAGACGACCTGTTCACACCGTCAATTGACGAAATATATCGATTACTGGAAAGGGATAATTATGCAAGGTTTAAGAGGAGCCCAGAGTTTAACGAATTCTTTAAATGCCTGGGAATTCTCATCGAAGATAATATATAATGTTCAACTCTCAAACGTCTGTGATTGTTATCTGCTGTTCCATAAGTTTGTGGAATTCCCCCTTTGACTTAATCAGCTCGTCGAAAGTTCCCGTCTCAACCACCTCGCCGCCTTTCAATACTGCAATTCGATCGGCTTCCCTGATAGTTGACAGTCTATGTGCAATTGATATTACTGTTCTGCCCTCGGTCATTGTTTTCAGAGCCTGGTTTATATGATACTCACTCTGAGCATCCAAGGCTGATGTTGCCTCGTCAAGGATGACAATCGGAGGATCCTTCAGAATTGTCCTAGCGAGAGCAACTCTTTGCTTTTGCCCACCAGACAGTTGGCTACCACGATCGCCTACCTGCGTATCCAGACCATTTGGAAGGGCTTCTGCGAAGTTTAACACATGAGCTGCTCGTGCCGCATCAATTATATCATTGTCACTGGCGTCTAATCGACCATACCTAATATTGTCCGCGATGGATCCTGCAAATAATAAAGGCTCCTGAGAAACAACTCCAATTTGCCCACGCAGAAAAGCAGGATCCAGGTTCATAATGTTTTCATCATTCAGAAAAATCTTTCCACCATCGCAATCATATAACCTTGTCATGAGTAAGCCAGCAGTCGATTTCCCACTCCCGCTGCCCCCAACAATCGCTAAATTTTCTCCTGCATCAACAAGAAGCGAAAATTTTGGACCTAAAACTGGTGCATTTTTTCGTGTAGGGTATGCAAAATGAACGTCCTCAAAGCGTATAGAAATTGGTCCCCTCTTCTTGTTGATTTTAGAGTGATCCAAAGTCTCGTCATCATTTACTATTTGAAACGATGATGGAATAAGAGGAATTCGGTCTATAATATCGAAGGTTCTCCCGGCTGCGGCAACACTCTTCATCATTTCTGTATATGTTCCCGACAAAGATGATATATTTCCAGCCATCAGGAGCGAATACATTAGAAAGCCAGTCAAGTCTCCTGCTGACATTTGCCCATCCAAGACTAATTTCCCACCACAACCCAACACCAACAATACAGCGCCATTGGCTGCAACATGCACAATTCCATCAAATGCAGCCTTTGTCCTACCAACTTCGATTTCCTTGCCATGAGCCTCATTGATCGCCTTTGAATATCGTTCAAGCTCATGTCTCTCAGCAGAAAACAGTTGCACAGTTTTGTGGCCACTTAAGACTTCTTCCGCGACATTGGTCGCCTTCCCATGCATTTCTTGCACCACCTTCTGTTTGTCTTTAAGCGTCCGGCCTACAGCACGCGCAGCCAAAAATACAGGGGGTATCGACATCAGAGACACCACTGCTAAAGTGGGTGAAGTATAAAACATCAGAGATGTAGATCCAAGTGACATGACAACCGATCTGAGCCCCGACACAGCCTCAGTTGTAACAGCAGACTTGATGTACTGTGCATCATTTGAAAGCCGCGAGATCAAATCGCCCGACTTTGTCTTGTCAAAAAAGGCAGCTTCTTGAGATAGAATGGATCCAAACAGTTGTCGTCGCATCCTGCTAACGATTCTATTTCCGGCTATATTGAGCATGAGGGATCTCGCATATACTCCAATTCCTGCTGTACCCGTGAGACCAAATAATCCAAATGCAACGAGAAAGGGTGAGAATGCATCATCTTGTGATGATCCTGCAGCCTCAAGCATTGCCATATCAAGAACGTGCCCGCAGGCATAGGGTAGCAGTAACGTTATGGAACTTGTGACTCCAAGAGTTGCTGCTGATGCAATTATCAGTTTCATTTCTGGTTTCGCAATGTCATAAAGACGATCCATGATTGCAGTATTTGTCCTTGCTTGTGGCGACTCAATACTGGTACTTGTACCAGTAGTACTACTAGAAGAATCTAATGTACTCGTAGTATTACTGCTGAATGATCTGCTCGAACTGCACATATTACTACCCATTGAGGATACTGACCTGCTACACGTAATTATCGAGTGCATTGATCTGAAACGCACAGAAGAATCGTCTCTGATACATGTTGAATTCTTGGATGCAAGAACATGATGTCCAACAAACTTCTTTCTCGTACTAATTGGATAACATGATGGTGCCGTTTGTTCGTCATATTTTCCTTCTTGTTCTTTCCGGATCCACAGTGACCTGGTATTTACCAAGCTAGAACTTATGGCTCTAAATCTCAAAGAGGGGATCGATGAGCTGAGCATTGACGCTGCTTGTGTTGTTTATGAATGTGGACTTTATGATATGCCGTAGTGCAACTGTATTACATACTGTTCACATCATTCATCGTCACACTCATTCTTCATTTTGTGATGTTGTCAGATGGACATCAGATAACCGCTTTTCAGATAACCGCTTTTTGCCTGGTAATCCCAAGTCCAGATCGTAACCTATGAGACGAGGCGAGCTACACACAGGTCACGACATTATTGCCATGAATTCAAAAGAAATGATGCTCGGTGTCTTTGCTATTGGCACACGAAACCACTGCGTCCTTATCGATGGAAGCAAAGGGTTAATGGGAAAATTCACCGACCCTGTCAAGGAATTTGGCACGAAGGATTGGAGTAAACGCAGTCTCCAAAAGCTTGATATCGAGAAATTTGACAAGGTCTACACTGTCAAGAGGTGTGAACTGAGCGATAAGAAGAGAAAACACCTACATAAAAGGTCTTACTCTTCCTTTTGTCAAGGATGCAGCTGCTACTTGGAAGATTGAGTAGATACGAGCATCCTTGTTTGAATAGATAATTATAAAACGTCAACTATTATTAATTTTATTGAATGTTTTGTATTTGCTGCAAGGTTTCAAGATATCGTAGATAACGGAAATGCCGATAGGTGATGCGATCAAAGAACGGTTTTTGTACCATTACACACCATGTAGCAGATGTTCTTGCGCTATTCAAATATCTTTCCAAGACAATACAGGATTGCCTGCAAGGAAGACTTATTACACAATTCCCCTATCGTTTTCAGCTTGCACTACATTCGCGAAAGAAGGCCGATGACGAAATCTATTCGATCCCCAGCCCGACGATAGTTCCTGATGAATCTCATCAGGAGTTTTCCCTGCTGTGTCTGGTATGTAAACATATGCAAATCCTATCGAAAGCACGGTCAAGAAGCAATAAATTGCAAATGGAACGAATAGTCCTACATCTTGCCCCGTCAAGAAAGTGTACGAAACAAGAGAGGCGGCAGCGTATCCACAGATCGTACTCCCCCCCAACGCCCTTCCTCGAATGGTACTCGGAAAGAGTTCTGATACTATCAACCACACCAATGGTCCAAAGCTCAAGGAATACCCTCCTGCAACGCCAAATACTGATAGAGTCGCAAATACCTTTCCTAGAATGGACATCTCACCGCCACCTTTTACAAAGGTAACAAAGTATGCCAATGATAGTACAAACAGAGAAAATGCAATGATGCTCATTCCAAAGAGTAGAAGGTATCGTCTACCATATATCTCAACTCGTTTGATTGTATAGCATACAGTGACAAACTTCACCACCCCAAGAAATGTTGTACTTATCAGCCTCCCTTCTTCCGAATCAAATCCAATCTGAGCAAATATTTCGGGCGCAAAATTGAGCACGTTTGGATGACCACAAAAGTTTTGCATAACCGAAAGAAAGACGGCAATAATTATTTGCCGAAAGTACTTGCGCATAGTAACCATGGTCAATCCATCAGGCTCTGGAACATTCTCCATCGAAACAGGCTGTTCAATATTGAAAGATGAATAATCCGGAGAATCCGATTCGTCACTTGTTCCTTTTCCATTCCCAAAAAGGTGAGTCTTTGAGCCACCGGCATTGAATGCGTGATTATCATGTGTATCTTCACTCATGCTGAATCCAATTTGCAGAACGACCTTTTCAGCAGCTTCTAATTCTCCATTTGATCTCAGCCAAACTGGAGATTCGGGCATGAATAGCATTCCTACGAATTGCAATACAGCAATGATTGCGCCTAGTCCAAACATGTACCTCCATCCATTATCGCCAACACGGACACTTATCCCATACCCCGTCAAATAGCTGAGCATGAATCCAAGCGAAATACACGCCTCGTTGCAGCTCACAATGGCACCTCTATACTGCCTCGGAGAAATTTCATGAAGATAAGCGACATCTGCAATTGCACTAACGGCAACTGCGAAACCAATCAAAATCCTCCCAAACAGAACGACATCAAAAGTCGAAGCAGAATACAGCACATATGCTCCAAGGATAAAGACACAATCTGTCACCAAAATCGTCTTTTTCCTTCCATGGCGATCGCAGAGGTAACCTCCTACAGTAGCCCCAAAAATACAACCAATGTATAGAAACGATACGAGCATTTCTTGCTGGCCTTCGGTGAGGTTGAACACATTTGTCAATTGCGGGAGAGCCGTTGAAGTGACGCCCATGTCATAGCCGAAAAGAATTCCTCCTAAAGATGCGGCAATGGTTGCTTTGATAACAAACGGTGGTATGGGTTCGTTGCCCGTGCCGTTAGTCATTGTCGAATAGTTACCAGTAGTATTATGTATTTTATGAATATGAATATCGGACGGAGTGGTCGGTCATTGTCATTGCATACTCCGACAAGTATGCGTACCGAGAGTAGTCATCTTGAAGCATCTTCAAAGAGCAAAGAGACCGGAGAAAATAATTTGACACAAAATGTGAATAACATCAGTGATTACAGGTTAAGAGATCGCCTTCAGCGAAAATAGCTTTCCTTTCGCCAAAAGAACACTTTGACGCCTTCGCCGCCCTTCGCCCTTCGCATCTCGCATCTCGCATCGCAGAAGAAGAAGAGCACGCAAAATGTACATCTCAATCTAATGTGATCATTGATCATTGAACATTTATCTCCACTCTCACCTCTCTCACCTCTCACCACCGACCACGCCTAATTCAACCATGAACGCGTTACGCTCTAGAATCATCAATCAAACATTGAACAAAAAGAGTCTAATGAAATCCATGGCTCTTTCAACCACTTTCACAGCATCCACCTCGGCGATTGCATTCTGCCAGGGAAAGAATGAAGGAAACGACGACGAGGATGTTCTCTCAAAAATCAAATCCACAATCACATCCAGCTTAGACCTAGATGCAATCGGAAAAACCGTTGGAGAAAAAGTAAACGATGCAATTGCCACGGGAGTACCAACTGATATCTCCTATGGATTCGTCTGTGGATTCTCTTCTGGTTTTGCACTGAAAAAGGTTGGAAAAGTTGCATCAGTTGTGTTCGGGCTAGGTTTTGCAGCACTTCAAACTTTATCATATGCGGGATATATTGATGTAGATCACACCCAACTGCAAAAGGATGTAGAGAGGGTTATGGATTTTAATAAAGATGGCAAGATTGATGCGAAGGATGGGGAACATGCAATGGATAAAGTCATGGAGGTATTGCAGTTTGGCATGACTGGAGGTGCTGGTTTCGCAGCTGGGTTTGTTGGGGGGCTTCGATCGGGATAAAGATGGTTGCATGCATATACGCACTTGGAAACAACACTTGTTGATTATATAAACATATACAGTAGTTTTTCTATATTTTATAAATGCAAGTTCAAAAGTTAGAAACGTCTATTCTCATTACAAAGATTGAATGGCACAAGGGATAAATTCTAAATTCAAAGTTAGAAACTATGTATTGCAAATACACATTGTAATTTGATGTTCTTGCTCTTGTTCTTTTTGATTATATTTCATTGCCATTGCTGGTTTGCCTCAGTATACACACACGCCAACTCTTCTCACCAATACCATCTATAGTACGTGTAGCCCGTGTAGCTAGAAGCAGCAATGCAAAATTAATAGATTTAGGATTGAGCAACTCGAAGCTGGCAGTATTTGCGGCTGCGGGATGAAGACCTCGTATTCCATATCATGGCAGTTTCTCAACAGACACAAGGTCAAAGTTCATCACGGAGCCTTACGATCATAGTTTGGAAGAACATGCTTTGCTTCCACTCTTTTCTCACTAAATTTTTTTACAATTTGCTCTACATATTCATTCCACATTTGCCTATGGTCACTCTCTGGTGCATAAAGCCTATGATCAATGACTTGTGAATCCACATATTCTGCGTTATCAGGGTGTAGCTCTCTGATCCACTCCTCATAACTTGAATCAGGATTTTCTATCATGAAATCTTGGAGATGTTCTTTGATAGCCTTTTTGCAAGCAACGACTGCTTCTTCCACCATCGACCTTCGATCACACTCTTCAATTCTTTCCTCATTTATTTGCTCTAGCTCGCCAATGAGGCGAAACAAATTGAGCTTTTGCAACTTTTTTCCCACGGATTTAATAGGTAACTTGATCATTTTAGATTTTGTAGTTTGAATTTAATTGGTTTGTTTCTTCTGTTATTTCGAAGTAGGAATTATACAGTGATCGGAACAGATTGAAGATGTGAATGCACGATGCCGATGATGCCACGATTGATGAGAAGGATCAAAAAAGTCGACAACGAGGGGGAGCGAGGAGAAAATAAAAAACGGTTTCGCAACGTCCATCGCGCCAGAAACGGTGCACCTAAAATCCTTCCTCAAAAGTCAACGGTGCACCCTTCACATCATTATTCAGTTCTCACCAAATCACAATACTGCCTACTTGCACTAATGGCGACACCGCCGTAATTGGCTCCGACAAAAATGAGTCTTTTAAACCCCCCTGAAGTTTACTCTCAAAGCATCATACCCATAAACTATCATTCCTTAAGGAACGATTGTCATCGCTCTTTTCTCCATACATACATACATACATACATACATACATACATACATACATACATACATACATACATACCCTGCAACCTGCAACAGCTTGCAACCAAATGAAGTGCAAAACCACAAAGAGCTTTTATCATCAGCAAGCTAGACATCTGGACAGAGCGCCAGTACACGTAACACCCACCTTCAAAATATCGCCCTATTCAAATTCGTACAAGATGCCTTTCGGTAACACTCAGAGGTCTTATAGCCACCATCACCATCGTGCTCCTCCCACATTCTACCCTTCTTCCTTCATGCCAAGAGCGAATTACAATACGACCCATAGCGTCCCTCCTCCTACTTGTCCTCCTTCTCAACAAGTGAATAATTCATGGGCATGCGACTATTGTCAAGTTGCAACATTTGGAACCTTTCAACAAGCTTGCGCACACGAAAAGAGTTGCTCGATGAATCAAAACGTAGCAACACATAACACAGCAAAAGAGCCAGAAAAGGAATGCACCTCATCTTCACGCAGTCCAGATCCGGCTCAAATACTCTTGTGTATGCCCACTGACAGGCAGAGCCTTTCTGATAGGCAGTGCTACGTGAGAAGTCACTTTGTCGAAATATTTGAAGCAACGAGCATGGATGTTTCTGTAAGACATTCCAAAGGAGCCCAAAAGCTCATGATTGGCCAAATTGGTATTCGATGCATGCATTGTACACAATACAATGTCAAGGACCGCGCAGAGAGAGCAACTTGCTACCCGAGCTCCGTCTCTAGAATCTATCAGACTGTAGCTGATATGCAGAGGTTTCACTTTGAAGCTTGCACCGGTATCCCTGATTCAATGAAGATCGTATATAGGAGTCTCAAGACAACTCGCCCTAGAGGACAAGGCTCTCCTCAATCCTATTGGATCAGTTCTGCAAAAGATCTTGGATTGGTGGACACCAGTGATGGTATCAGATTTTCAAAGGAAACAAACAATAAGACGTTCAGCGGTCATAATGCATCAACATCCTTTTGCAACCCAAAAACTCAGTTTGGGCTGGGAGAATCTTCCGAGTCACCCACATCTCCTAATTCCAACCAGCAGAGGCTCAAATCATTCCCACCGCTGTCCCCCGAGTCGCAAAGTAGCCGCACAACGAATAGTTCTGAGAACCTTCATGACATGAGCGACAACGAGATTCGTGACGAAGAGGCTAACATGCTTTTGGCTCTTCGCAGTGGATGCGCTTCTCATTCTCGCTCAAATGATTCGCAGTAGCTTGCTGATGGGGTTATAAAAGATTGTCTACCTTGTGTTGAAGATATTTATCAATATTATAGTTAAAAAAACAAATTTGAATTGTATAATGATTTGGATTATTTTTTGCAACGTATTGAACATTGTAGGAATGAACCTTCAACGCCAAGTTTAAAGTTCTACATCTTCTGTAGTAACACGTTCTTAGTCCTTTTCAAAGAAAGTACAACGTGCACTTCAAACTTGTAGAAGATAATGCAAAATCGTTTGTTATACTCACTTTATAGAAGCCGATCTCTTCCAGCTTTATCCTGTCTAGTGAGAGTTTGAGATCTACCTTCCCTTTTTGATTCTGTTGTATGCTACCCTTAAGCGACCCCACCAGATTCCCAATGACGGAATGTACCTTTGGGGAGCACTGCAGTATTCAAACGACAATCACCTAATTTCAGCTCAATCTTAGGTACAGCTTATTCCACAAACGTGAACTCTGGCAAGAAGTTGCCCAACTTGATCTGTCTCTCACCATCCACATGTCTCGGACTGTGACAAGTAGCCTTTGAAGTCTTCCTCGCATCATGCAAGCGAGGCTCCTTTATTAAAACTCCACGCTCCAGCTGCCAACACATACATGATCTTCCTATACACCAATTCACATTCACATGCTGCCTCCTTTCCTTTCCTTTCCTTTCCTCTCCTCTCCACTTGCATTCAAATTTGCATTCAAATTTTGATGCCGTGTCATGCAACCCTTAGCCCTTCACTATCCAGAGGCGAAATGTTCAAATCCAGCGGTGCCAGGGCACAAATGGCTTCCAATTGCGATATGGACCCTTCTTAACATGTTGTCATCACCACCCCCGTCATCCCAGAATAAGAATGCCATTACCTGCTTCAATTCTCGTTCTTTGAGTTTCGCTTCATCAAAGAGGTGAGTGAAGACATTCTTTCTTGTTATATTGCATAAGTTCCCTCCTGATAAATGCACATATGATTTCTGCACATGGTTCATGCCGTCCATCTTATAAAGCCTGGATGGATGCCACGTTCACGCCTGCATATTCTGGGTCTCGTCGAATGAGAGAACAGTCACCTTGTGAGAAGAGAAGGACATTCTGGAGGTTGTAATAAAAATGGATAATTCCCCATCAAGGTAACAAAGTTTCACTGTCTGCCGATTGCATTGCTGACATTCTCATTTATCATCTACAAGTAGCATCACTCTCTCTTTCAATGAGCATCACACGCTATTATTTCCTCTTGAGCCTTTCCTAATTTATCGTGTGTTGGAACCCCCCCCAGCAACAGGAGAAAAGCACCAACCAAAACTTCTGAAACTGAAGTGAGCGTCGTGACCCAGAAATTGCGCATCTTGTATCCTCAGTTGTTCGCTTTGACTGAAACATCAAATAAGGCAACACCTATCCATATTCTTTGGTCTATAAGGGAAGAGTTTTGTTTCAGAAAAATGTAGATATTCCATGCGAGATGGTGAGCTCGCAGATGTGGACGATGCACGATGCCCGTGTCGGTGTTTACATCTGTTCGATCCTTCTTCTCCCTGCTGTCTCCTTTCCTGGTGGCCCAACACTGTAGGAAAGTGCATGGATTTAAAATCTAATAATTTCAGACTGTTCGTATTGTCAAATCCATGGATAACAATATTTGACTTTCAATTTCCGATGTGGATTTCAGTTTCTAAGTAGATATCAGATCCGGAAAAGTATAGATCATTTTCATGCACGGAAGTGACAACAAGTTCGTACTTCGTATCATAAATCTTGGGAGTCTGTGCACTTGTACTCTGGTGTGTCTGCAGGTGTGATTTCATCCTGAGTGTTGTCGGCCTCTTCCTTATCCTTATCTTTGTCCTTCTTATCTTGCTGGAAGTTCCACTATTGTGTTTGAAGCAACTAAGTATTTTCTTACGCCTCGGATGGACTCTTCCTTCGCTTGGCGCGGCGTGGGTGCGAGATCATCTCGAAGCTTTGCTACTTCATTCCTAAGTTCTACCATGTATGCTTCTGCATCTACTTCCACGGGTAGAAATTCCGAAACGTTACCATCATCGTCCTCTTTGTCGTCTGCCTGCATCTGGATAATTGTAATATTTGCTGTGAGTGCTGCTAGTAAAAGATCATTTGGTTTCGTATCGAACCTTCTTGCTCTTCCCCGCACTCAATCAATCTTCATCATGATCATCGTCATAATCATGATTAGAACAAACTCACACGCGAATCTTCAGCCTCGTCAAACAGGCTATTGACTGTATTATTGTAGGAACCCAAGCACAACAACTTCAAACTACAAGTAGTAAGTAGTGCACGATGATGTCATTTTATTATAATAATAAATATGTTTCAATTCTTATTCTTATTTCCCACTTCTTGTGAGAATAGATACATAGATATGTTTTCTATTTTCACTGAAACTGCACGTACTATGTAGTGTTTGGACAAACGTGTATTAATACGCGTACATGAATTGGCGTCCTACGACTAGTAGCTAGTGCTCCCTCAATGATCAAACCAGCAGTCTGGACGAAAGCAATTAACACCATAACGACACTGCCCACGGCTCTTGATCTCCTCCTGCTGATGCTGATGCTGATAACCTCTTCCAGTATGCATCCTTGGATTTTCAAAGATCTGCCTTGCTTCCTGCAAATCTACATTTCTGCGAAAGAGCTGAGTTTTGCCCTGTCTGGGATGTTCTAGGTAGGATCCCACCGTTCCGGTCGTGCACCAGAAGTTGAGCCTCACAGCGCCGCGACGATAGGAGGCCATTGGTGCGGTAGAAGATGAGGTATCTAATAACTCATATCCGTGGAATCTTGCAAGAGCGTCAAGCTCTGCTTCGTCTAGTACTGCATGACTGGTGGAAGGAGCAGGATCATTGTTGTGAGGAAGAGCGACAGCATATCCCACATGGAGTGGAGGATGGTGCTGGTACTCCTGGCAATCTTCCTCCTCGTCGTCAGATTCATCCCTGTAGCGATTTAGGAAATCATCCATGTGGTTCGGATCAGATGCATCGATGCCATTATCCATGTAGAATTCTGCGATGCTCATGATGTCAAATTGAATTTTAGATGTTCGTTCAATGCTGTTTGGAGGTTTGTGATTTTTTGTGAGAAATGTCGTGAAGCGTGAAGCCAAAATATTTGTGGAATTTCAATTATTGTGGACACAATTAATCAATAACGTCTTTTTACTGATTATTCATACTGACGCATCATGGATATGATATATGATAGGTAATGTGTATGAACATTGGTATGTCAACAACAAGTGTACGAATGATACGGTTCCTGGAAACGGGAGGCTTGGCTTCGAAATCCGTTTCTCACAATCCGTTTTCAGATTCGTTTCTTACCACCGTTGACACCTATCATAGAAAATTAACGGTCGACCACACCTTTGGCGCGCCCGAGTAGGATTCTACGTGTTTGTTTGTTCCTTCCTTCAAAATACCAGATAGGTATGCCCATGTTTCACATGGCCAGAGCTGGCACTATCCCTGTCGATTAGGATAGACAGATTTCAAATTTGGTACAACGCTAATTTGTAGTGTGCCGGAAAACTATGCTTTAGTTATTTAGTTTTGTGAAACTGAATTACTAAGCACTGTTTGGTACTTCACTTGATCCTGAAACGAAAATGGGAGGAGAAGCTCGTCGTAGTAGTAGCTTGTCGCTCC
>Ga0209712_10001988_pt1 | contig 17118 bp, 13 predicted proteins | sample ArcOceMetagenome_FD_187443 | JGI IMG/M metagenome (GOLD analysis project Ga0209712, IMG submission 187443) | Marine eukaryotic phytoplankton communities from Arctic Ocean - Arctic Ocean - Greenland ARC118M Metagenome (SPAdes) (version 2) | ecosystem: Environmental > Aquatic > Marine > Oceanic...
TTATTACATAAATGAAAATAGCCTATTTAGCAGACTAGGGCAAAGTAAAAGAGATCGTGGACTACTACTCTAGAACACCCATTTACAATGTTATATATGGTTTGGTAAATTGATTATTTAGCAGGGGCGTTATCTGCAGGAATAGGTAAATTTTGATTGTTTAATCGTCAGTATCACTTCTCTCGTTTTATCTAATAACCACTCGCAAAAGATACTCAAAATCATCGAAATTGTATGCCAGCTTTAAAATCAGTAAAACCTGTGAGGTAACCATTTATTTTAAGCCTAGACACTTAGAAGGGTCAGCATGATGATTATGCATAAGAGAACATCTGCAGTTAGTATCTGCAGGTGCTCAATAAATTAGTCTGGATCTCATGTTCTGCCCCGATTAATTTACGACTTACTGGAATAACCAACCAACAGCTGAACAAATGCTGCAAAGGTTCTTGGGAATACACGAGCCTGCCAATAGGAAACGTTGGCCATAAAACCTGGGACTATAATAAATCGGTTTCTAGCAATACCTCTGAGGGCCGCTTTGGTCAAAGTTTTAGGCTGCAAAGTGCCCCCTAAATCTTTGATCAATCTTGTTTGTGGCAAGATGTGTTCTGACTCTTTGGTGACCATAGGCGTATTCACCTCGGGCGGACAACCACACTAACACCAATGTTATATTCGGCCAATTCTTGGCGCATACACCCAGCCATGCCGATTACGGCAAACTTTGAAGCACTGTATGCGCTATATCCATACGTAGAAATAATACCGCCTAATGAGCTGATAAAACAAATTTGGCCGGATTTTCTGTCAATCATGTCAGGTAAAAAAGCACGAGCCACAGCACGGCTTCCCATCACGTTTGTTTGAATAATTGCATCGAAACCATCATCATTTTGCTCGATAAAGCGTTCACTTGCGACAATGCCCGCACTAAGTATCAATAAATTTGGATCAGCTACTTGTTTCTTAATTTCTATTACGATACTCGTTGATTTTGCTTTGTCGGTAACATCAACAGGAAATGCCAAAACTTTTTGTCTGTGGGACGTAACCAAGGCTCTGCACTCATTAACAGCTACATCAAGTTGTGCTTAATTTCTGGCCAATAAAATAATATTGGGGCCTTGTTTTGTATAGGCTCTGGCTATATCAAGACCTATGCCGCTTGAACCCCCTGTAATAACTACCGTTTTCATATATTAATCCCAGTTATTAGTTAACTCCGATATCAAATTAAACATCGGACTTGAAAATTATTCTGCAACGCCATCACAATCTTTATTGTGATGAATAAAACTAAAATTGTGCATGATCACAAATAAACACCAAAAAAATCGAAGGCAGACCAAAGTTAAAATGCCTATTAACCTACAAGGCATTGCAACTCTAATTGTTGGTTGAATCGGTCTGAACTTATATACAATCGGGTTGACTGAAATACTAAATTAATGAAAAATTCAACTTTATAGTTTTATTAAGAGCATTCATGGAATTTTCAGCAGCACTGCGCTCCCGTAGAAGTATTCGAGCATTTTCAGATCGACCCGTTAAGCAGGAAACAATTAACGACATTTTGTTAGATGCTATTGAATCACCATCCAGTTCTAATACACAACCCTACAAAGTGGCTGTTGCTGATGGCGACACATGCAAACAACTTGCACAGGAGTTGTTAGCTAGATATTACAAAATTAACAAAATACAACGTCAGCCATTACCACTTAAGTTGTTCAGTGCTGCAACGAGCCAGGCGATGCCTGATGGTGATTACAAACCTATTTTGGGTAAATATCCGGGGATTTTCCAAACTCGCAGAATGGCAACAGGTAAAGGCTTATATGAAACCCTTGGTATTGCTCGTGGTGACAAACAAGCAAGAGATGACGCTATGGCCAGAAATTTCACATTTTTTGATGCTCCCGTGGCTATTTTTGTGTTTATTCATCCAAGCATGAAATTCACCGCGTTGGTTGATTCAGGGATCATGATGCAATCACTTATGTTATCGGCTACAGATAGGGGCTTGGGTACTTGTCCTCAGGGTGCTCTCGGTATGTGGCGCTCTCCTATAGAAAAGCATTTTGATATTCCAAAGGGATACAAATTAGTTTGCGGTCTGGCGCTTGGTTATCCAAAAGAAGATGAAAAAGTAAATCAATACCGACCTGCGAAGCTAAGTCTTGAAGAATTGATTATTCCTAAAATCAAATAATCAGGACATGTTGGTTAACTTCTTTATAAAGATAAATTGTCTATTGTGATTGTAAGTAGGATCTTATTTTGGTGAATCACTAACACGTGCCCAGCAAGTGTTTTTATTATCAGTCTGCTGATGCATACAATATATTTTATATTGAGCCGAGCGTTGTTTTATAAACTAGAAAACATTAGCAAAGCTGGAAATTGATCATCAATAAATTAAGCTTCTGCCTCAAAATTTAATCGATGATTACTTCCCCTGAATCATTCATTGAAATGTAATTGATGAAATCACTAAAAATTCATTGTTATCTACACCAGACAGTAAATTATCCAGTTGTGTTTTTAACATCAATCCCTCTGTTGTATTCGACACAGCTAAGCTAGCCGGCACAATGCCCATTTTTTTATAATAAATATTCTCAACATTTAACTTTTTAATGGTACTCATTGTAGAAACTCTTTCGAATAAAATCACTTTTAAGCGTCCTAGTGCTAACATTTTTACTAACTGATTTATGCTACTTACTTCAGCAAATCTTATTACTGGTACATTAATTATTTCTGAAAAAAACTCCGCATTACCGATGAGTGTGCCAATACTGCCGTTAGGTAATTTTTCAATATTAAAATAACCTTTATTTAAAGAAAAAAAGTCAACATGGGTATTAATGTGCCAATTGAGTTCGGCAGCATATTGATAGAATTCCTGAATTCCTGAATTCCTGAATTCCTGAATTCCTGAATTCCTGAGTTTCTGAGTTTCTAGTTGATAAGGCCTTAAGCCAATAAGTTGTAATCGTTTACTTTCTAGATCTTTTTTAGCTCTACCGTAGGTCATGACATGAAAATTGAAGTGCAGGTTTTTTCTTCTGATAATGCAGAAAGCATGTCGACCACAAGGCCGCTGCCATCTTCGTTTATTAAAGGTGGAAAGGGTTCAAAACCAGCTTCTATTTGTTCCGAGTAACTCAGCGGACTAAAAAAGGTGAGGAAGTAAATGGTCGCAACAGAAAGTAAGTGTACTAATTTATTCACAAAACCCTTCAAGATATTTTAGGTTAACAAGATCGTAAGTGATTAAAGCATATAAATGGTTTGTCGTTTTCTTTCTTTGAAAATCAAGCAGTCACAAATAGAAAATACAACAACCTGTCTTTCACAGAATCTAACAGTAATTTAAGTACCGATACTCGTGCTATGGGGAAGGGGGCAACTTGGATATTATTGAACCATCAAAAGGAACAATTGGTTTGTGTGCACTACACTCTATGCACTTCTCTTGCTGCCATAGATAAAATAACGTCAATTAGTTTTGCAAGAGCTGCGTTTGTCATAAAAAGGAAAACACATGTTAAGACGTCAATTTTTAAATGCATTAGGACTAACCGTAGGAACTGGATTATTAGCTCGATCTACAATATTAGGGGCTAAATCAGCACTTGATATTGCCAATGATCAGATTCAACCGGGAGATTGGACTGCCTTACGTAATATGTTCCCGCTTACCCGTAAATATATTCAGTTATCAACATTTTTGCTGGCTTCACACCCTAAACCTGTCTCGGATGCTATCGAAAAACACCGTCGTGCCTTTGATGAAAACCCCTCTGATTATTGGCATCATCACTATCAAACTATCGATGCTGAAATCAGTCAATCTGCCGCTGAATATATGGGGGGTAATGCAGAAAACATTGCTCTGACAGATAGCACTACCATGGGATTGGGCTTAATTTATAGCGGGCTTAAACTTCAGGATGGTGATGAAGTTTTACAAACCGTTCATGATCATTACTCCACAGATATGTCGCTGGCTCATAGAGCAAACCGGACGGGTGCCAAAGTAAGACGTATCGCGCTTTATGAAAACCATACTCAAGTCAGTGTAGCTGATGTTCAAAAACGATTACGTGCTGGTATTAATTCAGAAACTCGAGTTGTTGCGGCCACATGGGTTCATTCCTCTACTGGTGTAAAACTGCCGATAAGAGCCATGGCTGATACTATTACAAAACTTAATAAACAGCGAAAAGCCAATCAGCAGATATTATTTTGCGTAGATGGCGTACACGGTTTTGGAATTGAAAATCAGGACATTAGTCAATTAGGGTGCGACTTTTTTGTGGCTGGTACACATAAGTGGATATTTGGTCCAAGGGGTACAGGCGTCGTTTGGGGCAATGATCGCGCTTGGACGCAAAGTGAGCCAGTGATCCCAAGTTTTAGCGCATCTTACGAGGTGTGGTTAGGTGGTATGACTCAGAATAAAGTGCCTTTAGGTGAACATATGTCTCCAGGTGGATTCCATTCATTTGAGCATCGCTGGGCATTGCCTGAAGCGTTCAAATTACATTTGCATCTTGGTAAAGCGAATGTACAGCGACGAATTCATCAATTGAATCAGCAGACAAAACAAGGTTTAGCAAAGATGCCACATGTCACTCTTTATACTCCAGCTAGTAGCGAACTTTCATCGGGTTTGACTTGTTTTGATGTTAAAGGAATGAAAGCTGAATCTGTGGTGGAAAAGATGTACCAAAAAGGCATTATTATGAGCAGTACACCTTATCGGGTTAGCTATGCTAGATTTGCGCCTTCTTTGCTTAATAATGAACAGGAAATTGAACTGGCATTGGCAGAAATAAACGCCATGGCGTAACGGAGTTGTTTAAAGATGGACCTTCAGGAATAGGGAGTAGCCAATGATTTAATGATTTAATGGTTTCATCGGCTCAGACCCTAAAGGTTGTGAACTCAATAACCGTCACATGATTGCTATTCTGTTACCAAATTTAGTGGGCTAAATTCTAACTTTTAGGATCCGTAGCTATATTCGGTTGATTGCAAGTAAGTGAACTAGGGAAAGTCAGGTTGCTAGAATGCTTACCCACTGAAGCATGTAATTCCCCGCTTTCAGCGAATAATTTAATTTGTTGATTAATTAAGGTTCTTATTGACTGCATTTGAAGTCTCATAGCAAATAACATATCCACAGTGTCGGTGGGTTCTGGGGACTGATATATTGTGTTTTTACAATATGTCTGATCTGCAAAAATAGCTGCAGCATTGTGATCATTTATTACTGCATAATCACATCGGTCTTTTTGTAACATCCTTGCCATAGTTACCTGACTGCCAGAATCAGTCCTAATTAGTTGGTTATTTTCAAAGTAGTCTTGCAGCCCAGGATAGAAAAAACCCTGACGAGAACATATTCGTTTATTTTGAATGTTTTGCAACGTAAAACCAGGTTCAAAAGTGCTCAAACTGTAAAGATAACTTTGTTGTACTGACAGCTTATCACTGAAAATTAACTGTTCAGGTGTCACTAACCAAGACCGACTTGTAAACATCATATCGGCTTTACCTTCGATAATGAATGTCTCGCTTCTGCCACGGTTTGAGTCTACAAACTTAGCGATGAGTAATTTATTTTTTTCTAATTCAGATAAAAAGTCTACTACCACTCCTTGGTAAGATTGCGAGTCTTGATCGTAATAAAGGTAAGGTGGCGAGCCAGGGGCATTGACAACAATTGTTAGTGTTTCAGTTTCTGTTTTTTGCGAACTAAATGCCGAAATGCAAAATAAAGTAAGCAACAGAAATATGTTAATTCTCAATTTAAACCTCTTTAAACAAAAGACTACAAGTTAAAATCATCTCACCAAAATACGGAGGCTTAGACAATAATAAAGGTACGCTGAGAGCAGGTCATCGATTCAACGAATCTGATAACACTATTATTATATCTAAATTATTATCACATCTTATTCGATTGTTCATTAATTACAGGTATAGAACCTAGATTCACTCAATAATCTTACAAGTCTGCATGACTATCAATAAATAATACTATTTCATGGCGGTGTATGGTGCATAAATGATCACATTTACTGAGTTATTTTCTATTGCTATAACGGGATGATAATTTAATATAAAAGTGTATTCCCACTGGTTATTTTATATTTCAACGACCTGTAATTACTGAATTAAGCTGTTTAGCCTTGTCCTATTAACCGTTGCTGTTATATTCGGTTTGAATCCACGAGCGAGTCATACATTGAAAAACTTAAAATTAGGCCCCTTGAATCTTGCCAGTTCAATGCTGGCTACATTAGTACGCACTGGGGCTGGTATTAGTAGTAAATCTGCGGTTTTAAAACCTGAAAAGGCCCTAAAATTATTTGATATTGAAGGTTGCCCTTATTGTCGTTTGGTAAGGGAGGCTCTGACTGAACTCGATTTGGATGCAGAAATTTATCCCTGTCCTAAACAGGGGGAACGTTATCGAATAGAAGTTATCGAGTTAGGCGGTAAAGCTCAGTTTCCTTTTTTGATAGACCCCAACACTGGCGCTCAAATGTATGAGTCGTTAAGTATTATAAAATACTTATTTGAAACCTATGGACAAAAATCGTTGCCGTTAAAATGGCAATTGGGCTCATTACAAACGATTGGTTCAATGCTGGCGAGCACCGCAAGGCCGGGGTTAGGAATCACTAAAAAAACTTCTCGTGCCCCAGAACAATTGCTTGAATTATATAGTTTTGAGTCCAGTCCTTATGCACGTATGGTGCGTGAGTGCCTGTGTGAAATGGAAATTCCTTATATTTTGCGTAGTTGTGGTAGAACTGAGCTAGGTGAATGGTTACTGCCTCCGCTTAGAGACGCGCTAAATATTATTCCCAATAGCGAATTAGAAAATCGTAAAATATTACTGGAAAAATCCGGACGAATGGCCATTCCATATTTAATAGATCCCAATGAGAATGTACAGATGTTTGAGTCAGCAGAAATTGTTAAATATTTAGAGGCAACATATGCTGCTGATAATTGAAACTTATTCCAATACTTCTAAAATTTAGTCATTAAGCAGTGTCTTAAATACGCTTTATTCAGCATTTAGGTAAAGTCTTAATCTGGTATTAATAAAGCATCATTACATTGCGAGGAAACAGTCATGGAGAGGTTTAGTTTTATGTTGGCACTGTTAGTCAGCTTTCAGAGTATAGCTGGTATAGAGGCTTTTGAAGATGGACCATTAATCCAAGGCTATGGCAAACATGCGAAGGTTGAACAGGACACAACCATCCCTGAAAACATAAGCCTGAAAATTGCGTTTGATGTGAGCGCTTCTAGTGGCAAAGTGGAACTTAATCGAAAATTTGATAGTCTGGCACGGTTTCTAAATATGCATGTCGCCAATGGCATTGAGGCTGAAAATATCGAACTTGCGCTGGTAGTGCACGGTAAAGCTGGCGGGGATCTTCTAAACATAAAAGCTTATAAGCATAAGTTTGAAAAAAATAATCCAAACCGTGAATTGCTACAACTTTTGATGAAACATAAAGTTAAGATTTTCTTGTGTGGTCAGTCTGCCGCATTTTATGACATTAAAAATGCCGATCTTATTGAAGGGGTGCAAATGACCCTATCTGCGATGACTACCCATGCACTTCTTCAGCAACAAGGCTACCATCTGAATCCGTTTTAGCAATCTCTCTTATTTACTTGAAGCTGACGGATAATGGGAATAAACACTGAAATCATGCAATGTTTTTTTAGCCAATAAGGCTGGCTTAGGTTAAAAATTTGGTTAAGTAATATCCATAAGTTACAGCACTAATCTAATTGTGAAACTCTAATTAAATCACTATGCACAATATTTATAGTGATATATGTGACACATAAAAAAGGCGTCCTAAGACGCCTTTTGTTCTATTCTTAATATTTAAAGATTAGCGTTTAATAAAAACGCACCTTGGCTTCAATACCAAAAATTCGTGGTTGATTAACAATACCGGTTAAGTTGTTGAAATCAATTGCACCTTTGAGGTTTTCCTCGTCGGTTATGTTGCGTCCGAACAAGGCGATGCTGTAATCATCTTCAAAGTTTTCATAGGCAATTCTTAAGCCGCCTTCAAAGTTATTATCTGTTTTGAATTCAATGGAATCATATAGAAACAGATTAGTTTCGCCTTGAAATGCCCAATCAGTGTAGATTGATATTTCACCATCTTCACCCATAGGGAACGAGTAACGTGCTGTGAAGTTGAATATGGTTTCCGGTGCTTGAGGAAATGGGTTGCCATCAATCAATACCGCGAATCCATCTGTACTTGGGTCGAGTACAGTACAATTACCCGTGAAATTGAAATCTGGGTTTGCACCACAAGGTAATACAGTTAATGAATTATCCTGAATTTCGGTATGGTTGAAACTGTATCCTGCGGTAACGGTTAAGTTGTCGCTGACTAAGTATTGAGCGTCGATTTCAAAACCATAACCTGTGCCTTTATCTGCATTGATAAGCGCTGTGTTATTAGCTCCACCGCCGATTGCTGAAAATTGGATGTCGTCGATTTGATAATAAAACGCTGCAATATTAAGGCGTAGCGTGTCATTCAATAAATCTGTTTTAGTACCGATTTCAAAAGAGTTGATGGTTTCTGATTCAGCCACTGAAGGTGCACCTTCAAATGCCACATCACGACCCTGTATAGTTTGCGCACGGAAACCATTGGTTATCCGACCAAATACAGAGGTATTGTTGTCAATTCTGTAATTAGCACTTAGCTCCCAACTGACTTGCCCGTCATCGAGATTGATGTCTGGGTATTCTTGAATTGATGCGGCCCCAATGACTAAGGCAAACCCATTGACATTTTGTTCACCTACAATCAGTGATTTGTCATCTTTTGTGTAGCGTACACCACCTGTGATATTCAATTTTTCATTCACGTCGTAAGATGTTTGGCCAAACACTGCCCATGTGGTGTTGTCATGAAATACTGTGGTAGCACCAAAAAAGCCATCAATACTGGTCACATTAAAAGATGACTCATAATAAAAAGCACCCACTTGCCAATTAAGTGCATCAGTAGTGTCACTGGCTAGACGAAATTCTTGAGTTAATTGCTCAAGGTCATCTAAGTTATCTTGAGTCACAGCACCGAAAGCGATGTTGCCAGGAAATGTAAGTTCAGTTGTGCCGTCGCCATTAATATCTGCTGCTTCTGCTAGCGTAACACCACCATCTATATCACCTAAACTCGACCCCTGTGCATTTTCAAGAGCGGTGATACTGGTAAAATTAATTCCTTCTAAGCCAAATTCCAATTTTAAAGAGGCACCATAGTTTTCATATTTTTGTGGGTTATTGTCAGCTCCATTGCCATCAATATCTCCGTCGTAATATACAGCGTCACGGTCAAAATTCTGGTTCAGGTCATTACTGCCTTTAGTTAATATGTTGGCACGAAAAACAGAGGCTGTTCCGTCAAGTTCACGGCCATGCACACTTAACAAGGCTGAAAAGTCTTCAGATGGTTCGTAGGCTAATTGTCCCCGCCAAGCCTTTTCATCAAAGCCACCCATCACATCATTTTGACCAGTAAAAGCATTGCTAATCCAATCATCTCGGTCTTGTGACAATACTGAAAAACGCCCTGCTAAATCGTCACCAAGGCTCCCGCCTACGGCACCCTCAATATTCATTGTACCTAGATTACCTACCCCTATTTTTACGTAGGCATCAAAATCTTCGCTAGGTTTAACTGAATCAAACTTGATGATGCCTGCAGTGGTGTTGCGACCAAATAAAGTACCTTGAGGACCACGGATCACCTCAACTTGTTCGATATCAAACAAAGGAAAACTTTTTAATATCACGTTTTCTTTAACCACATCGTCCATCACGATAGAAACCGGCTGTGACGCAGCTAAATCAAAATCTGTATTACCTAGTCCGCGAATATAAAAACGCGGTGCAACACGACCGTTAGATGTTTCGGCATATAGGCCCGGCACTCGAACCGCTAACGCGATAATATCTTCTCCGCCGGAAAATATGTTTTCAAATTGTTCGCCATTTAATGTGGCTATAGAAATAGGTACTTCTTGAATACTTTGTGTGCGTTTTTGAGCGGTAACGGTAATTTTTTCTAAGGCACGCTCATTTTCTTCAGTAGCTTGTGCAAATGCGACTTGGCTAACAAGTGCTGCATTGATGCCAAGTACTATGACGCTTTTTGTTAATATTTTCATGTCTGTCCAATAGTTGTCATTTAAACGTTAAATGTGTTTTATTTATTTTGGAAGGTTATTTAATAATAGTGTGTGTCGCACCAATTGCGTGCAAGTATAGCAAAATAATTTTTTGGCGATTGAATGTCTGTATTATATTGGGGCATTTACTGTTTTTAATGCAGCTTTGTTAACGCTTCAAATGGTGTTGTAAATAAATATTATTCATTATCATCAGTTGTTAAGGATTAAGCTAGAGTCTAACTAGGTGTATTGTGTGCGTGGTACTAATTTTAAACTTATGCACCAAGTACAAACGTATTTGCCAAGAGTTTTCATGCTTAATGTGCAACTAGCTAAAAGTATTTAAGACGCTTAAGTGCAACTTCAATTGTGAAGGTGGCTTTGTTAATAACAGGTTTAAAAAACGTTCTATAATGAAAATATGACAAAAGTATCAATTCAAATTGTAATGTTGAGCTGTTGTTAGTTATAAGTCTATTTTACTGAATAAGAGTTTGTAGCAAGTTTACCCAAATTAAAGAGCTTTGCTTACGCGCTGAAAGTGTCCTTTATACTCAGCTATTAGTAACATAGGAAAACATGCACCAACATAACAATGGTTTGATAAAGCACTACCGGTCGATAGGAGGGTATCTAATCAAGTGATCTTCACCATTAGTTTGCGGACTGGACATCAATATAGCTAATTGGCAGCTTTAACACTTAGTTAATAACCAATTTGACAACACTTTGTAATTCATGAGCTAGCACCGGTTTGACCAAATGATATTTCATCCCAGCATTGTGAGTTTTTAGTATGTCTTCCTCATTCCCTCCAGCAGTTAGAGCGATGATCGGGGTGCTTAGTCCTAGGTCATGCTTAATAATTTTAGTGACTTCTATGCCACTAAAATCTGGGAGGTGAATATCCATTAATATTAGGTCAAAATGCATAGTTTTTATTAAGTCTAAAGACTGTTGTCCGGTGTGTGCCAACTTAACTTCATGGCCTTTATTTTTGAGCATCATACTCACTATTTCAGCACTAATAAGCTCGTCTTCTACCAACAATATAGAGACGGAGCGTTGTTCATCAATCTGCAAACTATCTTTATGTGAAAAAAACCTTATGGAGTCTAAAAATCGAATTTTATCAACGGGTTTCACAAAAGCATGATGTAAATTGCTGAAACCAAATGGTATAGAGTTAATCGATTCCGCAGAAGATGACATAAAAATAAATTGTGGTGCTTTGTCGCTGTAAAGTGCATTTACAGTTTCAGCTACTTCTTGAGCACTGATGCCTTGTACCTGTAAGTCAATAATCACAGCTGCATAACTATTCAGAGTTTCTTTTTTCTTTAATAGTTCAGCTCCTGAGGAGAAAACTTCAACTTCAAACCCTTCATTCCTAAGCAAACTTGCTAAATAAAGCCTGCTCGTTTCTAGTTCGTCGACTATGGCAAAAGTAACGTTATTTGAAGTTTGTACGGCATCAAGATGTAATCTTTCTCGGCTACTTTTTTGTAGTTTTACTTGTAGGGTAAAATGACTGCCTTTGTTTTCTTCACTAGTAAGGTGTAGTAGTCCTTGCATTTTATTTGTGATTATTTTTGCCATTGTTAAACCTAGACCAACTCCTTTATAACTGTGAGGAGTGTGTTGATTTGTTTGGCTATACTTGTCAAAGATATATTTAAGATCATGCTCTGCAATGCCAATCCCAGTGTCTTTAACCGTTAATTTTAATTCGAAACCAGAACTTGTTTCTGTAATGTAGAGATCTACTAGCACCTCGCCATTTTCAGTAAACTTGACTGCGTTGCTCAATAGACTGTTGATTATTTGAGAAAGCCGAATGCGATCGCATCGAACATATTCGGGTATTGGTGAATGAGCCGTAAATATAAATTTTATTTTTTTTCTATAGCATCTATGTGAAACAGGCACCATACATCCATCAAGTAACTTAAGAAGGTTACAGTCTGTAATTTCTAGAATAAAACCTTTAGCAACAGTTTTTGAAGTATCTAAAATGTTGTTGAGTATTTCTAACTGATCGTATCCTTCAACCTTGGCTTTGCTTATTTGTTGATCTCGAAAGGTTTTATCTTTTTCGTATGAAGCTAACTCCAACAATCCAAGTATGTTAATGACGGGTGTCCTGAGTTCTCGTCCCATTTCGGTGATAAGTTGCTCGTTGCTAAAAATTATTTTTTGGGTTTTTCTTCTCATTCTTAATGCATTGCGCACTGATGAGCGTAATCGTGAGCCGCTTTTTAGAACAATTTTTTCAATCGGCATAAATATAAATACGGCACTGAACACTAAGATAAGTAATTCGCTAGACCATAACAAATAGCCGATGTTTGACAAGGATGAAGCGCGCTGCTGAGCCTCTTCAGTGTGAAGAGTGACCGAACTGTCCAATTTGGCTAACAATAAATCAGCAGTGCTAGTATCAAACGGCTGTAGTGTTAAGTTGTTTTCAAACTGATGTGATAAATATTTCTCAGCTTTTGATGTAAAAGTATTAGTTAGTCCATCGAGTCCAACTTTGTTGTTGAAATAAAGTAATTTGACCGCTGACGAAAGAGGATTCAGATATTCAGCACTGGGGTCAGTCTGGGTCAATCTGAGATGATTTAATTTAAATATTTCTAGGCTATCGGTGAGCATCTTTAATGAACTGCTATGTTCGATAGGAGAGGTCGCTAAAAATGCATTTTGGATAGATAACGCGATGCGTTGCGAAAGCATACGTTGCTGCCCCGATAGGTTTATTAATTCGGGGTCTTTGACATTGATGTTTATTTGCTTTTGTATATAAAAGGTAGAAACAGTAGTGAAAATAATAATTACTGTAAAAAAAAGTAAATAGCTTTTTCGAAAGCCATATTTTACTAAATTAAAAGTCTCGATATGATAGTAATCCTATGAACAAATAATAATACTGGCTACTGTTTAACTCAGCACACTATGGTTAGTTTAATAGTGTTTATTGTTGGCTAAATTAGTACCCGCTATTAGGTCTGAGATTTCCATTCTGTAATTAACTTTATCACTTAGCATGACACTGATGATATCTAATCATTTCGAAATTATCTTATAGCCCTGTATGACAAAATGTAATAGGTAATCTTACGTAATTTCAAAGGATTAGAGTACATGGTTAATAAAATATTTTTGGTGGCTTGATTTTTTGTGGTGACGACATAGTCTTAATTACTTAATCTTTTGGGAGGGCTTATGCCTAAAATAAAACACAAACCACAAAAATGAGCGTTTTAGAGTTTATCCAAACTATTGAACTCAAACAAAGACATGTTGATGCCTTAGAATTACTGGCCATTTTTGCTGAAGTGACAATTCATGAAGCGGTACTTTGGGGTAGTAGCATTATAGGTTATGGCAGCTTTAGCTATCAAACAGCAGATACAAAAACACATCAATTTATGCGTACAGGTTTTTCACCTCGCAAACAAAATTTGGTGCTGTATATTATGGGCGGATTCAATGAATTTGAAGAAAAAATGCAGTTATTAGGCAAGTTTAAAACGGGTAAGTCTTGTTTATACATTAATAAATTAAGTGATGTAGATGAGCAGATGTTACGAGAACTTATCCAACTCACATTAGACGAAATGACCAGTCGATATCCAGATTGATTTTTTGTAACCTGAACTCGGGATAAGCCACACCGTCCAGCACCGCTATTATTGCGGCTAACTTCGTTGAACTTGCTCTCAATAGCTGGCTATTCCTTCACAAGCTAACCTTGTTAAACACAATAATATCAGCATTGGATGCACTCAATGGCATAGCAAATTAATTATAACGTTCTAACATATTGTTTTTATTAGAGTGACTTTTTAGGAAGCAGTACGTTATAAGCCGAGTTCAGGTTATGTAACTTTAGGATTTCGGGTAACGTTTTTGAATCCGTTGTTTCCATGCCTTAGCGACTGACAATCGCCACAAATAATTAAGTCCAAAATATCCAACTATGCTGAAAAATATCGAGTAAATTAAACACCCAACCAAAAATGCAGGGCCAATTGTTTCAATACTTTGAATTACCCAGTCCCAACTTAATTCAAAACTAAACTCTCTTTGCGGGGTACCCATTACAGTTGTTCCTACTATGTAAGCACTGTAAAAAATGGGCGGCATAGTGAATGGGTTACTAACCCAAACTGTAGCCACAGATAAAGGTAAGTTGACACGAAAAGGGATCGCCATGGCTGCGGCTAACCACATTTGAAAAGGCACTGGCCAAAATGCAAAGAACAACCCGACAGCAAACGCCCCTGCTGCGGAGCGCCTATTTAAATGCCAGAGATTAGGATCGTGTAGCAAAGTACCAAAGATAGACAGAATTTTCTGTTCTTTGACTTTTTTGTGACTTGGCAGAAAGCGCTTAATAAACTTTTTCAGAATTGTTCTCTATACTTTAATTTCGTGCAGCAACGGATCGCATATACCACTTACTATGGACAGTAAACTTATCAGTTTTATTGCAGCGTCTTTCACTAGTTTATTTTGGACTAGCCTGCCTTCCATCGTTATTACTATATTACTACTAATTTGTGCTTGCCTAATAATTATAAAACATCAAAAGCTTGGCTGTTTTCTGCTCGGCATAGTCTGGATGGCGAGTGTAGGGCATTGGCAATACTCTTTGCAACTATCTTCAGAACAAACTAGTCAACCATTACAAATAATTGGCAAAGTCAGCAGTTTGGTGATTGCTGATAAAAATATACGTTTTAATCTTAAAGTCACCCAGATTAATGATGAACACCTTTTTTTTGCTAAAAAGTTTCGCCTAAGTTGGCGCGATCCTGCTTGGCAAGTACAGCAGGGTCAACAACTTAGACTTGTAGTGAAAGTTAAACCGCCTCATGGGTTAGCCAACGAAGCCGCTTTCAACTATCAACAATGGTTATTTAGTGAAGGGATAATTGCAACTGGTTACGTCAAATCACAGCTTGAAAATCATCTAATTAAAGATGTTGAAACAGTTAGACAAAAATTACTCAATCAAATGTTAGCCTTTGATTTACCGAATACATCATGGTTAGCAGCACTGACGTTTGGTTATCGAGGATTGTTACAAACTGAAGATTGGCAATTAGTGCAAAAAACGGGTGTGGCGCACCTTATTGCTATATCAGGCTTACACTTAGCATTGGTCGCGAGTTTAAGTTATGTATTGATAGCATGGATTGGTGGGGTTGTGATTAGCAGATTTTTTTCCTTGCATCATATCAATCTGCACAACATGGCTATGTTTTTAACACTTTTTAGTACCTTAGCTTACTCAGCTTTAGCAGGTTTTGGTTTGCCCACACTCAGAGCGTGGCTGATGTTGCTTTTATTTAGTGTGTTTTTTTTATGTAATAAACAACTTGCTACAAAAAGTTTAATTTTGTTGGGGCTCAGCTGCTTTGTATTCCTTTTCCCACTGAGTATCTTTGGTCTGAGTTTTTGGTTAAGTTTTTCTGCTGTCATCATTATTTGTTTTGTATTTTGGCGTTGGCCGGTCAAAAAAAATGATTTTTCATTAACTGCAATTTTTTCGGGTATGGTCAAAGTGCAGTTATGTTTGACAGTGTTGATGTTGCCTTTAGTTGCTTGGCAGTTTTCATATATCTCGACTGTTTCACCACTAGTTAACTTAATCGCAGTGCCTCTAGTGACTATGGTCTTGGTGCCAGTTTGCTTATTGGCTGTGATTTGTTTAGTAGTTAAACCTGAGTGGGCCTTAGAGCTATTTTCTGTAGCAGATCAAATAGTCAGTTATGGCCTGACTTTTCTAAATTTCGCATTAAAGCTCAATGGTGCCTACTTCAATTTACCGATGTTCTCAGCTGCTGCCTGGTTTTGTGTCTTTCTATTCGTATTTTGCTGTTGTTTGCCTTCTTTTTGGTTAAATAAAAAATACCTATGCCTATTGTTGCTGCCGCTAGCTAGTTATTTATTATTGCAAAGAACCGATACTTGGCAGATAGATATATTAGATGTGGGGCAGGGTGTGGCTGTATTAATTAGCAAAAATAACCGAGTCATTATCTACGATGTGGGCGCAAGTTATCCTTCCGGCTTTAATATGTCCGACAGCGTGTTGTTACCTATATTGCAGGCTAGAGGTTTATCTACAGTAGATTTGGTTTTTATAAGCCACGGTGACAATGATCATGCTGGCAGTTTGCCGCAATTGCTTAAGGGTGTTCATGTGTCTGAGGTTTTGACTAATCAAGATAGGTGTCAGCAAAATCTTGATATAAGTTGGCAAGGGCTCAAGATTAAAGCGTTATGGCCAGACGATGCACTCAAACATAACGACAATGATGGCTCATGTGTGATCAAAGTAGCGGATCAATACCACAGTATTTTATTACCCGGTGATATTGATAAAACTATCGAAAAGCGTTTAGTTGATTCATATTCAGAGCAAATATCGGCTGACATTTTACTGGCCGCTCATCATGGTAGTAATACCTCATCTTCTAGTGAGTTTATTCGAGCAGTCGACGCTGAGTATGTGATATTTAGTCAGGGCTTTATGAATCGTTGGCGTTTCCCTAGACAAGAGGTCGTAGACAGATATCAGATGTATGACCCAATATTGTTTTCAACTTCTATTTCAGGCCAAGTGTCTTTTATGATGCAATATGATTCACCAAAACCGATTCTAGTTAAAACATTTAGACAGGATATCTACCCTTATTGGTATGCAAACCCAGTTTATCATCAATAAAATATCTTATTGATAGTTGGGGAATTTCGTCCTAACAGTTACACTAGCAACGTTTTCCTCTTTCATCAGATAACAGTTATTTAATGAGCACACAGACAGATTCGGGCACTCAAGCACCCCCT
>Ga0209712_10001989_pt1 | contig 17100 bp, 8 predicted proteins | sample ArcOceMetagenome_FD_187443 | JGI IMG/M metagenome (GOLD analysis project Ga0209712, IMG submission 187443) | Marine eukaryotic phytoplankton communities from Arctic Ocean - Arctic Ocean - Greenland ARC118M Metagenome (SPAdes) (version 2) | ecosystem: Environmental > Aquatic > Marine > Oceanic...
AAGATTAGGCCGTTTGTCTTCTTCTTTCTAATTCTTCGCGAATTTCATGGGCCTTTTGTTCGGTAATCGGATAGGTATACACCATCCATATTGCGATAGCAGAAGCCACCATAGGGATAACCACATCGAACAATCTCATCATATGAATCGTCTCGGCAGTTTGAGCGCCACCCAAGGCAACATCAAAACCTGTAATATTAAGCAAAAATCCGCCTGCAGCTAAAGCAACAGCCATACCCAACTTCACTACCCACCAATAAATAGAACCAAACATACCTTCACGTCGCTCACCCGTTTCTAACTCATCCATGTCACATACATCGGCAATCATGGAGCCCATTAAGGTAAAGAGTGCGCCTAAGCCGAATGCCATAAAGGGAGCGGGTACTAAAGTCAGCAATGGATAATCCGGATGGTAACAAACCCACTTCAACCCATAACCCACAATAGATACAACAGTCGCTACATAAAATGCTTTTTTCTTACCTATTTTGGTAGATAACCAAGACACAAAGAAAATAACAAAAAACGTTGAGGCCGCAGATAATGTGCCTGCCCAACCTGAATATTCAGCACCTAATCCTTGATTACCTTCAAATACGTAATAAATAATCACATATATTTGGAAAGATGAAACCAGCATAAAGCCATTAAATACCAAGAAGGTGGCACCGCATAGACTCAGGAAAGGCTTGAACTTTAAGGTGATTAAAAAACCACGCAAAAAGCCTTTAATACCAGTAGGAAATTCTTCTACTTTGTTTAGTTTTTCAGGCTTTTCTGCGAATGCCGCAACAGCTCGCTCTTCAGTGTTGGTCTTGTTAAAACGTTCTTTCAAAAAGATGGCTGGTATTACACCAATAACTATAACCGCCCCACCAATAATTATGGCTAACCAACTGGCACCGTCTACCATGTCATCGAATAACACATCACTTTGCATAAACCATAAGAACCAGGGTGAAATGAGATAAGCCACATACCCCATGGAGTTTTGTACGGCCATCAAGCGAGTACGTTCGTGGTAATCAGGCGTTAATTCATAACCTAAGGCTACCCAAGGAGTGGCAAAAACAGTATAGGCAAGATAAAAGACAAATGAGCCTGTTAGAAAAAACCAGAAATAGAAGTTTTCGCTTTGTCCTAGAGGCAATTGCCACATTAAGGCATAAACAATACCTACAGCTATGGCTCCACAAAAAATATAGGGTCTACGCCTGCCCCATTTCGTCTTAGTTTGATCAGAAATATAACCCATAAGAGGATCGGTAATCGCATCGGTCAAACGGGGTAATGCACTGAGTAAACCTACCAACGCAGGGTTCATGCCCAAACCTAAATTAAGCACTATCACCATGCCACCTATTGCGGCAGCTAAAATATTGTTTACAAATGCGCCAAGGCCATAGATGAGTTTTTTGGAAAGTGATATTTTGTCTTCGGGTGCTGTTTCGAAATGTTGGCGGTCGCTCATATACTTTTTTCCATCACTGGGTTGGGTCGGATGAAAGAGACTATTACAGGGCAAATTAGCCCTTTAAATCCCGACACCCGGCTTGATTTAGGTGGACACTACACAGAATACAATATTCAACAATAGTAAAACGACAAGAGGGTAAACTTAACAAGTCGAAGCGGTTTTTTTTACATAATAACAACACTTAGAAATTCATTGTTTTTTCCGACTAAATACCCTATCCAACCTATCTCACATCAAGTCCATCCTAGCTTGTTTAGATTGTGTAAATCCCTCAGTGAAATATTGTAAGGTCCATAAGTAAATAGTTTGTTAACAGAATATAGTTCAGCCATGACTTTGTCATAACTGATAGTTACAGGTTTTTAATGTCATTAAATTTCCCCAACGAAGCATTAAGTGATAGCAGTTCTCACTCGAAAACTTCTGATATGTTAATCAGCATGTTAGAGAGTATGACTGTGGAAGAAAAAATTGGTCAAATGAGTCAATTTTTTGGCCATACAGAACATATATCTGAACTTCTTGCTCTCTCAATTCGCCAAGGCCGTGTGGGCTCAATTTTAAATGAAGTCAGGCTGGATACTGTAAATGAATTACAACGTCTGGCGGTGGAAGAAAGTAGGCTCGGTATTCCTCTTTTGATCGGTCGGGATGTCATTCATGGTTTTAACACCATATTTCCTATTCCATTGGGACAAGCCGCAAGTTGGTGTCCTGAAACAGTTAAAAAATGTGCTCATGTTAGTGGATTAGAGGCTGCCACCGCGGGGGTCAACTGGACCTTTGCACCGATGATCGACATTAGCCGGGATCCTCGTTGGGGTAGAATTGCAGAAAGTTTAGGTGAAGATCCCTATTTATGCTCTGTATTAGGCGTTGCCATGGTCGAAGGGTTTCAGGGCGACGAGTTACACAAAAATGGCAGTATTGCCGCCTGCGCTAAACATTTTGCGGGATACGGTGCTGGTGAAAGTGGCCGTGATTACAGCACCACTAATATTCCAGAAAATGAACTACGCAATGTTTATCTTCCTCCTTTCAAAGCAGCTGCTGATGCGGGTGTCGCCACTTTCATGTCAGCCTTTAGTGATCTTAATGGTGTACCTGCGTCAGGTAATAAGTGGCTAATGACTGACATATTGCGGCAAGAGTGGGATTACAAAGGTTTTGTGGTCAGCGATTGGGAGTCAATCCAGCAGTTAACCACTCACGGTTTCAGTAAAGATAACAAAGATGCTGCTTACGAAGCTGCTAATGCTGGTATTGACATGGAAATGGTCAGCAGCACTTATCTTGACCACTTGCCAGATTTGTTAGCAGAAGGCCGCATAGACATGCAACAAATAGACATTGCGGTCACAAAAATATTACAGCTGAAATGGCAACTAGGCTTATTTGAATCTCCTTATACCGATGCAAGTTTGCTACCCATGCCTGTGAACTCAGATCATTTGCAAATCGCCAAGGACGCCGCGATAAAAAGCTGTGTATTACTTAAAAATAATAAAAATATACTGCCGCTGTCTCCGGACAGATTAAGCTCAGTCGCCATTATTGGACCTTTAGCTGATGATCCTTATGAGCAACTTGGTACCTGGATATTTGATGGTGACTCCCAGCATAGTCAAACCTGCTTAACCGCTATTGAACAGGAATTATTAGGTAAGGCCCGTACTCAACATGTTAAGGCCATCCAGACATCTCGCAGTCACGACCAGAGTGATTTTAAAAAGGCAGTTGAGTCAGCGATGGCGGCTGATGTCGCTATACTAATTTTAGGTGAAGAGTCCATTTTATCAGGTGAAGCTCATTGCCGGGCTGAAATTGGTTTGCCAGGCTGCCAAGAACAATTAATCGATGCGATTGCACAAACAGGTACGCCTATTGTGTTAGTGATCATGGCCGGTAGACCCTTAACGATAGAAACGGTCTTGCCCAAGGTGGCTGCGGTTTTGTATGCTTGGCATCCAGGAACAATGGGCGGGCCAGCCATCTCGGACTTATTATTCGGCAAAGCATCTCCCTCTGGAAAGTTGCCCGTTACTTTTCCAAGAAAAGTAGGACAAGTACCTATTTACTACGCACAAAAACATTCTGGTAAGCCAGCCACGGAAGCGGCGTTTATACACATGGATGATATACCTGTGCATTCACCACAAACGTCACTTGGTATGGCAGCCACACATTTAGACACCCATTTCAGCCCTTTATTCCCTTTTGGATTTGGCCTTTCATACACGCAATTTAGTTACCAGAAGCTTCAGCTTAGCCACAAAAAATTGCATCTTGGCGAGACATTAACCATTAGTGTGTTGTTGACTAACACCGGCGATACATACGGCGAAGAAATAGCACAATTGTATATTCGCGATCTCGTGGGTAGTGTCACTCGCCCAGTCAAAGAGTTAAAAGATTTTAAGCGTGTAAAGCTGGCAGCGGGAAAAAGTGAATGGGTCACATTTGAACTGAATACGGATAAACTGGCATTTTATGACAGACAGATGCAACTGGTAACAGAAGCAGGTCAATTCCAACTTTGGTTAGGGGGCTGTTCACAAACTGGTTTGCTGGATGAGTTTGAGGTCATAGATGCTTAAAAGACGAAAAAATAAAGCACTACTAAAGAAAGTTAATGCTTTATTAAGCTCAATGACACTTGAGCAAAAGGTGGGTCAAATGACCCAAGCTGAACGGACGACCTGTTCACCAGAGCAGGCCAAACAATATCATATAGGTTCAATATTAAGCAGTGCAGGCTCTTGTCCTGGCGATAATCAATTGCAAGACTGGGTAGAAATGAATGACGCCTATTGGAAAGCGTCCACCGAAAAAGACGATCACCATTTAGGTATTCCCATACTCTATGGACTAGATGCAGTGCATGGTAACAACAACGTCAAAGGTGCCACGGTATTCCCGCACAATATTGGATTGGGCGCAGCTAATGACACCCAACTGATTAAACAAATTGCCCAAGTCACAGCAAAAGAAGTACTTGCCACAGGGGTCGACTGGACATTCGCCCCTAACCTAGCGGTAGCTCGAGACTACCACTGGGGTAGAAATCACGAAAGTTATTCTGAGGATCCAGCGATAGTCAATCGCTACGCCACTAAAATAGTTCAAGGACTGCAAGGCGAGTTATCCCAGAGCAATGTTATGGCTTGCGCAAAACATTTTGTAGGTGACGGGGGGACGCATCATGGTGTTGACCATGGTGATACACAATTAAGTTTTGAAGCCCTGCAAGCTTTGCATATCCAACCTTTTGAAGTGGCCATCAAAGCGGGGGTATTAAGCGTCATGGTATCTTTTAGTAGTGTGAATGGTGAAAAGTGTCACGGGAATAAGTTTTTATTGGTGGATACCTTAAAAGAAAAAATGGGATTTGAAGGAATTTTGATCTCAGATATGCAAGGTATTGATTACCTAGAGGACGATTTTTATCTAGCGGTAGCAAAAGGTGTTAATGCTGGCATTGATATGTTTATGGTGCCAAGAAACTGGCCGCTTTTTATTGAAAATTTACTCAGTCATATAGAGTTAGGTACAGTACCTATGAGTAGAATCGATGACGCAGTGCGCCGTATTTTATTGGTGAAATGTGCATTTAGTTTATTTGAAAAACCCCGCCCCACCCTTAGAAAATGGTCAAATCATGCTTCATTTGGCAGCGATAAACATCGCGAGGTAGCGCGAAAAGCAGTTAGAAAATCCTTAGTGTTATTAAAAAACAGTAACAAAATCCTACCGCTTAAAAAACAGACCCGAATTTTAGTAGCAGGAAAGAACGCACATAATATTGGCCATCAATGTGGTGGTTTTACGATCACTTGGCAAGGTGTGTCTGGTAATGAAGAAATAGTCGGTGGCACTTCAATTTGGCAAGGCATTCAACACCTCTGCAGCCAGGCGCAGCTGAGCATCAATGGTGATGGCTCAGAAGCATCACCTGATATGCATGATGTTGCAGTAGTGGTGATTGGTGAAAAACCTTACGCTGAGGGTATAGGTGATATTAGAGTCAACGATAAAATCATCACAGAAGCTTGTTCAGAAATTAATGGGCAAGTCAAAATATTGCAGGCTAGTGGCGACTCTCTTGAACTCAACAAGCTCTACCCGGAAGATTTACAAACGATTAAAAACATCACTGACAAAGGTGTGCCTGTGATAACTATTTTAATTTCTGGTAGACCGCTTATTATTGAACCAGAACTAACCGCATCGAGTGCTTTTATAGCGGCATGGCTGCCTGGCTCTGAAGGTCAAGGTATCAGCGATGTATTATTTGGTGATTATGATTTTTCAGGTAAGTTATCCTTTAGCTGGCCTCAGTTATCACAACCTAAAGTCAATAAAGGCGATGAACATTACCAGCCGTTATTTCCTTACGGATTTGGTTTGAAACACTCTTAAAACACCCTAAAATAATAGTCTGCCATCTGCTTAAAATATAGAGCCACATAACTATAAAACATCCAAATTATAATGAAACCAAAAACTAAATTTAAAACTGACTCAAACCTAACGTTGTGAATATCAAAAGAATTAATATTCATTTCGTATATCGTTAAACCAATTAACGTGATTGGTGTCACTATGACTTTATCCAGGCAGCGTTTAATAAAATGTATATGTATATGTATATGTATATTTTCCAGCAACCGAATAAAACGTCAAAAACAGTTTTCATCCATTGTCATTTATTCACATGAGAATAAATCACCCGCAGCGTGTTATTGAGTGAGCGTTTAACCGTTGGCCATGAGATTGAAATGTTATCAACAAGACCTTGATGACAGTCGGCTTCTAATCTTGTTACCACATCATTCAATGCCTCAGAATTCACTTTGTTAGCTACAAGTAACAGCTTACGGGCACCCCGTAAAATAGCAGTCATATCATCTTCATCTACTGCATTATCCGTTTCTTTAATACCATTACCCAACTCATCCATCAGCTCATTTAAGGCAATAGGTAAAGGTTTAGTCACATTTTGATTTTGTAAATAGGGCAATAAATCAAACCAAACTGCAGGGTTATCTGGCATCACAATTTTTGCGATACCAGATGGGGGATTATTTTCTTGAACCGGCTGCTGCTCTAATGCTTGTTGCAGTTCTTCTTTATGTGCAGACAGTAGAGCGTTTTCCTGTTTAACTAATTTCGCCTGATTCGACTCCAGCTCTTGTTTTGCTTCCTGAAGAGCGCTTTCTTTAGCACTTAATTGAGATTGACTATTGAGTAAATCCTGTTCTAGTTTTTGTAACTGCCCAGCTAACTTAGCGTGATTGGTATGTTGATCACTTAAACTCTCTTTGCTGTTTGAGTATTCTTGTTGTACATCTTGTAATTGCTCAGTTAACTGAGCCTGTTTTTTCTCTAAAGAATGAATACTCTGCTCACTACCCTGCAAGTTTTGCTGTTGCTGTTCGAGCTGCTCCTGTAACTTATGTTCATGGTCTTCTTGTTGTTGTATACGTTGTTGTAATTGTTCTGATTGGTCACGGGCTTGATTGAGTTCATCTTGCAGTTTTTGTTCGCCCGATTGGGTTTCTGATACTTGAGACTCTGCCTCTTGCAGTTGTTCTAAGTTACCATCAAGCTTCTGTTGCATTTGAATATTTTGCTTTTCAGCTTCAATCAAGGCCTGTTGTAATTGTATTTTTTGATGTTCAATTTCTGCATGGTGTTGACGCCATTGTTCATCACTGCCTTCAATCATTTCTTTTTGTTTGACCGCTCGGCTTTCTACATCAGTCAGCTCAACAGTCAATTGTTCAAGTTTCTGTTGTTGTTCTAAGTGAGCCAGTTTCTCAGCATCAGCTTGGCGCTTAATGTCATCTAAATTACCTTGGGTATGTTGTAACTGCTGACGTTTAGCTTCCACTTCGTCTTTTAATATTTGTTGTTGTTTGTGCCAATCTTGGTCGCTTTGGGCTATTTTCTGCTGCTGCTGGGTGCTTTGTTGCTCCATTTCTACAAGCTCATTTTCCAGCTTTTCAAACACCGCTTGTTGTTGTTCTTTTTCGGCTCTTAGTGCTGCTTTTTCTGCTTCTGTTTGCTGTTTGGTTTGTAACAACAATTGCTCGGTTTGTTGCAACTGTTGTTGTTTAGCCATTAACTCTTGTTGCACTTTCTGTTGCTGTAATTGCCATTGCTCATCAGATTTTGCCATTTGCTGTTGCTGCTGAGCGTTGCGAGATTCCATTTCACTTAGCTCATCTTTTAATTTTTCGAATAAGGATTGTTGTTGTTTTTTCTCTGCTTCGGTTTGCTCTTTGGCATGGCTCAAGTTTTGCTCCGTTTCCTGAAGCTGCTGCTGCTTGGCTTTAAGCGCTTGTTGCATATTTTCTTGTTGTTGCTGATACTCGCCGTCTCTGAGAGCTATTTGTTGTTGCTGTTGTGCATTGCGCTGCTCCACTTCTGCGAGTTCTGATTGTAATTTTTCGAACAGGGCCAGTTGTTGCTCTTTATCCGCTTTTTGTGTTTCACTTTGTTCTTTAGCTTGTTGCAGGGTGCGTTCGGTATCTTGTAATTGCTGCTGCTTAGCGGCTAACTCTTGTTGAATTTGTTGTTGCTGTGTTTGCCACTGATTTTCAGTTTCTAGCATTTTCTGCTGTTGTTGCTGGCTATGCTGTTCCATCTCAGTCAGTTCTTGTTGCAATATTTCTAATTGGTTTTGATGTTGACCTTTAGCCAGCTTTTCTTGTTCTGCCAACTTTTTCGTTTCATCTAAAGTTTGTTGAGTGTCTTGCAACTGTTGTTGTTTAGCCTCCAACTCTTGCACTAACTGGCTTTGTTGCTGCTGCATATCGCCTTTTTGTTGACACGACATTTCTTCGAATTTTTGCATTTCATTTTGCAAATGTTCAACATGGCGTACTTTATTCGATAACTCTGACTCGGATATCTTATAGGTCTGCTCGAGTTTTCTGCGTTGCTCCTCAGCGCCTTGGCTAGCCTTTCGCTGATTAACCAACAACTCACGAAGTTTTTCACTGGTATTGCCAGCACTCATCAACTCAGACTGAAGTGAATTGATTTGCCCGCCAACGTCATTAATCTGCTGATCTTTTTGCGCAATAGACTCTTTAAGCCCATCAATTTCTAACGCGAAATCATTCATTTTTGTCTGTTGGCTATGTTGTTCCTGTTTTAAATTCTCAGCATTATGTTCACTTTCTATCAGCGCTCGTTGAGCCGTTTTATATTTTTTATCGCTGTGTTGAAGAGCGTCTGAAATTTGATTACGTTGGACCTGCAACCCCGTGACTTTAGCAGTGGAGTTTTCTAATTGAATGGTCAACTCACTGTTAACATGTTGCGCCTCACTGAGCTGAGAACGACTCTTATTATAATCCTCTTGAAGCGCTTGTAGATTATCAGTGACACTTTGGTGAGCCTGTTGTAGGTCGCTGAATTCACTTTGTTTTTCGAATAAATCATCTTCTGCAGTTTGTAATCTTGTTTTTGTATCTGCTAAATGTTTCACTTTAGTCGCCAGCTGATCTTCGCTGCTTTGTAACAGTTGTTGTTTCTGTGCGACTTCTTTCTCGGCAGCATGATGTAAATTCATCGCCTCAATACGTGCCTCATCAGCCAATTGTAAATCTCTAAAATCTGTCCAAATACATAGAATTGAATCGAAGTCTTGGCCTTTATACATAGGTACATAGGTCGCTTGGCATGGCAATAAGACCTGCCCCACTTGATGCTCCCATTGTAATGATTTGGCCTGTCCATCTAATTTAACTTTGGTTAAATGTCTTTCTAGTTCTTCAGATACTTGTTGGTCTAGGTTTAACTCGGCGGCAAAAGGGGTGCTACCCAATAACTGGTGCTCATTTTCTATATTAAAAAATGCGCAAGCGGCGGGATTCAATTTGCTAAAGCCTGTTTCATCCAAAACAGCCATTGGCATACTGCTATGCTGCAATAAGCCATCAAACTTGTCTTGATGGAACTGCTCTTTAGTACTATCTGAAATCCAGCACAGATATTCTTTTTTTTCTTTACTTAATAAATCAACGTGTAACTCACTGGGATGTAAGTTGTCATTTTTACCTTTTAAGTGTGCAGAAAATCCTCGCAACCTCCCAGTCTGATGAACTTGTTTAGCCGCCTTAGCTGCATTATTAGAGTCGTTAAAGAGTTGATAAAACGTGTCTTTTTTCAACTCTTTTTCACTTAAGTCTAATCTGTCCGTCATGGCAATATTGGCTCTAATAATCCGGTCTTCGGCGTCAATAGTCGCTACGGCAAGAGGTGCTAAGTCCAATATAGTAATAAAATGTTTTCGCTCTTGTTCCAGCTTATCTTTGGTCTGTTTAAGTTCAGTCACATCTTGAATAACGCCTACTACACCAGCGCGATTATTATTTTTATCTGAAAAGAACTTTAACTGTAATTTAAGTGTGTGCTTCACTTCATCCGCAAGCTGTAGCTCAAACTCTTTATTACGGCCTGAATTCACAGCACTGAAATTAGAATGATTGTTTATATGAAGTCGACTGATTTTAGCTGGAAATAGGTTTAATTCTTGAATGCTTTTATGTTCTATTTTTGACATGTGTAGTTTAAACATCATCTCAAACGCTGAGTTACAATCAACAAATTTACCTTCTTCATCAAGCAAATAAACAGGGTTAGGACTGGTTGCTAGTAATGTTTTAACTTTTTGCTGGCTAATCAGTAAAAGACTTTTTTGTTGTTCCAGTGCTGACAGATTTTGAACTATAAAATCTAAACACGTGGTTTCGCCTTCATCATTTTTATTCCTACTGAGTCCAATCAACCTTAAGGGGATAGTGTTCCAGTATCGCTTTTCTTTTGGCTCACTGCCTTGACTCTCCGTATGGTTTTTATCTAACTGTAAAAACTCACACCATATATCCATTTGATGCTGTTTTTTACTGGCTTCTAAAGCCTGCTCCCACTCAAACACAGCATGACTGTTAAGCATTTTTTTGAGTTGATTCAGATCTCCACTCAAAGGCGCGGTGGCTAATAGCAAATCGGCAAAACACTGATCTGAAGTAAAAGTATTGTCATCGAAGTTAATAGTGAGCTTAGCTAAGCCACTTTTTTGTAACCCTTGATTTAAGCTGTTTAAGTGTGAAGACTGCTGGTCTATTTGATGCTGATAATTGCTCACATCAGCTAGAGAAATCACACTGGCTATACCATGATGTATAGTGGACGGCTGAGTGAATCCTAAATGCAAATGACGTTTACTCGCTTCTACATATGTTTGCATAGCCACATACTGATTAGATATTAAAGCCGCACTGATGGATCCTTGAAGCGCATTATCAAACACCTCAATCAGAGGTCTATTCATTAACTTTTCTTCTTTACTGCCCAGAAAAAATGCGGCGACTCGATTGGCAAAAATAATCTCACCGGCTTGATTGATGTGCAACATGCCCACTTTAAAGTCATTAAGTAAGGATTGTTTAACGGCTAAAGTATTGTGGGATTTTTTCTGATTTTTACGGGCGCTACCCAGTTGAATTTTAGTGAAAATGACAAGCGATAATAAAAAAGCTAACACGGCAGCTAATGCCATCAGCCCAATTTTCATGGTGACAGGGCTTTGTTCAAGTATTTGATCGAGTACTGTTTGGCTAAATGCAAAACACACAGGACTGATTAATACTGAAATAAAGCATAAAAACCTTAAAAACAGACTATTCCAAACGCGGAGAGTCATTCCACACTTTCCTTATAAACGAACAACACTTATCAGAATATAGCAGTGATATAAATTTAAATAGTATTGATAGCGCAACAAAGTATGAAGATTAATAACTAGAAATGTTTAAGTTTGCCCCACCCTTTTTCTAAACCACTCAGTTGCATTGATTATCTTGGCTGGTATTAAAAGGGAAATGGTCGTCGCTTAAATGCAATAGGATGATTTGAAATAGTCAGTACTGTGACAAACATCAGTAATAGAGTTTAACCAAATTTGACAGAAAGCTTTGTGCCAATAGCAGCCTTCCGGCAATTCAAATTTGGGGCAACAGAAAGCTTGATGGAATATCACAAAACATGAGCATTTTACGAATTGAGTACTTTCGCCCCTGCCAGAGATGCAGCAAAATCTACACTTAGTCGATGCTATTCACAAACGACTTTGTTGCGACCATTCACTTTTGCGACATATAAACTTTCATCGCATTGAGACATCCAGTCTTTTGGGGTGTTATGGGCTTTTAATTCGCAAACACCGATGCTTGCTGTAACCTTATGGTTAGGCACAAATGCATATGCTTCAATGGATTGACGAAGCCGTTCAGCAATCATCTTACTATTTGAGGTATCTGATCCATTTAATAATACTAAAAATTCTTCGCCACCAATACGAAATATGATGTCAGGAGCTCTGAAGTTATGCTGCATTAAAATAGACGCTTGTTTAAGTACATCATCGCCAATGGCATGACCAAAGATGTCATTAACCTTTTTAAAGTGATCAAGGTCAATCATTAACATTGTCATCGACGTTTTGTATCTACGATTAAGATGAATTGCCTGTTCAAGACTTTGCTCGAGTAATGAGCGATTGTTTAGGCCCGTTAATACATCGGTATTCGATAGCTTAGTAAGCGAATGCTGCTGAGTCTCTATTTCTTTGATACACATAAAAACAAATCCGCTGGTGCCAATTAATACCATAAAAAATCTGGTAAATTCCATTATTACCATTGCATTAAAGGATATGGTTAATATAACGACTAAAAAGACAATATTTATCGCCACAGCAAATCGTAATGGCAGTACAAAATACAATATAAATATTGCTGGGAAAGACCAAAATGAAGCGGCGATACCAAGCTTATATAAAGCAAAAGCAGAGGTTAAGGTAATAACAGGAGCAATACCAAATAGACTAAGTGGTAGACTATATTTGTTATAATGACATTTATATGCTGCCAGAGAGTAAAGATAAATAAGAAAAGAAATGCCTAGCGCCAGCAAATATTGCTCTTGATAAATATTAATAACAACAAAAGGAGCGAGAATTACGGCAGATATTAATGCAATGCTTTTAGTTGACTTAATAACAAAATTTGGGATTGTATCGTTAGGATTATCCTCATTCACTGTTTAAGCCTTTACAAAATAACTTCAAAATTGAACTTAACCTATTCAGAGTGAGAATGCCATTCATCTCACATAAAGGCGAATAAACATTCGATTAATCAAACTAAATAAAAGGGAGCAGAACCAACAACTTCTGGCGTCAGATCTTCTGGGGTCAGAGTAAACTTTAGATAGCTGAATGCTTGAAATTGGCACAAAGTGCTAAGAGTCTAAACAGCCATGACCGTCGTCTATCCCAGTAAACTTAGCGTAAAATGATCCGTTACTGATTGTCCGATATTAAAAGGACTCAGGTCTAAATTAGATGATAATGGATAACCACTGCTGGCGTGTGATATCGACTAAATAAAGCAGTGATAGTGCGCCGATTGTTCGACGCAATATCCGTTCGTTTGCATGGTGTAAAAAAACCTAAAAGTATAGCCATATCATGAAAGTGCTCACTGTCCACAATTTGCTCAAAGCCGTCTATCGCCTGTGTGCCAATACCCGCCCTTCACTGCAGAATTAATTCAGGGGGAAAAGACCTACAAAGTGGGCTCTGGCATTGCCAAAGATATCGGCTAACCGACTCTTACAATGGTTGTCTGCGCAATTTGTGTAAAAGCTAGCAAACCTAAATAAGACACCCAAAGTAATAAAGTACTCAATCACCAAACCTAAATAAGACACCCAAAGTAATAAAGTACTCAATCACAGCCAAATCAATATGTATAAAATGATGGGTATGTTCTGTCTCTTTGATTTTAAATTTTGAAATCTGAGCTTTTGGGGATGTGGGTGTGTGAAAGTAGCTAAATCATTCCTCCCGCTCAAATTTTAGGTAACGCCATTGAGCACAGGTTGTGAAGGTAGCTTTGAAAGTGTGTGATGCTGAACTGTTCAGGCGTGTTGAAGTAAGGCTCTGGCCTTTGCCATCCCTCGTATACGTTGATGGTTTGTATGATGTTTGAATTGTTGCAGCATATGTTCACTGCCCACGGCGGTGCTGAAGTGTTGTTCGAACTCTGTAGTAAGAGTCAACCATTGCTCAGTATCTAGGCCAAGGCGTTCTAAAATGGGGCTATGATGTTGCTCTATGTAACCGGCTTTATCCTCTCGAATACAGCGCCCTGTACAATCCACTAGTTCACAATAGTCAATCAAGCTGTAAGCAATGCCTTTAGGCATGTCTTGTCTGTGATTACCCACAAAACGCATCAGGTTTTTAGGCTGTTCGCCTTTGATGAGGGCCTGAATACGGTTTTGAATACTGGTGTGTTTTGACGTTTCAAGTGTGACCTCCATCTTGGCGCGAATGGGATTTAAATCCACATAGGCCATACACGCTAATACCGCACTTTCATCTAACAGAGCTTGAGTTTTAAATCGTCCTTCCCAGAACCTGCCTGTGCATTTATCTTCCTTGTTCGCTTCACGGGCTATGTATTCATTGAGGTTTCTCATTAGCCAACTGATGTCGTACAAACGCTGACGGTAAATCGTCACTGTTTCTTCTAAGCTAATTAGTTCACCTTTACTAAGTGCATCCCCTCTTTGATACTTTTGACTTAATAGCGTGCCTTGGTATAGCTGGTGCCAGCGCCTTACCACTTCTTCCGTCGACCAGCTTTCAGCCATGACTTTGTCCACACAAACCACTACATGAGTGTGATTACTCATGACCGCATATGCACAAATACCAATTGAAAACACTGACGATAGAAACAACAATCGCTCTTCCACCCAACCTCGGCGATGCTCGTAACTCTGCCCCGTAAATTTATCCTCACCACACAAAAAAGAACGGCGAACACAGCGAGAAACACAATGATAATAGGGAGTATCAATCAAACTGACTTGAGTTTTACGTGACTGAGGCATAGAAGGCCATCCTTGGTTGTTTGAGTACCTTAAAGATTAGGACATAACGGCTGTTTTGCTACTTTTTAAAAGTGGGTGTCTTCTTTAGCTTTTGATATAATTGCTGATTGTTAGGCAAATAAAACGTCTGGGGTTAGGGTTAATTTTAGATAACCGAATAATGGGAAATGGCACAAACAACCAATAGCCCCGTTCCTCGCCTATCTCAGTAACCAAAATAGCCATAAAAGTTTGCGACCGTCTCTGGCTCACTCACTTGAGGTTGTTGGATTGTAAAAACCCACTCCAATTATTAAAATCACACGACTACAGATGACATCACCTCGGTCACTTTTTAAAACAATTGAGTTTAAGCTTTGATATATTTATACCCCGATTTAATCATCATCCATCAACAAAACTTGTTTATCTAACTTATCCAAAACCTTCATTAAATTTCTGTGTTCACTGGCTTCCAATACACTCATAAGTTGTTTTTCCCATTGTAGCGCTTTAGGGGCAATTTTTTGATAGAGGCTGTGGCCTTGAACACTTAAAGATAGGTAAGCTGCGCGGTTATCCTGTTTGTCTGTTTGTCTTATCAAATAGTCTTTACTTTCTAAGGTTTTCACAGCCCGCGATACTTTAGATTTATCCATAGAAGTAAGGTCTCCAATATCCTTGGCATATAGTTTGTTTTGCTGTGCTAACTGCGCCAATACTCGCCACTCTGGAATAGTGATATCAAATTTTTGTTTATAAATTGTTGATAATGCTAGGCTGATATTCGATGCCAGATGCACCATTCTGTAAGGCACAAATTGATTCAGTTGCACTGAATCAATTTGTGCCTTTTCTATGCAGTCATTATCTATGTCATCATTTTTCATATTTTCTTAGCCACCTGTTCTTCGTAAAGGATAAAATACAACACAACCAAACTGAATAAAGGTTGATAATAGCAGCAATATAGTTTCATATGAGAGTATATGTGAAACACATCCAACGGACGAAACCAATGCCAAAACCTATGACTGAGCCAAATGATATTTGTTACTCCAATGGGTTTAATAATGAACATCAATCTGAAGCATTGAAAGACGCATTGCCTATTGGTCAGTTTAATCCGCAAAAGTGTGCATACGGCTTGTATGCAGAACAATTTAGTACCACCGCCTTTACTGCCCCTAGACATGAAAACCGCCGCACATGGATGTATCGTATTCGGCCATCAATCAGTATGGGGGATTATTCTCCTATTGATAAAGGTTTGCTACGCACCGCCCCTTTGTCTGGCCCACCATGTCCACCCAATGTGATGCGCTGGGACGCACAACCTATTTGCGAAACCCCCACAGACTTTATTGATGGACTCACTACTATCGCCGCCAATGGCGATGTGAAAACCCATATAGGCATTGGCATACATCTTTATTCGGCAAATAAAGGTATGGAAAATCGTTATTTTTGCAATGCAGATGGCGAGTTAATGATGGTGCCACAGCAAGGTGAATTAATAGCTCGCACAGAGTTAGGATTGCTCAAAGTAAAACCTGGCGAGATAATGGTGATCCCCCGTGGCATAAAATTTCAAATAGACCCTATTGATGAGCCCATCCGTGGTTACGTTTGTGAAAATTACGGTGCGCCTTTTACCTTGCCAGAAAGAGGCACAGTAGGTGCTAACGGACTTGCTAACCAACGTGACTTTGAGTATCCGACCGCATGGTTTGAAGACACAGAACAAGCCAGTTGTTTAGTCACTAAGTTCATGGGTGAATTGTATCAAGCTCAGTTAGGTCACAGCCCACTAGATGTGGTGGCATGGGTGGGCAATAGTGCACCCTATAAGTACGATTTATCCCGTTTTAATGTGATCAACACAGTGAGTTTTGATCATCCTGATCCCTCCATATTTACGGTGCTCACTTCTCCATCAGATACTGCAGGTACCGCCAATATGGACTTTGTTATTTTCCCTCCCCGTTGGATGGTAGCTGAAAATACCTTTAGGCCACCTTGGTATCATCGTAATGTGATGAGTGAATTTATGGGGTTGATCCATGGTACATATGACGCAAAAGAAACAGGTTTTGAACCCGGTGGTATGAGTTTACATAACTGCATGACACCCCATGGACCAGAAGCTGAGGTATTTGAAAAAGCATCCAATAACCCACTTAGTCCACAAAAGTACGATAATACCTTAGCGTTTATGTTTGAGTCTCGTTATGTGATTGCACCTACAGAATTTGCATTACACTCAACCACTAAACAAAAAGATTATTTGGGTTGCTGGGGAAATCTACAAAAACACTTTGACGGCAAGCCTTAATAGCAGCTGCGAGCTTAAAGTGATGAACTCAGCGCTAAAAAATAATTGAGAGAAAAAAATATGTTAATGATCAATGAAACACATGATGTGAACCTCACCAGTTGGGTGACCAGTGCAAATACGAATAGTGATTTTCCTATTCAGAATTTACCCTTTGGCATATTTAAACGTAAACAAAAGAATGAGGCTTTTAGAGCTGGCGTAGCGATTGGCGATCACGTGCTTGATTTAGCCGCTGTGGCTAATAGCAATGTTTTTTCTGGTAGTGTTCAAACAGCATTACAAGCAGCCAGTCAATCAACCTTAAACGCGTTAATGGACTTAGGTG
>Ga0209712_10001992_pt1 | contig 17088 bp, 13 predicted proteins | sample ArcOceMetagenome_FD_187443 | JGI IMG/M metagenome (GOLD analysis project Ga0209712, IMG submission 187443) | Marine eukaryotic phytoplankton communities from Arctic Ocean - Arctic Ocean - Greenland ARC118M Metagenome (SPAdes) (version 2) | ecosystem: Environmental > Aquatic > Marine > Oceanic...
TGAATACACTATTATTCGTATGTAATATGCAACTATTTTCTTTTTTAAAAAAAGAGTTTGTTAAAAATGTTTTAACATTAATAACAGGTTCTGCCCTGAGTCAAATAATTATTTACGCATCAATTTTGTTACTAACAAGGCTTTTTTCTACAGAGTTATTTGGTGTATATTTTTTATTTACATCATCCGTTTTATTACTAAAACCAATTATTTCTTTACAATTAGAACTCGCTATTGTTTTGCCTAAAAAGGACGAAGAAGCAATTAATATTTTTGCACTTACAACTATTGTTTTGTTCCTTTTGAGTATTATTTTGTTTTCACTTATTTTAATCTTTAAAAAAAATATTCATGCTTTTTTTGAAATTGAAAAGCTCACCTATTTTATATACTTAATACCCTTAAGTACTTTTTGTTACGGTTTTATTTCAACCTTAAATTACTGGAACAATAGAACTAAATATTTTAAAAATATTTCAAAAGGAAATATTATAAGAACGAGTACATTAAGTGTTAGTCAAATTGCAACTGGGTATAGTGAATTTAATAATATTGGATTAATACCTGGTATGATTTTAGGGCAAATAACACAAATTATGTTACTTTTAAAAGTATCTTTTTCTTCATTAAATAATTTAAAAAAAGAAATCTCTTTGAATAAAATAATTTTTTTAGCAAAGAAATATAAAGATATCCCCAAATTTAATACGCTTATTAGTTTTCTAAACACACTTTCTAATGAAATACCAGTGTTAATGATTACGAAGTATTTTGGATTAGCAAATGCAGGGATTTATGGATTAGCAATTAAAGTAGGTAGAGCGCCAAGTGCAATTATACAAGATTCTGTAAGTCAAATATTCTTTAACAAAGCTACCGATATTTATAATAAAGAAGAGAAATTACACGAAATTGTTAAAAAAACGTGTTTCAATTTATTTAAAATTTCTTTACTAATTTTTATTCCTTTACTGGTTCTTTCTTATTTTCTAGATATAATTTTCAGTAAAGACTGGTCTGATGTGGGTCTATATCTGCGAATTTTAATTCCGTGGTTATTCATTATGCTTTTAAGTTCACCAATAAGCTCTTTAATTGTAATTTTAAACAAACAAAAAACAATTCTATTTTATGATATTTTTCTTTTAACATTTCGTTTTTTAGCATTTTATCTAGGTTACTATCTGTACAATGATATTTTAATATCTTTAATTTTATTTTCGGCAGTTGGGGTCTTTTTTAATATCTTTATTCTTATTTACTTTTTTAAGATTTCTAAAACAGAAAGTAAGAAAAGAACTGCTTATAAATAATTTATGATTTTAACATTTACTGGAGACATTAGTATAACAGGTTCTTTTACACAAAAAGTTCTGTCTAATTCTGAAATTTTTTCGGATGATATTTTACTAGATTTAAAAAAGTCTGACTTTGTTGTAGGTAATTTAGAAGGATCTACAACAAATTCAAAAGAAATTCTCAATTACAACACACCTCTTAAGAGCCCCGTAAACACTATCAACTATTTACATAAAAGAAATATTTCAGCTTTTAATCTAGCCAATAATCATATACTCGATTATGGGGAGGTTGGCTTAAAAAACACCTTGTCAAAAATTAAAGAACAAAACTGTTTTTATTTTGGGGCAGACCTAACAAAAGAAAAATCAGTTACTCCCTTGATTATAAATAAAGACGGAGTTTCAATTGCTTTGTTTGGTATTGCAAAATGCAACCCAACAAAAACAGGTAATGCTCAACTTTTTAATTCTGATGACTTCTCAATACTTAAAAAACAGCTCAAAAAATATCAAGAAAAAGTTGATTTTATAATTGTAAACTTTCATGGCGGTGAAGAATTCAGCTTATATCCCTCTCCCATTAAAAGGAAATTTTTAAAAAAAATTGCAAAATTAGAAGAAGTTAATTGTGTTATTGCCCATCATTCTCATACATTCCAAGGGTATGAAAAATATAAAAACACGTATATTTTCTATTCCTTAGGTAACTTTATTTTTGATATTCCAAATCACAAACCTTACAAAGAAACGAATGCTAGTGCCTTATTATTTTTATATTTTAAAAAGAATAGTTTTACTTTTAGTTTAATTCCTTTTAAAATTCATCAGGGTAAAATAAGTGCTGGTAATCAAGAAACTTTTAATCATAAATTAAGTGAACTCTGCAATTTTTCTAACTACAGAACCAAGTGGCAAAAAGAAGCTTTTAGGATTTTATTCAGAAAAGAGAATCCAAAGTTAAAGAATACGCATAATGATAAGAATTCTTTACAAAATAGGTCATTATTATCTATTTTAGCTACCAAAAAGTTTTACATAAGAACTTTGACAATTTTAAAAGATGAGCACATGTTTTCTTTATATTTAAATGCAATTATTTATAAAATAAAAAAGAAATTTATTTGATGAATTTAACATTAAAAAACAACCTTGGCTTTAAATGGTTTGCAAATAATACTCTTTTTTTTAAGGGATATTTTTATGTTAATGATCACTTTTACGAAAAAGAAGATGCTTTAAACTATTTATTAAACATAAAAACCGTTGCGAATTTTAAAGCTGAGTTAAATGTAATTAATGGTGTTTTTAGCTTTATAATTTCACTTGAAGACACTATTTGTATAGCTTCTGATCTAACTCGATCTTTCCCACTTTTTTACACGATCCAAAAGGGTAAACTATTTTTAAGTGATGATATTCTTCACCTAAAAAAACAATTTACTATTGATGATTTTGACAAAATTTCAGAGATTGAATTAAAAGCTTCTAATCATACGCATGGAAAAAAGACATTATTAAAAAATGTTTTTCAAGTACAAGCTAGTGAATACCTAATCATTAACAATGATGAAGTTATTGATCGCAACTTCTTCTTTTCGTACGCTATCGAAAAAGAAAGTTCAGATTCTTATTCCAGCTTAAAAAACAAAACTATTATTACTTTTAACAATGTATTTAAACGGTTTATAGATTCTCTAAATAACAGAACTATTGTAGTTCCATTGAGTGGTGGTTTTGACTCCCGACTAATTGCAATAATGTTAAAAAAATACAACTACAAAAATGTTGTTTGCTATACATATGGCAGAAAAGATAGTTTCGAAATTGAAAACTCACAAAAAACGGCAAAAACACTTAATTTCGAGTGGCATTTTATTGAATACAAAGATGATTTAATTAGTGACTTTTTAATTACTGATGAATTTAAAGACTACGCTCATTTTGCAGGAAAACTCTCTTCAATGCCGAATTTACAAGAATATTTTGCTGTGAAACATTTAAAAAAAAATAAGTTAATTTCTAATGACGCTATTTTTGTACCTGGATATGCAGGAGATTTATTAGGAGGAAGTCAATTTTTAAAAGTAATTCCAGAAAATTTAAAACAGGAACAAATTACTGATTTAATTATACGTAAAAAATTTAGTAATTATCCTTTATCAAAAACTGAAAAGAAAACTATAAAAAACCAAGTTGAACAAAACTTGTTTCATTTTGATGAAAATTATGTTAAAAAAATCCCTTCTTCTGTTTTTGAAGATTATGATATCAAAGAGAAGATTGCAAAATATATTTTTAACTCGGCAAATTTTTATACTTTTTTCGGATACGAACATCGATTTCCTTTTTGGGATCAAGAATTATTAGATTTATTTAAAAAAGTGCCTGTAAAATACAAAAACATGAAAATGCTTTTTAATACTGTATTAATAAACGAATATTTTAAGCCAAATACTGTTTATTTTGAAAATGAATTGCAGCCATCGAAAAAAAGCAAGAATACTCAAAAAATAAAAGATCAAATAAAACCATTTTTACCTACTTTTGTAAAACAGAGGTTTTTACAAAAAAACGATTGGAACAATTACAAGCCTATTACCGACCAGATAGATACCCTCATCGTTTCAAAAGGATTAAAAGTACAAAAATCATCGAAGGATTACAATGATATCATTACACAATGGTATTTGTATTTCTCCAAAAATATGATATAATAAATGTTTGAAAAAATAGATTTTTTCTTTTTTGGATGGATAATTAATTGCGCGTATCCTGAATATTATAGGCCAAAACATGGTTATCAACGTTATTATATTTTATTTTTTCATTATTTAATTCTGCAAAAACTATTAAGATTAAACCCAAAAGTAAAATGGCCTGTTCACTTTACTTCTAAAGTTTTAGCCCCAGAAAACATTACAAAAGGTATTTTATGTGATCCAGGAGATAATATTAATAATTATATTCAAGCTAATAATGGAATTATTTTTGGCTCAAATATTGAATTAGGACCTGGAGTTTCTATCATTTCGTCTAATCATAAAGCCAATAATTTAAGAGAACATACAAAAGGAAAACCAATTACAATTGGTAATAATGTTTGGATTGGAGCAAACAGCACTGTTTTACCAAAAGTTTCGATCGGTGACAATGTTATTATTGGTGCAAATTCTTTGGTTAATAAAGACATTCCTAGCAATTCTGTTGCTGTTGGCAACCCTTGTAAAATAATAAAGCAAAAAGAACCTTATACTGAAGATTTATCTGCAATTATTTTCAACAAACAACTTCCAAAAAAGTTTACTGAGTTTTTAAACTTGAAATAAATACTAATTTCGTATGTTTTTATGTTTTCCAAAAACCCTTTTTACGATATATAAAATAAGCTCTCCTTTTATAATGGTTTCAGCAGAAAAGATAAATTTGCGTTCCATTTGTATCCTTTGATAGTGGTTCTCCATATCATCATCTTTTAAGCCAGCTGTTCCAAAAGTGGTGATTTTTTTAAGCTTAATTTTCTCAAAAAAATCAATTAAAACTCCATCATCAGAAAAAGGAAAAGAAAAATAATTACTTTTTAAACTAAACTTTTCTGCTATTATTGCAACACTTTCCATGGTTTCTACTAATTGTTTTTCTAATGAAATTGATGAATATTTTGGATGACTTTTACTGTGAGCTCCAAATGAAAAACCACTTTTAATCAATGTAAAAATTTGTTGCACAGAAAGATAAGGTTTGTCATTTTTTAAGAAATCTAAAAACGAAAACGCTACTATTTTAGCACAATTATCTAAAATATCAGTTTCACTAATTTCTATATTTTTCAGAAGATTACAAACTGTATTTGTATCGAAAACAGTTAATTTAAACACTTTATTTATAGCTGTTTGTTGTTCTTTAGATATGTTGTTTTTTTTTAAAAAATCAATTAAAATATTTACTTTATATCGATAAAATAAAGCTTTATTATCAATAAAATTAGAATTTAAAAAATTGATAGCAGTAACATTTTCTTTTAATAAAATAGGTGCAACTACATGGTAGAAATTAGACAAACCATCATCAAAAGAAAGTAAAAAACTGTTTGTTTCAATTTTTTCTTTTGCATCAAAATCGCTAACTGACAAAGAGTTAAAATGCTTTTTAAAATAATGAAGATCTTCTATAAATTGTGAGGTGTTTTTTGCTTGATATAAATTACTAACTAAACTATTAGCCCCATCATCTACAAAATGATAAAAAGGTAAAATGACTTTTTTACCTGCTATCTTCATTAAAGAAAGGACAGGTATTAAATTATATAAAAAAGATGTTCTAAAAAATAAATCTTTTAATTGCATTTGATTTATAGTTATAATAATGTGTTAACTCACTTCCAAAACTTTTGTAAAATGAGGCGATACTTGGAATTGTAGAACCTTCAAAATCTAAAATATTTTCTGTTTTTGAGTACTCTTTAATTACAGAGTCTAATAAAAAAGTGGTTGCTCCGTATTTTTTCCCTTCTTTTGATGACGCTCCGAATAAATAATAAATTCTACCATTATATTTTAAAAAGAAACCAATACAAACTATTTTTTCTTCATGAAAAATATTTCTTGTAAATCCTAAATTATTATTTAAACAAAACTCAATTAAAGCATCAATTTTATCAAAATACTTTTTTGGTGTTTTTAAAAAATCGAATACATTTTTATAAAGTTCAATTAAAGCTATTTTATTATTAAAGTCTTGATAACTTAGGTTTGCTTCCGTTGCTTTGCTGATACTTTTTCGTCTATCTTTTCTAAAATTTTTATAAAGTTTATAATATTCTTGATTTAAATTTAAACTAAAATTCTGTTTTAAAATTAGTTTAGAGTCTGGTTGAAATGCAAAATTTATATCTGTAAAAAAAATCGATTTAGGAATTTTCTTTAAAATTTTTTTTATGAGGAGATCATTTATTTTCTCAATTGAATAAATTGAAATTTGTTGGCAAAAATAAGGTTGTAAACTATATTTTAGTCCATATTTAGTATTATAAAAAATTGGCATTACCGCCTCGTAATCATTCAAAACTAAAACATCCCAATTGTCTGCAACAATATCTAAGTACCAAGAAAATGCATAAACTCTACTTTGTATAGAGTTCTCTATACAATCATTGTACTTTACAACCTCTAAATCTTCTCTTTTAACGTAGTGTATCATCTTAAGAAATTGCAATTTTTATCATAGATTCATACAATCGCTTCCATCCTTTCCAACGCAAGTGATTGCTTAAACTTTCATTATGAAATAAAGTAATAAAAGTACCATTTACGGCTTTTACCTCATTTCTTAAGTCTCTAATTTTACCCAAAGATTGTTTTGGAGTTAACTTCATATAATCATTTAAAGTAGTATCCATTAATGCAAATGGAAATACTTTTAAAGGTGTTTGAATTTCAAAATCTAAATCATAAAAATAAAACGGTGTGCAGGTGCTTGCTCTAAAACCCACCGCACTTGCATATCCCATAGAATGATCTTCTTCTATTTCTAAATCAATTAATTGCTGGTAGGTTTCTGGTAAATTAAAGCGCAAATAATGTTGTCTAGATCTAATTACTGGTGCATTGGTAATATTTTCTAAACGTTCTTTTTCTTTCTTTAACATTACAGCATCTTTCATCGTGAAATAGGAAGGATGTAGACCAACAATGGCGTAGTCTGCCAAATCTTTAATAAGTAATCTGTATTTATTTTTAGCAGGAGAAACATTGGTATCAAATGTAGTATAATCTCCTATAGAGCTAAAAAAAATTGTTGTAATATCTTTTGCTTTTTTAATACTTAATATTTCCTGAAAATTATCAAAAGGATCTTTTGTTATTTTTAAAAGTACAGTTAATCGATTCCAAATATTAAATAATCTTAATTTAAATAAATCGGTCGCAAAACCGCCAACAGATCTAATAAAGTTTTTATGCTTATACGCAAAAGCATTATCTATATCTATTGTAGAAACGTATTCATAAGACCTCTCTTGGTACTTATAATCTGGAAATTTTTTCTTTAGTATTGCTAATAGCTTATATGCCCAAATATCTACTACTGGTTTTTCTAAAAAGCCATTGTTATACGCTAAACTTTCTGGCGCTGTATACCTACCGTGCACGTCTTTTACATGCGGTAAATATTCTTCATATCTAGAAATTAAATAAAAACTTGCTGCAAAAAGATCAAAAGGAATGGCAGATTTACTACCTGCTCCAAAAAAACAAGGAACCTCTTCCCATTTTTGAATATTTATCTCTAAGTCATTTACACCTTGTTCAAATAACAAAGCATTACTTTTTATAAAAAATTCATTTCCTAAAGGTGCTTTTGTGTACGTTATTTTCGGTCCGTTATGTGCCACAAACTCCTCTATTTTTGTTGTAAAACTAACAGGAATTAATAGCGTTCTCGTTAAAATATGTTTAAATATATAACGTATTCTAGGAGTAATTTTATGTGTGTAAACTAATATCATTTATACTTTAATTGTCCGTTTTTATTTGCACCATTCTTCTTTGGCATTATCAATTGTAATAATAATTATATTTATCATTACAATAATCCTTCATCTGCAAAGCTAAAATAAGCTTTTTCGGTAATAATTAAATGGTCTAAAAGTTTAATGTCTAAAGTAATTCCTGCTTCTTTAATTTTTTGCGTTAAATGTTTGTCTGCATTGCTTGGTTGTAATTTACCTGATGGATGATTATGACAAACAATGATACCTACCGAAGCTATTTCTAAAGCCCTTTTAAATACTAACCTAATATCTACTATCGTTGCCGTTAAACCACCTTTACTAATTTGAGATTTAGCAATTACTTTATTCGCATTATTTAAAAATAACACCCAGAATTCTTCATGTTCTAAATCTCCAATAATTTGTTGCATAAGCGTTGCAACATCTTTACTACTTGTTATTGTAGGTTTTTCTAGTGCAGCTTCCAACTGTCTTCGCTTACCTAGTTCTAGCGCAGTAATTATATTTATTGCTTTTGCCTCTCCAATACCTTTAAATTCTGTTAGTTTTTCTACGGATAGTTTTGCAAGTTCATTAATGTTTCCATTTATAGAATTTAAAATTCGTTTCGCCAACCCTACTGCACTTTCGTCTCTATTTCCAGAACCAATAAGAATGGCTATTAACTCTGCATCAGATAGCGCTACTTTTCCTTTGGCTATCAGTTTTTCTCTAGGTCTATCGTCTAAAGCCCAAGATTTTATTGTGAACTTTTTCATACATGTTTTTTTTTATAAATATACAAAACAGGAGTTTAGATTGCTGTCTATATTTAACAACATAAAAAGAAAAATAAATTTTTAAAAAACAATTTGCAGACTTTCGTATCTTTGCAACTTATATTCTATCTATTTTAAATATGAAGATTATTATAGCAGGTGCTGGAGATGTTGGTTTTCATTTAGCAAAACTACTTTCTTACGAATCTCAAGATACTTATATCATCGATTTTGATGGTGACAAACTAGACTATTTAAATAGTCATTTAGATGTTATTACTAAAAAAGGAGATGCAACTTCAATTAAGCTTTTAAAAGAAATTGGTATCGATTCTGCAGATCTATTAATTGCAGTTACAGAGAGTCAGAACACAAATTTTACCATTTCGGTGATTGGAAAATCTTTAGGTGCTAAAAAAACAATTGCTAGAATAGACAATCCAGAGTTTTTAAATGATTGCGAGGTAGACTTTAAACAATTTGGTTTAGATTTCATGATATCGCCCCAAGAATTGGCAGCTAACGAAATAAAGATGTTGCTAAATCAATCTTCTTTTAATGATACTGTAGAATTCGAAAAAGGACTTTTTAATGTCATGGGAACCTCTTTAACCTATAAATCTCCGTTAGTAGATTTAACAGTAAAAGAGGCAAAACAGAAATTTAAAAATATAGATTTTATTACAATTGCTATCAAAAGAACCAATGTTTCTCAAACTATTATACCAAGAGGAGACACTACTTACCAAGTAAATGATCAAGTTTATTTTTCTGTACCAAGCTACAACATGAAAGACTTGTATCCCATAATTGGAAAGAAAAAATTTGATATAAAAAATGTAATTATTCTAGGAGGGAGCAGTATTGGAGAGAAAACAGCAAGAAATTTATGCCAAGAAGGATTCAAGATTAAACTCATAGAAAAAGATAAAGACAAAGCAGAAAGTCTTGCAGAAGAATTAGATAACGTGCTAGTTATTAATGGAGATGGTACAGACTTAGAGCTATTAGAAGAGGAAAACATTAGAGAAACAGATGCATTTATTGCGGTAACAGGCAACTCTGAAACCAATATTATGTCTTGCCTTGTAGCAAAATCTAAAGGTGTTAAGAAAACAATAGCTTTAGTTGAAAACATGGATTATATTGAGATTTCTCAAACAATTGGTATTGAGTCTCTAATTAATAAGAAACTAATTGCAGCCAGTAATATTCTAAGACATATTAGAAAAGGTGAAATTTTAGCCTTGGCAAATTTACATAATATAGATGCTGAAGTTTTTGAATTTGAAGTACAACCAAATGCTAAAGTTACAGAGAAGCCTATTAAAGAACTTAATTTCCCTAGAGAGGCTGTTTTTGGCGGAGTTATTAGAAATGGAAAACCCTACATGTCTTTTGGTGAAATGCAAATACAAAGTGGAGATAAAGTAATTGTATTTTGTTTACCAGAAGCCATAAACACTGTAGAAAGTCTTTTTAGATAAATGGGAGCTTTAAACACAAAAATAATCTACCGCTTTCTAGGAGTTACAGCCATGTTAAATGGGTTGTTTATGTTTTTAACAGTTCCTTTTAGTGTTTACCATAATGAACCAGAAAAATGGGGCATTCTAAATGCCGGAATTATTACTGTTTTTATTGGTGTTTTATTATACTTTTTAAACAAGCCTACAAATAAAAGTATTCAGAAAAAAGAAGGTTATTTAATAGTAACATTAGGTTGGTTAACGCTGTCTTTTACAGGAATGTTACCGTACTTACTTTCTGGAGCCATACCAAATATATCAAATGCGTTTTTTGAAACTATTTCTGGTTACTCTACAACGGGCTCTTCTATTTTAACAGATTTAGAAAATATGCCCAAAGGAATTCTTTTTTGGCGAAGTGCAACACATTGGATTGGTGGAATGGGTATTATTGTTTTAACCGTTGCTATTTTACCTCTTTTAGGAATTGGGGGAATGCAGCTTTTTATGGCAGAAGCACCAGGACCATCCACAGATAAACTACACCCTAGAATTACAGAAACAGCTAAAAGGTTATATCTAATCTATGTGATTTTAACCTTAGTAGAGTTCTTTTTATTAAAATTTGCGGGTATGACTTGGTTCGACGCCATAAATCATGCAATGGCAACCATGAGTACTGGAGGTTTTTCTACAAAATCTAATAGTATTGCCTTTTATAATGGTCAGCCATTAATACAATACATTATTATATTTTTTATGTTTGTTGCAGGTACCAATTTTGTGTTAACTTATTTTGCTCTAAAAGGAAAAGTTCAGAAGGTATTTAAGAGTGAGGAATTTAAGTATTATCTGTTTGGCATCATAGGAATCTCTATGCTTGTAGCTATTCTTATTCTCTTTTTTCAAGACCCTAATTTAGAGACTGTTTTAGCGCATCCAAAAGTATTAGGAGCAACAGAAAGTGCCATAAGACATGCATTGTTTATGGTTACTTCTATAGTAACTACTACTGGTTTTGTAACTGCAGATTTTACCATGTGGAACTTCTTTGTAACTGGTATTTTCTTTGCTTTATTTTTTACAGGTGGCTCTGCAGGTTCTACAAGTGGAGGCGTAAAAATAGTTCGACATATTATCATGCTAAAAAATAGTTTTTTAGAGTTTAAAAAGGCCTTGCACCCAAATGCTATTATTCCCGTAAGACTAGATAATAAAACAGTAAATCAAACTATTGTTTTTAACATCTTATCTTTCTTTATTATTTACATGCTAATTTTTATAATCTCTTCAGTAATACTAACCTTGTTTGGTTTAGATTTTATGTCTGCTATAGGTGCAGCAGCATCTTCTTTAGGTAATATTGGCCCTGCAATTGGCTCTGTAAGCCCTGTAGATAATTTTGCACATTTATCAAACGCTGCAAAATGGTTTTGCTCTTTTCTAATGTTAATTGGGCGTTTAGAATTGTTTACCGTTCTAATTCTATTTACACCTTTCTTCTGGCGTAAAAACTAGTAAATACTTTTTATTTTTTTTTATTCCGTTTTTTATTATTATTTTTATTTCGCTATAAAAAAATAAATATGAAAAAGAAAAACCTTATTAAAGGTTTAATGTTACTTGCTGTAATATTAAACCTAACCACCTCTTTTGGTCAAAGTGTAATTGATGATTTTACTGATGAAAACTTTACATCTAATCAAATTTGGACAGGAAGCACAACAGAATTTTCTATAATAACAGATGTAACTTTACCAAATGGAATCGCCTCTACAGATGGATCTTATTTAGCAAGTAATGCTTCTCAAGGTGATGTTAGCCTTGCTTTTCCTAGTACAGAAGTATCAGAATGGCGTTTTTCTTTAGGATCACCGGATTTTAACCCTTCAGGCCCTAACTATATTGGAGTTGTGTTAATGGCAAGTGCCTCATTCTCTGGAGACCTTATAAATGAAAATGTTAATAATGATTTTCAAGGTTATTATCTAAGAATTGGAGATAATGGAACTGATCCTATTGCGATATACCGTAAAACTGGTTCTGGTGAAGAAATAGTAGGAAATTTTCCTTCTAGCCCAAGTTTTGGAACTGGCGCATTACAAAATGGTTTAAACATAAGAGTTACAAGAAGTTCATCTGGTGTATTTGAATTATTCTACAGTACTGGTTTTCAAAATAACTCTATACCAACCACTTCTGCAGGTACATTAACAAACACTGCATATACAACTTCAAGTTATTTTGGAGTGTATCAAAATATTGGTAATACAAGTGCAGATAGAAGAGTATTCATTGATAACATTGAATTAGGTGTAGTAAATTGGGATGGTAGTGAAAGCTCTAATTGGGCAACTGCAGCAAATTGGGATACAAACTCTGTACCAATTTCAACTGATAATATTATAATACCTTCTTTTTCAAATAGTTACCCATCAGTTACAACAATTGAAACCATAAACTCAGTAATAATTGATTCTGGGGCGACTTTAGTTGCTACTAATGCTGGATTTTCAATAACAAATGATGCAATTTATACCAGAAATTTAGCTAATGGTAGTCAATGGTATTATATATCGTCACCTGTAGTTGGTGAAACTTATAATGATGCTTGGGCTACTGCTAATTCCGTAGCATCTGGGCAAAACAATAACAAAGGACTAAGTTGGTATGATAACACATCTTATGATACAGACACTGGAGCTGGAGATACAGAAACAGGTTATTGGAGATATTTACAATCTGATGCTAGTAATAATGGTTCATTTAACGTTGGTCAAGGTTATGGTGTCATCACATCAAGTTCTACAACTGTTTCATTTATTGGTACTGGAATAAACACTTCTAGCCAAACTAGCGCAATAACAACAGATGTTAGTAATTTTAACATGGTTGGAAATCCATTTACATCATTTTTAAACTTAGGAGATTTCTTTGTCGACAATCCTAAAACAACAGTTTTAGCAGAAACTGAAGCTTATTTTTGGAATGGTAGTTCTTATGATACAAAAACATCTGGTTTACATTCAACTTATGAAATTGCACCAGGTCAAGGTTTTTTCATTGAAGCTGCTGTTGATACAAATTTAACCTTTGATATTAGTGACACAAATCATCTTGCAGACACAGCTGAAGGTGCTGATACATTTCAAAAATCATCAAGACCAGAAATACACCTTTTCCTTTCTGATGGAGCTACAAGTAGATACTCAAATATTTATTATATAGATGGAACTACGACTGGTTTTGATAGTGGTTATGATGGTAAGTTGTTTGGAGGAATTACACAATCTTTTGCTTTATATAGTCATTTGGCTTCAGACAGTGAAGGAAAACATTTTCAATTACAATCGCTACCAAAAGATAACTACGAGAACATGGTAATTCCTATTGGAATAAATGCTGATGCAGGAAAAGAAATCACTTTTTCAACTGAAACATTAAACCTCCCCACAGGACTTAAAGTCTATCTAGAAGACAGAGAAACAAATACTTTCAACAGATTGGATGGAGCAAGTAATACATACACAATTACTTTAACTGAAACCTCTAACGGAATTGGTCGATTCTATATGCATACCGCACAGAATACTTTAAATTTAAACACTAATTTAATTTTAGAAAAAATCAGTATTTATAAAACTGATCATACTACGTTAAGAATTGTTGGTTTATCACAAGGTAAAACAACTATTAAATTATTTAATATGCTTGGCAAACAACTATTAAATAGTTCTTTTACTACAAATGGTGTTCAAGATATTTCTTTACCTCAATTATCAACTGGAATATATCTTATTCAATTAGAATCCGAAAAAGGCACATTGAATAAGAAAATAATTTTAGACTAATTAACGAAGATTTCAAACACAAAATATCATGAAACAATTAAAAAATACTGAAGATATTTCTCGTAAAGATGCTCTTAAAAAAATAAGAAATTATGGAAAATATACCGCTTTAACAGCTATTGGAACCTATCTGATTCTAAAGCCACAGAAAGCACAAGCTGGAAGCCCACCTGATGCTGGAACAGGATTTTAACACATACTTAAATTATATAAATGCCTCAATTTTTGAGGCATTAATTATTATATTTACAAAATAAATTAACTACTTTTATTTTTCATGAAAGAAAAGACTGAATTCCTATATAAAACTATAGAAGACAAGACCATTACCTGGTCTGAAAGCTCAAATCAATACTTAATACTAGAAAATACTACAGCACTTATTTTTAAAAAACTAAATACTGGAGTTTCTATAAAAGAAATAGCATCAGAATTGGCAAAAGAGTTGTCTTTACCAATAGACAAAACAACTGATTTTGTTACAAACCTAGAACAAGAGATAAATGCCCTAAAAACAGAAAAAGACGCTAGCACAATTAATAAGGATACCACTATAAATAAACCTGAAAAATTTGAGTTTATAAAATATTATAAAATAAATGAACTTATTTTCAAAGTTGAATTTCACTCTGAATACGAGCTGTACTTGGTACACCCTAAATTTCAGCATTTAGAAATTGAAGACACAAATATACACGCACATACTTTTACCATTTTCTGCGAAGCTGATTTTATTTATTTCTATATTGAAAATAATTTCATAGGTGCCTGGAATAAAAATGAAATTCATTATTTTCAAGGAAAATTCTCTATGGAATTAATTCAAAAAATACACAAAAAAGAAGAAAAGGAATGGATGGGTGTTTTCCATGCATCTGCAGTTTCAAATGGTAAAAAATCTGTTTTATTTTTAGGCGATTCTGGGAATGGAAAAAGCACCTCTTTAGCATTGCTGCAAGCAAATGGTTTTACTTGCTTAGCAGATGATTTTGTTCCTATAGACATCTATAATAAAGAAGTATACAGCTTCCCTGCGTCTATTTCTATCAAAAAAAAGAGTTTAGAAACTTTGCTTCCACTCTACCCTGAATTAGAAAATTCTGCAGAATATAATTTTAAACGATTAAATAAAGTTGTGAGGTACTTAAAGCCAAATAACTCCGATTTTTTATCTCACCTGCCATGTAAAGATTTAATCTTTATTAAATATGAAAAAAATAGTGATTTAAAATTTGATGAAATAGCTAAAATTGAAGCTTTTAAACAATTAGTTCCAGACTCTTGGTTGTCACCAATAAAAGAAAATTCCCAGATTTTTTTAGATTGGTTTGCTTCTTTAAATTGTTATCAAATAACCTATTCTGAAAACAAGAAAATGATAGCAACAGTTGCTAAAATATTTAATGATGAGCTATAAGGCCACCCTACTATTTATTGCAAAGTGTTTGACAATTACTTTGGAGTAGAAAGGAAAAATTAGATTATTTATAAATCTATATTCGATAAAGAAATTAGAATAGGGTTCATAAAAAGGATTACTGATAAACAATGGCAAAAAGAAAAATTAGTTCAATTGGGTTTAAAAACCTAAATCCTCTTTTTCAATTCCTCAAAATCTAAACCACCATAATTACCAGAACTCATTAATAAGAGCGCAGTATTTTCTATATTTTGCTGAAACAAGAAGTCTTTAAATTCTTGCGGATTTGTATAGATAATCAAATCATCTCTTTCAAATGCATCTGCAATCTGAGATTTAGTGACTTCTTCTAATTGCTTAATTTTTACTGCATGAGGTGAGTAAAATACTACTGCTATATCTGCAGCATCTAAAGCCCCTTTGTATTCTGCTAAAAATTCTGAATTTAAGCTAGAATAGGTGTGTAATTCTAAACAGGCTAAAACAGTTCTATTGGCGTATTGGTTTTTAACTGCTTGTGTGGTTGCTTCTACTTTACTAGGGCTGTGAGCAAAATCTTTAAAAATTACAGTCGTATTATTTTCTGCTATTTTTTCTAAACGCTTACTGGCACCGCTAAAGCTCTCAATTGCCTCGTAAAAATCATCTTCATCAACTCCCATGTGTTGGCAAATCCATTTTGCACCTGCTAAATTTTGAAGATTGTGTTTTCCGAAAATTTCTAAAGGCAAATCTCCTTCAGTAGTTTCTAAAAAGGTAACGCCGTTTTCTATAAAATGATTTGGCGTTTGATATGCGTATTTCTTAATCTGATTTACAGATGCTTCTACCACTTCTTTTACAACGGCATCTTCTTCGTTATATACCATACTTCCGCCAGGCACCATTGAATCTGTAAAAATTCTAAACTGGTCTGTGTAATTTTCAAAAGTTGGAAATACATTAATATGATCCCATGCAATTCCGCTTAATAAAGCAATATTTGGTTTGTATAAGTGAAACTTAGGACGCATGTCTATTGGCGAACTCAAATACTCATCACCCTCTAAAATAATAAAATCGTTTTCCTCTGTTAAATGCACCATGGTTTCGAAACCTTCTAATTGCGCACCTACCATATAATCTACTTCTTTTTCGTGATAACTTAACACATGTAAAATCATCGAAGTTATGGTTGTTTTTCCATGAGAACCACCAATTACAACACGCGTTTTATTTATAGACTGCTCATATAAAAATTCTGGATACGAATAAATTTTCAACCCTAGCTCTTGTGCTTTTAACAACTCTGAATTGTCTTTTTTAGCATGCATCCCTAAAATAATAGCATCTAATTTTGATGAAATTTTCTCTGGAAACCAACCAAAATCGTTTGGTAGCAATCCGTATTTTTCTAATCGAGATTTAGACGGATTGTGAATGGTATCATCACTTCCGGAAACTTGGTATCCCTTTTGGTGCAAAGCAATTGCAAGATTGTGCATTGCGCTTCCGCCAATGGCAATAAAATGAATGTTCATTTAACAAAAAATTTAAAAAAGTAAAAATACAAAAGCTTTCTGCAATAGAAAGTATGTTTACCAGTAAGATATACACCTTATTCAAAAATAATTAACAAGATAAAGGGTCTTTACGTACTTTATTCAACCTCTTCAAGTATTACTCTTGTTGGTGTATCTTCTCCGTTTATAATACTTTCTGTTCCTATTGCAACCGCCTGTATGGTTTGTGTAATTACGGTTATATTTAACGTTTCTGCTTCATCTGATACTTGATGATAA
>Ga0209712_10001993_pt1 | contig 17084 bp, 20 predicted proteins | sample ArcOceMetagenome_FD_187443 | JGI IMG/M metagenome (GOLD analysis project Ga0209712, IMG submission 187443) | Marine eukaryotic phytoplankton communities from Arctic Ocean - Arctic Ocean - Greenland ARC118M Metagenome (SPAdes) (version 2) | ecosystem: Environmental > Aquatic > Marine > Oceanic...
CATGTTGGGAACTATGGGGCTGTCTTCGTCCATTGGCCTTGGTTTGGCTCTGGCGCAGGACAAAACTGTGGTTGCTATCGATGGTGATGGGTCGGTACTCACTAACTTAGGCACACTGCCCACCATAGCCAATAACGTGTGTGATAATTTTATTCTTTTAATTATCGATAATGGCAGTTATGGCTCTACAGGCGATCAACCCACTTACGCGGGTAAAAAAACTTCCCTGACTGCAGTGGCCAGCGCTTGTGGTTGTGAAAACGTCGTGGAATGTCAGGCTGAAGACGCTGTAAGCGTGGTTGAAGCAGCCATTGCCAGTAAGCAAATGACGATTATTGTTTGTAAATGCATTTCAGGCAATATACCTGTGCCCGTGATTACCATGGACCCTGTGGTGATTAAGCATCGGTTTATGCAGTCAATTGAAGCATGAAACTATCGCAAAAGGTATCTGTGATCGCACTAGAAACTACCTTGGCTGTCTATTTATATGGTTAGTAAATTAGATAGCAGGGCACCTAGTATTGCAGACTTGAAGATGCGCACTAAAAAGCGCATCCCAAAATTTGCCTACGAGTACTTAGTTGGCGGCTGTAATAACGACCGTGCTGTGGGTCATAATAGGCAGGCTTTAGATCAGGTTTGTTTGCACCCTGCGTACCTTGCTCGTACTCAGGTTGCTAGCCTCAAAACCAGCGCTTTAGGGGTAGAGTATGATGCACCCTTTGGCATTGCGCCACTGGGCTTAAGTGGGTTAATTTGGCCTAAAGCTGCTGAATACCATGCGACAGCTGCAAAAAAAGCCAATATCCCCTATATATTGAGCACCCTAGCAAGCACATCCATCGAAACTGCTGCTGCGTGTGCGGGTAGCAACCTATGGTTTCAACTTTATCCGCCTAAAGATCAGGAGATTAGGCTTGATCTGATGCACAGGGCCCGCCAAGTTGGGTGTAATAACCTTGTGGTCACTATTGATGTGCCCGTTGCAGGAAGACGGCCAAATGACATTAAAAACGGTCTGTCGGTACCTCCTAAAATCTCCCTTGGTAGTATCTATCAAACTTTATTAAGGCCCTCTTGGGCTATGGCAACTGCCTTAAATGGCATGCCACAGTTTGCCAACATGCAACCCTATATGGACAAACTGTCTAATCTGGAAGATGTGGCTAATTACATTCGTAGCACCTTAAAAGAACCTGTAGATTTAGCAATGCTCAAGGAACTGCGTCAACAATGGTCTGGCAAGTTAATTGTTAAGGGTGTGCTGAGTGTAGAAGATGCCAAGTTGGTGGCCTCCATCAACGCCGATGCTATCATTGTCTCCAATCATGGTGGACGCCAGCTTGATCTGGCTTATTCGCCAGTGGAAATGATGCAGGAAATTGTTGATGCGGTGGGTGATCAACTTGAGGTGTTTGTCGACAGTGGAGTTGAATCTGGTGTTGATATTGCTCGGTACTTGGCCTTAGGTGCGAAGATGGTTTTCTCTGGTAGGCCCTATATGTATGGTGTTGGCGCTTTTGGCCAGCAAGGTGCAGATCAGTGTATAGAAATATTTTATCGTGAGCTTGAGCAAGTGATGAATCAACTGGGCTGCTCATCACCCCATGAACTCGTCAAGTTTATTAATGAACTCTAAACCTCAAGGGTGTTTTATTAACTCATATCGTCCTGCATACCGTATCTAAAAAATGGCTTAGCAGATAGGGTGCAGGGACGATTCCAATATCAAACATGGGGATAAAAAAAGCTTGGCTAGTGGTAAAGTCATGAGCAATAATGAGGTCTTAAATAAACAACCGTTTTAAGTTACTGCGTTTAGCTTAATGCGACTAATGGTTTGCGGGCGTAACCTTTCTATGCAGTTAAATTGGCTTGACCAACCCACACCGCCTCGCCTTTCTTCAGGCTTTCCCGAAAGCATGGTCTTGCTGGACTGTGAAACTACGGGTGGCAAAGCCACCTATCACCGTATTATTGAAATTGGCCTATTGGTGATTGAAAAGGGTGCACTCATTGAGAAGTGGCAAACATTTATCGACCCCAAAGTGCCTTTGCCCCCATTTATTCAGCGACTCACTGGTATCAGCCCCGGCATGGTCAATGGTGCGCCTGAATTTTCTGAAATTGCTGAAGAATTACTGAGTAAACTTAAAGGTCGTACTTTGGTGGCCCACAATGCACGCTTTGACTATAGTTTCTTAAAAAATGAATTTGAGCGCGCGGGCATGAGTTATAATAACAAACCTCTGTGTTCAGTAAAGTTTAGTCGCAATTTATATCCTCAATTCAAGCGCCATGGCTTATCTCAAATTATTGAACGCTTTGGTCTCTCGATCGAAAACCGACACCGGGCCCTTGATGATGCTGAAATGGTGTATCAGTTTTTTCAAAAGTCTTCAGCTTTGTTCGCCGATGATGAAATTGCTGCAACCTGTAAAATAATACTCAAACGCCCAAGTCTACCCACCCTATTAGATCCCAAAGAGGTCGATAAGTTACCCTCCAGCGCTGGGGTGTATTACTTTTACGATGAAAAAGGTGCGCTCCTTTATGTGGGTAAAAGTGTGCACATTCGTAACCGAGTAATGAGCCACTTTAGCTCGGATCATAAAAACCCAAAAGACCTGCAGATGAGCACCAAAATTGCTCACGTTGATTTTGAAACCACGCCGAGTGACTTTGGCGCGCAAATCCGCGAGAGTAATCAGATCAAAGCACTGGCGCCACTTTATAATAGACGTCTGCGCAAGGTACGGAAGCTGTTTCAGTACCGCAGTGCTGCGGATAGCAACGGCTATTTAAGGCTCAATATTGAAACCATCGAAACCGCAGACACAGAAGTGGAACAGCAATTTGGGTTATTTCGCTCAACCCGTCAAGCCTCCAAACAAATGGAAAAGCTAGCTGATCAGTATTTTTTGTGTCACAAGCTGCTCGGACTTGAAGGCCACCGACAGACTCAACAAGCGTGTTTTCGTAGCCAGCTGAAAAAATGCTTTGGCGCCTGTCATGGGGCAGAATCGGCGACGAGTTATAATCAACGTATGGTGGCTGCATTGAAAAATTATCAGATAATACTGTGGCCTTATGGTGGGCCCATTCTGTTGGAAGAGCGTGACCCGCAGGCACCTGATCAAGTGACCTTCCACCTTGTCGATCGTTGGCGTTATATGGCTAAGCTGTCTATTGTTGAAGATATTTATGACCTTGGCTATCAATTAGCAGAACAAACCCAGCGCCCTATGTTAGTTGAAGAACCGGCTGCTGATATTGATGATGAATCTGATCATCGCTTCGACTTAGACATCTACTTTATCCTAGTTCGTTTTCTGGTTAATCAGAAAACCATGAACATGAATCACCTAAAAATTTGGCCATTAATCAACGCATCACTTAGACCTTAGTTCACCAGTATGGGGGAGTCTGAAGCGGCCTAGGATGAGGTATTGATTTGCTTGCCTTGCCATAAAATAAACAGGCCAGACATGACAATGAGTCCAGATCCGGCCCACATGGCCAAACTTAGCTGCTCACCAAATAGTAAAACACCAAGGGCCACACCAAAAAGTAATCGGGTGTATCTAAACGGCGTCACCGCAGACACGTCGCCAGTGCGCATGGCTTTCATCAATCCTGCATAGGCGATAACGCCTGCAAAAACAGAGCCTGCCAAATACCCATAAGTTTCAATATTAGGTCTTACAAAGGCAGCTTCGTCCCAGATGGAAAAGAGAGCCCCCGCAATCACCACCGATAGAAAGCCATACACCCCGAGGATGAATATGCTCAGATTAGCAGGTGCTGCCCGACTCGCCAGATCTCGCCCTGCAAACCCAAGTACTCCTAAAACAGCAAACACTGAAAGCAGAGAAAAGCTATTAGTACCAGGGCCAATGATGATGACCACGCCCAACAAACCAATAAAAATGGCCGTCCATCGTCGCATACCTACCTTTTCGCCAAATACTAAAGCTGCACCTGCAACCACGACTACAGGGGTTGCCTGAAGAATCACAGTGGCAGACGACAAAGGCGTTAGGGCAATGGCCAGCATGTAAAATAGGCGGCCCAATACCTCAAATAGCACACGGATGCGCATCGGTTTAGACAGCACTTCTTTAGGGAATAAGTGGTCTTTGTTAAGTTTAGCAGCGCAGGTAAACACAGCGGCACCAATCAGACCAAAGATCATTAGAATTTGACCTACGGGGAGCGTCTCTGCGATCACTTTTAGTAATGCATCTTCGACAGAAAAGGCCGCCATTGATACCACCATAAGCATGCCACCGATAAGATTGTTGCGATGATTGCTTTCCATTTTGACCATTTATACGATCCTCAACTTAGTTGTCATACAGGCCTCAATAATGGCTTAAATGAAACCCCTTTGACTGCCATGAGGCAGCCAGGTGGGGACATTAAAGTAGATCAGTCCGGCGTTCAATCATCCACTCACTAGACTATCGAAACGGTGGTTACCATCGACTTATTTGAGTAGAGTGAAAAGGCAATAGGGGTCATAAAGCCTCGAGGCTTAAATTCTCGATAGCTGTTGCAACTATAGTAAGCTGGTGATCTTTACCTTAGCTGTCATATAAGGCTTTAGATTCATCAAAAAATTGCTTGATCAAACGCCCCCCCATAATGGATGGGGGCGCCATGGTTGGCGGTAGTTGGTTATAGTGAAACCATTTCGCCTGGGCAATCTCTTTGCCATCAACCTTAATCTCATGAGTTTTTGCTTCGGCGATGTATCCTAACATCAACTGCCCTGGGAAAGGCCAGGCTTGGCTACCCACATAACGAATATTATGAATTTCAAGGCCCACTTCTTCGAACACCTCGCGATGTAATGCCTGCTCTGCGCTCTCGCCCGCCTCAATGAATCCAGCTAAGGTACTGAACCGTTGTTCAGGCCAGCTTGCGTGGCGGGCTAATAAACACTGGCTACCACTCACCACAGCAACAATCACGCAGGGGGATATTCTAGGGTACTGTCTGATACCACAGGGTTCACAGACAAAGGCATGCTCAGAACCTGAAACTCGGTTAGGGGTGCCGCAATGTCCGCAGAACTGATGTTTTTTGTGCCAATCGATAAGTTGCGTGGCCCGACTTGCCAGAGAAAATTCTGCTTCTGTGGATTGAGCTAAGAGTGTGCGTAACTCTATACGGGTAAAGCCATCACACCCGGTAGCTTCGGGCATGAGTTCCCAAACTTCACAGTCGTTTCCCCACCATTGACCTATATTCAGACGCCGCAGACAAAAGGCTTTAAGTTGATCTGCCGTTTCTGTGGCAATCACAAATGTGGCATTGGATGCCGGTGAAGTAGGTAATAAAATGCCACCATCAACAACCGCTACAAGGTATTTTTTTTGACTATTTACAGACAATGATGAAGCATAAAAGCCATCTAAATTCATTGGGGCTGTCACTGAGATAAATCCTTTTTGATATTAAAACCTGTCTAATGTGTCGCCTCATGAGGAGGCGTACAGAGTAGTTGCCAAGCGTTAGAGTAGGCGGCTAAAGTCTATCATGAAAGGGTGATTTATCTGAACCTATAAAGGTTAACAGGTAAAACTTCCTCAAGGATGTTGTTTTAAGCGTTCTGCTTTAATGGAAAGTTAATGTTGGAGGCGTGTGTATTTAACGTCATGCCATGGTCACATTGGCCTTTTACTATAAGTTATAAAGCTTCACAGGATTAACCCTAAATTACAGATTTTGGCTATTTCTAACCACCAACATGTATGGAGATTAAGCAATGTTTACCGACAACGCAGTTGAGCAAGAAACCATTGAGGTGGATATTTTTGATGTCATTATCAGTTGCCAAGACAATAAAAACATCACAGACAAGAAAAGACGCGCCCAACGCATGTCTGCAGCGCGTCGGGCGATTGAAAAGCACAATGAATCATTGCAACTGACCAAAGACTTAGCAGAAGTTTGGCAATAAAGGAGTCCCTAGCGCCGCAGTTGCATGCTTTCGTTGCACAACTGACCTTGAAACCATTCACACATACTTTGGCTAATAGAAATGGGCTTGTCACCAATTTAGCCGTTGTGGGTCATACGTTTGAGTCGCATCTACGAGCTAAAACTGACGCTTATAGGCGTATTATAGGCGTATTATAAGAGTCTAATACGTTTTATGTGTTTATAAAGAAGGTTGATAGTTCGACCGATACCTACCATACATCAATGTTTAGTTTTATATTTTAGGGCCTAATTAGCTGTTTTAAACCGTTAATAATATTATGCAAACGTTTGCACATGATAGTATGACAACTAAAGAATATTTCTAATATTTGTAATTAAATATTGTAGCTAATGCTTCAGCCTCAAGCCCCTGTTTTTATTAGATAAACAGGAACTGGGTGAGTTAATTATTAGGAAAAAATGAAACTGAGTCCTCAATACGGGTTTGAAGACAAAAGGATATTAAAAATGAAAAAGCTGTTGATAATATGCGCTACATGTTTATTAAGTGCATGTTCCAATGCTCCATATGCGACAACATGGCAAGCCTACACTGTACCACATGAGAATAAGAGTGTTGCTCTTAAAATGTGTCGGGCAGAGGGAAGAATAGCAAGTCGTGTCGCTGGAGGCTCCTATGAGCCAATGACACAAGCCGATCATAGTATGTTGTGTAATGGGTATTCCTGCAAGACCATGGAGAGAGGAGATGACCGGCTATATTGGGGCGACGCCTTGGTGAAAGGCTTGGTGAAATCGGAGGCTAAGTTTGAGGCCATTGAAGACTGTATGGATGACTTAGGTTTCGAGGCTATTGAGGTCTAAGTTAAGGCCTACCTTAGTGGGCACTTGGTGCCACCTATAATTTTCCCTGCGCAGCCTGACGACTCTTATTGCTGAACACGGCAAAAATATAGTCTGATCATCACTTTTATGGGCATTTATGGCCACATAAACTTGAATAATTAAATTATTTCCTTAGCAGGCTGTATAGTTATTCCTAAGACAATGGCTGAACCTATTTTGTGCTTTGTTTATTTCCGCATAGACTATTAATTTCGCCATCTCTGCTTTGTAGGTGCTACTTAACCTGGGGTCGTTATAGGCACTTAAGTTGTACTAGATATAAGACCGCACATAATTAATGGGCACTCCCCTACCGAAACGGAGCATATGCGCCAGATTGAATTGGGCATCTGCCAATCCTTGGTGGGCTGCTAGGGTGTACCACTTAACTGCTAGTTCGTAGTTTTGTGGCACGCCAGTGCCGTCGTAGTCCATGACCCCAATATTATTTTGAGCATCAGCAAGCCCTTGAAGCGTGGCTAAGGTGTAATACTTTATGGCGATCTTATCGTTTTGTGGAACGCCTTCACCTAGTCTGTGCATCACTCCAAGATTAGATTGGGCTTGGGCTTGCTTTGCAGCTAAGGTGTACCACTTAACCGAGCCACGATTGTTTTCGGGCACATCGTATCCATAATCGTACATAAAACCCAAGTTAAATTGCGCCTCAGCACTGCCTTGCTTTGCGGCTAAGCTATACCACTTAACGGCGGTTCTATCATTTTGAGAAACGCTTTTCCCCAGCTGGTAAAGTAGCCCCAAATTATATGGCGCTTCAGTATTGCCCTTTTAGCTGGAGGGCTCCACTCAGATAGAGCCATTTGGTAATCGCCTGAAAAATAGGCCTCAAGCCCTTTATTAAAATCGGCACCCGCAGCCACCTCACTGCCCAAAACCATCAAAAGTGTTTTCCTAACCCCCATAGTGCCTGCTCTAACTTTTATTTTGTATCACTTAAATCCTACTGGCATCAGGTCGTTATAAATAGAGGTTGGGTGCCTACCCTGAACTACAACCACATGGATTGATATTCACATCAGATGCCGCACCCAGCGAGTGAACCATCAAGCTCACCCTCAATAAAAACCTAAACTGCCCCACTCAATGGCACACGGGTAGGCACTAGGCAGGGGCAACTATGACAATAATCGGCATGAGTTAAGGTCGATTAAGCTCTTGTTCAACGATAAGGGGGTCTAAATAGAAGACTCTGCTTAGTGATACATTACGCATAAACTGCGTAAGTATTTGGCTTGAGTTGTCGGTTTGGGCTCACTTTTCTAGTGATATCTGTTTCACTCTGAGTAGGTACAAACCACCTACATATTAGGTATAAATACCTCTAAAGTGGGTATAAACCACCCAATAAGTGGGTCAATATACTCGACTAAAGTAGAGATTATTTCCATAAAATGATGGTTCGTAAGGCCGGTCTTGCTACCTGCTCAAGGCAAAGATAAAAAATTATATTCAATAAAATCAATATTTTAAGTATATATTATGGCTTTTAAAAAATGCTAAAACATAAATTCCAGATCACACAGTAATTTTTACCAGCGTATTTGGCACGGTAGTTGCAATTTTACTATGCGCGCGACATGTAAGTTGCGTGATTCGGCACATGCTGAATTTTATTATAATTTTTGGAGAACTATCATGGCAACAGTACAAAACTCAACTGCTTCTTCTGGTTTAGCTGAAGTTGTCGATCGTATTCTTGATAAAGGTATCGTTGTTGACGCTTGGATTAAGGTTTCATTAGTAGGTATCGAGCTATTGTCTATTGAAGCGCGCGTTGTTATCGCTTCTGTAGAAACTTACCTAAAGTACGCTGAAGCTATTGGCCTTACTGCCAGTGCTGCAACCCCTGCTTAAATAGAAAAAGCATGACCTAGTGGTTGGTTAATTTCAGCAGTTAGGTCGTTGCCTACCTCTCAATCCATCTGGTTTGGGAGGTAAATTAAAATGAAAAACCTAAGGACGTGTTATGGAACGTTTAGCAGATGATATGGTTCGATTACAAGAAGATGTAAAATCACGTGTTTCGATTACAAGTACTCAGCTTGCAGAGTTTAAGTTGAATCGCGCTAGCGATACCGCTCGTGATAGTCGTGAGCGTGCGATGTTCGTGGTTGAGAATAGCCTTAACGTTAACCGCATGCTCAAGGAATTTCATGATTCACGGATAGCAAATGGACAGCAAGATCGTGCAGATAGAATTGCTTTTGTATCTGATATGGTTAAAAAGAGAGCTGAATTCGTAGAGCAGATTAGTGCTACTCGCAAGGGATTGCTCAAAAAAATTACTAATGAAAGCGCCGACTTGATAGCCGATACGGTTGTCAGTGTTGCCGCTTTGGTTAAACAGGGTACGCATCATGCTAACGGATTCGAAACCGCTAGCCAATTGGTCAGTAAGCAGCTCGAGCCAATAATAAATGCAGGTATTGCTGCATCAAAAATGGATGCTGGGCTTTTAAATACCTGGAAGGCTGCTGCGCCTGCTGCAACTAAGCCAACTGCATCCGTTGCACCTAAGGCAACTGCATCTGTTGCACCTAAGCCAACTGCATCCGTTGCACCTAAGGCAACTGCCTCTGCAACTCCTCGGGCTGGCGCACTTGCGACGTCTAAATCTGCTGCCCCCAAGGCTGGTGCCCTCGCCACACCCAAGTCTGCCACTCCCAAGGCGACAGCATCTGCTGTACCTAAGGCTGGTGCACTGGCCACTCCTAAGACGGCCACCCCTAAGGCTGCTGCCACCCCGACTAGTAATAAATCTGTGAAATCAAAACGCAACAGGTAATGAGGTTATCAACACGTAAATTGGTTTTTTGATAGCCTAAATCTGCTTGTGGCTGGCTTAAGGCCAGCTCACAGACATCTATAGACCAGTTGAAATTCGTGCAGTTGATAGAGTAATTAAGAGATCACATTCTAGTTGATTCTTTGCTGGTGGGCGCCACCCAGCCAATTGATTAGAGTTTTGTAAATGCTAGGTTTGCAACGTCCCTTTGAGATGGGTATGTGTGGCTAATATCTAAGCCAGACCATCCACTAAGGCGGCACCTATTGCGACATTCATGCCTTAAATAAAAAGGTTATTTGCCGAATGGCACAGGAGAATATATGAGTAATAAAAACACCCTTTCCAGTTCAAATTACGCTATCAAGGATGATTTAATCGTCCCTGAAGCGAGTGATCAGTTTGTAGTGACCTCCTTTGTCAAAGAAATTATGGATCGTGCTTTAGTCTACTTAGAGGCAGGTTATCCAGTGCATTTTGCTGGTCCATCAGGCACCGGTAAAACCACTTTAGCTTTCCATCTCGCCGCGCAGTGGGGCCGCCCGGTCACCTTACTGCAAGGCAATGAAGAGTTTGTAAGCTCTGATTTAACGGGTAAAGATATTGGGTATAATAAAAGCAGCTTGGTTGATAATTATATCCACTCAGTGGTTAAAACTGAAGAAAATATGAGTCGTACTTGGGTTGACAACCGTTTGACTACGGCTTGTCGTAACGGCGACATGTTGATCTATGATGAGTTTAATCGATCAAAGGCTGAAACCAATAATGTATTACTGTCAGTCTTGTCAGAGGGCATCTTGAATTTACCCGGCCTCCGCGGTGCTGGTGAGGGATACCTTGATGTACATGCCAGTTTTCGAGCTATCTTTACCTCTAATCCAGAAGAGTATGCGGGTACTCATAAAACCCAAGATGCTCTGACGGATCGCATGATCACCATTAATGTGGGTCATCCTGACCGTGAAACCGAATTAAAGATAGTTCATGCCCGTTCTGATTTGGGTTTACAAGAAGCTGCTTACATTGTTGATATTATTAATGATTTACGTGGTAATGACATTCAAACTAAGCATGGATTACGGGCAGGCATTGCTATTGGGCGTATCCTCAATTTGAAAGGCTTAAAACCTCGCGCAGGCGATAAGTTATTTCATAATATTTGTTATGATGTATTGAATATGGAAACTGCTAAGGTACAGCGCGCTGGGCACTCGGTGTTACACGAAATGATCGATGGTGTGATCCATAAAATCTGCCCGTCAGTTAGCTCGGCGGCACCAGCTAAGAAAAAGCCCACCAAAATCAAACTAGCGGAGTAAGTGGCCATGGCTGTTAATACACGTCCGCCTCGATCAGTCTCCAGTATCAAAACTCACTCTGGGCGAGTCAGCGGCACTCATGAAGCGCATCGTGACTATTTTCAGGTCGGGGCGCTAGAGTTAGAGCGATCTAGGCGAGTTAAAGAACGAGATGCTGCTAATAACCGCATTGCAACCATCAATGCTCGAATTGCAGAGATTGATAGTGAAAAGGCTAAGCTGCTTGCAACTGCTGCAGCTGTACATGACGGTAATGCCGACTCAACACAGAAAGAGCCTTCTGGTCTGCGCATCAAATATTGAGATCAACATCATGAACATCTTTCGACATTTATGTGCCTCCAAAAAGATCCGCACTAGGCGCATGACAAGGGGCTTTGGTTGCTGCAGCAACGCAGCCAGAAAACCGCCACTGCTTAACATTTTTGGTGGTGTTTCCATTGAAAAATGTAAGCGCCTAAGCCGTATCAAAATGCCAAACACAGGGAGCCTATCGTGAGCGCAGTTAGAAAAAAACACCGAGGGAAAATACTCTACGCACTTTGTAGTGCTGATGACGTGCGGCCTAACCACAGTGTTCGAGGCTTAGAATCTGCGCCTGTTTATGCCATAGACCAGTCTGGTATCCGTGCTATTGTGAGCGATACTCTAAGCACACGCCTTCGTCCTGACAGGAACAACATTGGTGCTCATCAAAGGGTACTTAAGTCACTAACAACTGACACAACGGTGTTGCCTATGCGCTTTGGCGTGCTGGCCCGCGATGCGGGTGCTGTTGAGAAATTACTGGCCACGAACATTGACACGATTAACGAGCATTTCGAGCGACTTAATGGGCGCGTTGAAATGGGTTTAAGGGTCTCATGGGATGTAACCAATATATATGAACATTTTGTGGCCTTGCATCCAACTCTAGAAGCTGGTCGAGATAAAATTTGGAGTCAACATTCGGGCAGCAGTGCTCGCCGAGAAGAAAAAATCCAACTGGGCAATATGTATGAAGCCTTGAGAACAGCCGATCGCCAAGATGCTGCGGAAAAAGTTAAAGAGATTCTATTCGACTATTGTGACGATATCGTAGAGAATCCAGTCAAGCGAGAAAAGGACGTTATCAACTTGGCGTGTTTGATCGAGAGGAGCCGACTTGATGAGTTTGTTAGTGGCGTATTTGAGGCCTCAAAGGCGTTTGATAACTCCTATATTTTTGATTACACCGGCCCTTGGGCGCCACATAACTTTATTAATTTGGATTTAAACGCACCCACCAAAAGTAAAAAGGTTTTAATCAGTGATAGTCCAGCGTCAGAGTTAGATAGGGGCAATAGTTTAGAAGCGGACGTCAACTAAACTATGTTACTCATCGATAATATACTCTTTTCCCCTGTTAAGGGCATTCACTGGATTTTTAAGGAAGTTCATAAACTGGCAGAAGAAGAGTTGTCTGGCGAATCTGATAGAATCCGTGAGAGTTTGGTTGAGCTTTATATGCAGCTTGAAACAGACCAGATTACTGAAGAGGAGTTTGATCGTCAGGAAAGCGACCTATTAGATAGGTTGGATGCATTGGACGAAGATGATGCCATGATTGGCGACGATGAAGATGAAGATGAAGATGAAGATGAAGATGAAGATGAAGATGAAGATGAAGATGAGGACGAGGACGAGGACGAGGACGAATGAAGCCACAATCGTCTCCAGAGTTTCTACAAGAATCCTCGTTAAAGTTAGTTTTTTTTGGTGGTAAGGGAGGGGTAGGGAAAACCACCTGTGCTACAGCTACAGCATTGACACTGGCGCAAACACACGCCAACCAAAAGTTTCTGTTAGTTTCAACAGATCCAGCACATTCAGTAAAACATATTCTCAATAATATGAGTGTGCCTGAAAACCTAGAAGTGTGTGAACTTAATGCCACCCATTCCTTACAGAAATTCAAACATAAATATGATGATTTACTAAAGCAAATTGCCGAAAGAGGCACTTTTCTTGATCAAGAAGACATTCATGCAATGATGGATGCTGCGCTACCAGGCATGGATGAGCTGGCGGCTTATCTTGAAATCGCAACCTGGGTTAGGCAACACCGATATGATCGCATCATCGTTGATACGGCGCCCACTGGGCATACGCTAAGATTGTTGGAGATGCCTGAGTTGATTCATCGATGGTTGGTGGCGTTGGATACGCTGTTAGCGAAGCATCGCTACATGCGCAGGCGGTTTACTCGCAATCATCAATTAGATCACCTCGATGAGTTTTTGCTGAGTATGAGTGATGATTTGACGGCTATGCAAAACCTGCTAACAGATACTCAAGGTTGTCGCTTTGTACTGGTACTGCAGGCGGAATCTATGATCGTGGAAGAGAGCATTGATCTTATTAACGCATTAGATCAAAGGCATATCCCACGTCATCATATAGTGGTTAATCAGCTGCAACCGACACATGATTGTGAATGGTGTAGTTATGAACACACTAGGCAGGTGCAGGCACTAAAAAAAGCCTTTGCTGCGCTGACGCATGTGGTGTTTTGGGGCCTACCAAGGGCCGTTACTGAGCCTCGGGGCAGTTTGCTTTATGACCTTTGGCCACATGTACAGTTGGTTGAACTCGATGCTAAGGGGCTTACCTACGGTGCCACAGATTATCAGCCTCCATTTATGGTAGTCAAGCCTTTAGAGTTGCCTGCCAAAACGTTAAAGTTGATCATATTTGCTGGCAAGGGTGGCGTGGGCAAAACAACAACTGCTTGCGCCACAGCCCTGCGTATGCATCATGACCATCCAGCTCAGCGGCTGTTATTGTTTTCAACCGACCCAGCGCATTCCCTTAGCGATTGCTTGGGTAAGCACATAAACTCCATACCTACCAAGGTAGTGGCTAACCTCGATGCGCAAGAGATTAATGCAGCCGCAAATTTTGGTGGTATTCGACGTGAGTTTACGGAGGAGCTTGATGCCTTCCTTAAGGAGGCGTTACCTAATCTTGATATTACGTTCGATCGAGAGGTGATGGAACATTTACTCGATTTAGCCCCGCCAGGATTGGATGAAATTATGGCGTTGACTGAAATAATGGAGCATATCGATAATGGTCTTTACGATGTTATTATTGTAGATGCAGCGCCTATTGGACATTTGTTACGTCTACTGGAAATGCCTGAACTGATTCGAGACTGGCTAAAGTTGTTTTTTAGTCTGTTATTAAAATATCGTGGAATTATGCGTCTTCCTCACTTGTCAGAACGTTTGGTCGGCCTGTCACGGGGCTTAAAAAGCCTGCAAGGTTTGTTACAGAATCCTGAAAAGACTGGGGTCTATGTCGTCACTATTCCAACTGAGTTGGCGATAGATAAAACCATTGATATGGTGAGTTCATTACAGCAAGTGGGTGTGCCATTGCAGGGGCTATTGATGAATCAAATGACTCCAATCAGCGCCTGTGTTTTTTGTCATTCTCGCTCAAGTCGTGAAGCAATACAGATAGACCGGGCACGGAGTGTTTTCTCTGATCAGCCACAAGCTGGCATATTTAGACACACAGATCCTTCAGGTTTAAATATGCTAACATCGTTGGGCAATTCTCTGTATCAGAAAACTATAGCAGTGTGAAAAATGTTAGAAGATAAAGATAGGCAAGAACAAGTATCCTTGTGTGAAGCGCTGGATCGGATTCTAAATAAAGGTGCCGTAGTGGTCGCTGATGTGACGATCTCTGTTGCTGGTATTGATTTAGTTTACCTAAGCCTGCAAGCATTGATTACTTCGGTAGAAACGGGACAACGACTGCGCAACCAAGAGGAATAAAGTGGCTCATAATTTACTATCGAAATTTGATATACCCGCGGCAAGTGCAAGCCAAAGCTAGAACATTGACGGCGAACGTGTTCGCAATGGTTTAGCTCAATTGGTATTAACCCTGGTCAAACTATTGCATGAATTGCTTGAGCGCCAGGCAATAAGAAGAATGGATTCTGGATCGCTTAGTGAGGAGGAAGTGGAGCAATTAGGTTTAACTTTAATGCAGCAAGCTGAAGAATTAGATCGATTGCGAGATGTTTTTGACCTCAAAGAAGATGATTTAAACATGAACTTAGGCCCATTGGGCCGCTTACTATGAGGACATCTCCTATGGATACGTCGTTATCAGATATTGAAGCATCAGAGAGTATTCAAATGCCTAAAACAGCGCCTGAAAAAAAATTCACATCATCCACTTGTCAATTTATGCTGCGCATGGCGCAAGCGCATCTGGCAAAAAATGAGCTACGGCTAGCCACAGATGTATTTATGAGGGTTATTAAAGAATACCCCAACTCTGAGGAACGAAACGTGGCGCAGGATGGCTTGTTAACTATGGCTCGCCACTATGAAACACAAGGGCAGTTTCGTGTGGCCTTAGATTTGCTAGAAAAAATAGACAAAATCGCGGCCAACAGTTAATTCCTGTCGCCCTTGATTACAGGTGTTGTTCGCGCACCTGATTTTTTAAACCTCATAATCCCTCCCAAGTGACGGTTATCTCACTAGTTTAAAGTGCAACTTCCGTGCTCAGTTGGCAGCTTAATCACTGTGACTGAGCACACGCTTAATAATGCAACCAAGCCTCGCCACACCTCTGACAAATGCCTGCCACATCAGTCGATATTTAGTCGCCGTATAAAGTTCATCAAACTCTAGGAACAATTCTGAAACTGCCTAAATTGTAAAAGATACTGCTTAAAAGCAGTCGTTTTTTAGTGGCCTGATGGTTATGGTCACTGACAGTGATCTAACAAGTTTTAGTGGGTCTATGCCTTTTTTATAGATTGACGGCACATGGTGGGCGTGGGTTTAAGGTGGTTTTATGAGCCATTAACTGGCCGGTGTTCAATCGTTGGTTGTGGGCCTTTTCATCGCACTATTGAGGCGATTCAAGGCTCAGGTTTACCATGAGAGTTTTCACAAAAGTCATAGGGTGATAAGTCACTCTTGGCACTGTCGTTGTGGGTTATGCAGCGCAAATAGTCACATGTGTGACTCTTAAGTAGAATTAAATGAGCATAAAATTACCGTAAGGAATGATGAGATGAGCAACAGGGTGACCAAGTCAACTGATTCAACAACCGTGGCAGACCTGTTGGAACGGTTACTGGATAAGGGGGTCGTTATTAGTGGTGATATCCGTATTAAATTGGTCGATGTAGAGTTATTAACATTAGAGATACGCTTATTAATCTGCTCTGTTGATAAAGCCGTAGAGATGGGATTGGACTGGTGGACTGGAAATCCTGCATTTGATTCTCGAGCTAGGGACCCAGCTAACGCTTTGCCCGCTTCAGACATAAGTTTAGAGCAGCGTTTGCAGCGTTTGGAATCGCAACTGCCGGCAAGTCCGGTTAAACCTCAAACATCTATTGTATAAAATTGGGGACCTATGCGCGCACTTATTCTTTTACCCATAATTCATAGCCCTGCCGATTTAGGTACCCTAAGTGGCGCGGCTGAAGATTCTCGCAATGAAGCCCAAAAGCTTCAATATTTGGATGCTGTTGAGCACTTTTGGACGGTCGTTAATGGCGCCATTGATGGCATGAGTCTTAATTACCCGCAGTTAAAGGTCTATCAAGACAGCTTGCCTGTTTGTGATCTGGTGGATGCCATAGTGGCAGACGTTGCCGCATCAGGCAGTAAGAATTACGCTTTATTAAAAACACTGCAAGAAAAGGGCGCAACCTTAATGGGTACAGAATCGCCCGACCTTCTAAGGCAAGAAAAAGACCTTATGACAGAGGTGTTGCAGTCTGCTGATCACAGCAAGGAATCAGCAGAAAAAGCTCAGGCTTTATTGCTTCAGCGAGATCGTTTTATGGCTCAGCGAATTAATGAAAGCCTAGCCGATGAAGAGATGGGCCTTATTTTTGTGGGCCTAATGCATCAAATAGAGCCTTATCTTGCGGCGGATATCGTGGTGATAAAACCCTTAGGTGAACCTAGTGGTATTGGAGGTTAAAACCTAATAATAAGCGGCTTGAGTAAGCGTATAAAACTTTGGAGTTGAAGTCACAAGGAAGAGTAATTCTGATGGTTGAAAAAGAGCTAAATTATGTTCTTATTGCGGATGACAATAAGGACATG
>Ga0209712_10001994_pt1 | contig 17083 bp, 13 predicted proteins | sample ArcOceMetagenome_FD_187443 | JGI IMG/M metagenome (GOLD analysis project Ga0209712, IMG submission 187443) | Marine eukaryotic phytoplankton communities from Arctic Ocean - Arctic Ocean - Greenland ARC118M Metagenome (SPAdes) (version 2) | ecosystem: Environmental > Aquatic > Marine > Oceanic...
CGGCAATCGCTACGGACTGATTGGTGCTAATGGCTGTGGTAAATCCACATTTATGAAAATTCTCAGTGGTGACTTAGTCCCAAGCGCAGGTAATGTATCTATTACTCCAGGCGATAAAGTCGGCACGCTAAGCCAAGACCAGTTTGCCTTTGAAGAGTACTCAGTCGTCGACACCGTAATTATGGGTGACGCAAAACTTTGGAAGGTCAAGCAAGAGCGTGATGCCATCTACTCGAAGCCAGAAATGACCGAAGCAGACGGCATGCATGTAGCAGAATTGGAAACCCAATTTGCCGAAATGGATGGCTACACTGCAGAATCCAGAGCCGGTGAAATACTATTACAAGCAGGTATTTCCGAGCACTATCATTTTGGATTGATGGCGCAAGTTGCACCTGGTTGGAAACTACGAGTTTTATTAGCCCAAGCATTGTTCTCTAATCCAGATATTTTGTTATTAGATGAGCCAACCAACAACCTTGATATCTACACCATTAACTGGCTTGGTGGAGTGCTTAACGAACGTAAATGCACCATGATCATTATTTCGCACGATAGGCACTTCTTAAATTCTGTGTGTACTCATATGGCAGATATCGATTACGGTGAATTACGCATTTATCCGGGTAACTATGAAGCATATCAAGCGGCCTCGTCATTGATTCAAGAACAGCTACTGACAGAAAATGCCAAGAAAAGCGCCGAAATTGACGAATTACAAGCATTTGTAAATCGTTTCTCAGCCAATGCATCAAAAGCTAAACAAGCCTCTTCTCGCGCTAAAAAGATGGATAAAATCACTCTGGACGAAGTGAAATCATCCAGTCGTCGCACCCCTAAAATCATCCTTAAACAACACAAAAAGTTGCATCGTCAAGCTTTGATCCTCGAGGAGTTGAGTCATGGTTTTGATGACAAACCATTGTTTAATAACGCTGATCTAATTTTAGAAGCCGGCGCAAAACTGGCAATTATTGGTGAAAATGGCGCAGGTAAAACTACCTTATTACGTTGTTTGATTGATGATTTACAAGCCACTAGTGGCGTGGTCAAGTGGTCTGAAAATGCCAGCATTGGTTATTGCCCTCAAGACAGCACCGCTGATTTCGACACTGATCTTACTTTGTTTGATTGGATGTCACAGTGGCGCACCCCAAAACATGATGACTTAGCAGTTCGTGCTTTATTGGGTAGTTTATTATTTACTGCAGACGATTTTAATAAAAAAGCTAACGTTTGCTCAGGCGGAGAGAAAAACCGCTTGTTGTTTGGCAAGTTAATGATGTCAGATATCAACGTATTGATAATGGACGAACCCACCAACCATATGGATATGGAAGCGATTGAAGCCTTAAACAACGCGCTTAAAAAATTCGACGGCACACTAATTTTTGTCAGTCACGATAGAGAATTTGTTTCGTCTTTGGCCACTCGCGTAATTGAAATTAGCGATCATGAGATCATTAATTTCCAAGGTACCTACAACGAATATCTGGCTAGCCGTGAGCAAGCCTTAAAGGTAGCTTAGTTAACTTCTGGCAAAAGGCGTCTCGATAAAATACAGTGGGTAAAAAATAATAAGAGACGCCCCATGCAAGATCACGATGCTTCGCCTTTAAAGGACTTTATCGAATATCCACCAGCTGAAATGCTGCTGCGTTCTGAGCAGTTTTACACTGATATAAAACGCCGTCACAGTATTCGAAAGTTTAGTGACCGTCCGGTCTCCAAAGACATCATCGAGAATTGCATTAAAGCCGCTGGCACAGCACCAAATGGTGCTAATCATCAGCCTTGGCATTTTGTTGCCATCCATTCGAATGAAGTAAAAATACAAGTGCGCGAGCAAGCTGAAGCCCACGAAAGGGGCTTTTATGAAGGCCGTGGTGGAGATGAATGGCTAGGCGCTCTGAAACCCTTAGGCACTGATGCCGACAAACCTTATTTAGAACACGCACCATGGCTGATTGCTATTTTCAGTCAAAAGAATACTCAGCAAGAAGATGGTAATAAACAAACCAATTACTATGTGCATGAGTCAGTGGGTATTGCTACAGGTTTTCTAATCAATGCCTTGCATCACTCTGGCTTGGCCACCCTCACTCACACGCCCAAACCCATGAGTTTTTTATCCAAAATATGTGACCGCCCGGATAATGAACGCCCGTATATGTTGTTGATTGTGGGCTACCCAGATAAAGATGCCACTGTACCGCACCATGCAAGCAACAAAAAATTACTCAATGAAATAGCGAGTTTTCTTTAGTAAATAAAAAAGTACTGATTTGGAAGAGATGTCACTCAAACATAGAAGGTTTGACTGCCCGAGTAGATGGCATCAGACTTTCTCATAAAAAAGCTGCTATATGAGTTACATAGACACCCTTTGCTATTTGGAGATAATTATCACATTCAGTTTGTTACACTTTCGACATTTGCTAATGTCTATTTTGGAAACTCGATTTGTGTTGCTGTAAAGCAACCGTTGAGCCTAACTATTGCTTCTTACTTGCTAGGGTTAATTGATTAATACCTACTAACTTAGGAATGTTTTAGCTGTTATCTAACTTGCCCATATTTTGACATGCTTAGGTGTTGTTCACTGAGAAGCGGTCTACTTTTACGAGAACACTCAAATGAAACTTAATTTCCATAAATCTTTTTGGGAAGCACCTTGCAATAACAAACACGACTTAAACGAATTACTGAAACGCACCATTGAAGATGGCTATCAGGGTACCGAACTGTTCTTACCATTCTTTGAATTTGATGCCGACTCGACTCTAAAAGCACATGCCGAATATGGCCTCGACATAATTACTGGGATTGCGACCCAAGGTGACAGCGTTCAAGCACATCTAAAAAGTATGAATGCTCAAATTGAGCGCGCGATTGAATTCTCTCCTGTGCTCATTAATTCCCATACTGGCCGAGATATTTTCAGTTTAGAAGACAATTTGATGCTATTCGAAAACGCTTTAACACTCGAACAAAAATATAACGTGACTATTACCCATGAAACCCATCGATTCAGACCTACATTCAGTACATTCGATACCGAAAAAATCCTCAAAGCATTACCAGAAATAAAATTAAATCTAGATATCAGCCATTGGATGGTGGTACATGAATCTGACTTAAGTGACCAACTCTGTCGTTTAGAATCTATTTTTCCACATGTTTATCATATTCATGCGCGAGTAGGTTTTGAAGAAGGGCCGCAGGTCACTAACCCTCAGGACGAACTGTGGGTAGGCCACTTAGAAAACCATGTAAACCTATGGCAAAAAGTGATTAATTTTGCAAACAACAGAATACAGAAAACCTTTACCATCACCCCAGAATTCGGCCCCTTTCCATACGCACATGTACAACCAAATACTCACCAATCGCTGACAGATATTTGGGCTGCAAATAATTTCATGCAACAACATTTAAAAGATAAACTGAGTTAAAGTTTTATGTCTATCAGCAAGCCGTGCAGAGTTTGCAGCCATGAAACGTCGCTTGCAATTGATTCAAAGCGGCTTTTTATTTACAAAGGTGCTTAATTTAGCAAGTACCTCTGCTGATTTTAAGATTTTTTGATGACCCAAGTTTTTGGTTACAAATAACTCTACTTGATTAAACAAAGCTGCCAAACGTCTCGATTCGCTGACCGGCACCTCAATATCGTGTTCATCATGAATTATCAGTGCTTCTATATCAGACGCCTCAAGCAATTTTGTTGCATCTAACTCAACTGCAGGTACACCTACGTTTTGACCAATGAACTCGATAAATTTATCGCTAATATTGTTATTTAACCCCGAAAAACGACGAAGTACACTTTCGATTGAAGACGAACCAGAAATAAGCACCAACCTATCCGTTTCACTCCCTTGCCTATGGCAATCGCTGCGGCACCTGCCCCCATTGAATGCCCAATTATGGTATGAAAATGTCCGCGCTTTTTTTTACGCCAATTTAACCGTTTCTAAAAAAAATAAGCATTAGATGTGTCGCCAAATGAGTGTCCATGACCAGGCATATTAACTGCAAAAACAGAATATCCCTGTTGAATCAGCCCTTTAACTAAACCGAACATTTGTGTGGCTCGGCTTTCACAACCATGAACAAGTAAAATCTGTTTAGAGCCGTCGGACTCTGCATCATCCGACGCTACTTCATTGCATACTCTGTGTTTAGAGATAGCATTCTGTGACCAGCGGATAGCGCTCACTGCTTCAGATAAATTGAACCTAGTTTCTCTACTTCTTTCTCCCATTCCTTTACTTCGCTGCGCTTTGGACTCAGGAACTTGATGCTTGCATTTTTGGCCGCCCAACTAGGCGCAATTACACTGCCGATACGGTTTGTTAATTTATAACCTTCTAAAGCGTAGTTCATTATCTTACTCCTAGTTTAAAGTTCTACCAGACGTAAGGTAGATTGATATATCAACTCCTTATATCTTTAGAGTAACTGTGGTGTTTTATGAAATTAAGTCGAATATGGCATGCCATAAAGACCCAATAATAACTTAGCGGAAAGTATACTCAATTAGCATTTTTCAACTAGAATGTGGTGAATAATACGTATTGTGTTTTTGCTGATTTTTATTAACCTATTGATTATTAATGCATAAATGTTCTGGCATAAAATCTGCAAACCAAAAGAAACAATTAATATTTTGGGAAATAAAATGGATATATTAGAGAAGTTATTACGGCCCGAGGTTATCGGTCCGATGATTGGCTTAGTAGCAGTCATAGGCGGTATTTGCATAGGTGCTGCTAAGTTGTATTTTAACCATGAAGAGCGCATTGAGAAAATCAAAGCAGGTATTGATCCAGATAAAAAATAGTTTAAAACTACTTTTAAGCGGTCTAAACATCAATTGGCATTCACCTGCAGGTAAGCTTCTGACATTTTCTTGGCTTTATTTGTTGGCAAACTTACCCACGAGTACATAACTAATAGCTTGTATACCTCGGTGTCCACATATGCCTTATTAACTGTATGAGTCAGCAATTAAGAGTCTGGCTCTTCTAGTCTACCGTCGGCATGTTTTGCAAAACGCGCTTTAGCATCGAAATGCACAGGGGCACTACTCGTCCAAGGCCAGCCGCCAAATTGGTCTTTGCGGTAGTCCGAAAATGCTTGTTGAATTTCCTGTTCAGTATTCATCACAAATGGGCCATATCGCGCAACGGGTTCATCAATTGGGCGGCCTTGCAACAATAAGAATTCACACGCTTCCTCTCCAGAATTCAATGTTACTTCAGTATCTGAAATTAACTGCACACCTTGTGGCATTTTAATTGGCGTTGCTTCAAGCGTTGCTACTTGGCCACTATAAAAATAAAGCACACGGTTCAGCTGTGCGCTGGAGGCAGGCAATGTAAATTGAGCTTTGGCAGGCATTTTAATATTCCACACCCACACTGCATTTTCCGAATCGTTAGCCCATGATTCTGGTGGAACTGAAGCCGAGCGATGCCCGTTTAACTCCCCTGCAATAATTTTAACAGTACTGACCTTACCATTGACGTCGGCGCATTCCACAACGGGAGTATCTTTATCCCAAAGCATGGCGAAGTGTGGTTCTACCATTTTGCTTATAGCAGGCAAATTAATCCAGATTTGAAACAACACCAGCGGATTATCTTCATCCTCGTTAACCAATGGAAACATTTCAGAATGCTGAACACCTTTGCCGGCGGTCATCCACTGAGTGTCACCGCCACCATATCGACCAGCGGCACTTAATGAATCAGCATGATCGACTATGCCTTCATTAACTACCGTAATTGTTTCAAAGCCACGATGCGGGTGTGCAGGAAAACCCGGTACAGTTTCACCATGATACATATTCCAACCATCGACCGAATTAAAGTCTTGGCCTATATTGCGTCCAGCCAATGAAGCTTGCGGTCCAGATTTTCCGTTACCTTTGGGGAAGTCATCTTTGTGATAAACGCAGAATAAAAATGGATCTTGTGTTTGCCAAGGAAATTCTAGATCGAAAACCTTAATAATAGACGACATAATTTCTACTCCTATTAATATTTATATCCAGATATGCAGGGGCAGAGCTTTTGAAATCAACGCTTTAGATCTTAACCTGCTATTTAACATAGTATCGGTCAACAATAGCTGATCACTCAAAACCACTAAAAATATCAGATCAGTTTTAAGCTATACACCTAAGGCAGTTCAAAAACCAAAGCTTTAATTACCTCTCCATCTACTGATTTAAAGACAAGGTTTTCTTCATCAGTAATCTTTAACCCATCTCCAGGCGCCATTTCAACCCCATTGATATCTAATTTTCCAGTGACTAGATGCACATACTGATTCGATAACACGCTAGTTAAGTTGGTTTGTTGTCCAGACCTTAAAATCAATTGATGTAAATGCATATCTTGTTTGACCTGCAAAGTACCGTTTTCCCCACTTGGGCTAATAATATGGGTTAAGCCTTCGGCTTGACCAAAATCCTTTTGCTGATATCCCGGTGTTTGCCCTTTTACATTGGGCTCAATCCAAATCTGCAAAAATTTCAGTACCTCTTTATCCGAATGGTTGTATTCGCTGTGGGTTATACCTGTTCCTGCTGACATCAATTGGAATTCACCTGCAGGTAATGCTCTGACATTTCCTTGGCTATCTTTGTGGGCGATATTTCCTTCGAGTACATAGCTGATAATTTCCATGTCTCGGTGGCCGTGCGTGCCAAAACCCATACCAGGTTGAACAATATCTTCGTTGATCACACGGAGTTTTGAAAACCCCATATGTGCAGGATCATAATAATTCGCAAAAGAAAAACTATGTTGACTGTCTAACCAGCCATGGTTTGCGCTACCGCGTTGTGATGATTGTCTTAAAACTAGCATAGTAAATTCCTCTTTGAAGTTGATGAGGAAAGTATACGTGCGTTAATTATGAAAAAATAATGCAATAATTAGCTTAATTAGTTCTATTTTTTAGAACAGTTTATTTTTATGAATCCTGTCGTTAGGTACAAGGCTAATGACTGTCACTTATTGTAAGTTTGCGAACGCTGAAAACTTACATTGACTCAAGATTCGATTAAATGGTTATATAAAATCACCTCGTTTCCTGAGGCATAACCAGTCAAAATTGCAGCTCTAGAAACATTTAAAGTAGATTTATATAAATTTTCTGCGTAGTTGCCCTCTGTCGTAGTCACCATGACTGCGCCAGCACGGTGGCCAATATCTACTACATGTTGTTTAAATCGCTGAAACGAATCTACAATCAGTCTGCGCCCCAACCCATTTCCACTATATTCAGGGTCCACAGCAACCTGTTCGAGCTCAATGATGGTTGCATCTCTAAATCCATTTTTCACACACCAGAGGATATAACCGGCAACAATACCCTGCTGCTCAACTACATAATAAACGCCGCGGGGAAATGAATTGAACGATGACTTTATCCATAACAGGTGATTTCTTTCATCTGGAAAACAACGAAAATATATCTGTGAGATGGGGTCAATATCGTGATCTGTTGCGAGTCGAATATTCATAATTTTCCACTATGTATGTGTTTTTTAATTGACCCATAATTACTTATAAAAATATGGATATCAGTAAGCAACTGGCTAACCCCGTCAATGAAATCAGGGTGGTCATCACCGTCCAAGTCTTTAGGGTGTCTTTTTCGCTCATACCAAGGTAACGACTTACCAGCCAAAAACCCGAATCATTAACGTGTGAGAGAATGGTTGCGCCTGATGAAATTGCAATCACTAATAAACCCAACATCGCAGCAGACATTGGTTGTAGTTCTAAAACTGGCGCGATTAAGCCGGCAGCAGTGATCATGGCTACCGTTGCTGAACCTTGAGCAATGCGGGTAATGGCTGCAATTAAGAACCCTAAAATAAGCACCGAAAATTGAGCTTCAATGAACACCGAGGCCAACATTTGGCCCACCCCTGAATCAATCAACACTTGTTTAAAAGCGCCGCCAGCGCCGGTAATCAGAATAACTACTCCAGCAGGCTCTAATCCCTTATTGGCAATGTTAAGCAACGAATCCCTACTTATATCGCATTTTGTATGTGCGATTAACATGGCCAAGATAGTCGCAATAGTTAGCGCCACAAACGGATGTCCTAAAAATTTAAGCACTGCTAATAATTGACTATCTTGTGGCAACACAAAAGGTGCGGTGGTGGCTAACATAATCAGCATTAACGGCAGTAAAATAATTGAGGCCACCCATGCAAAACTTGGGGACGACACATCAGAGGGTTTGTGTTGCGTTTTATGTGAATCAGGAACGGCAATGAATATTCTTTTCGCGATAAATTTACCAAACAAAGGACCAGCAATAATCATTGCAGGGATCCCTGTTATCGCACCGAATAAGATTACCCAACCTAAATCTGCCTTCACCAATTCAGCTACAGCAATAGGACCCGGTGTGGGTGGGATAAAACTGTGGGTAATAGCCAATCCCGCTAACAGTGGAATCGCGTAGTATAAAAGTGAACGCCCAGAACGATTGGCTAGGCCGTATAATAAGGGTGCAAGTATGATAAATGCCACATCAAAAAACACCGGTATAGCCACAATAAAACCAGTTAAGCCTAAACTCCATTGCACTTTTTCAGGGCCAAAAGAACGGACTAAGCTGCCAGCAATACGTTCAATTCCACCAGAGCTTTCTAATATCTGACCAAGAATAGCCCCTAGCCCTACCACAATCGCCACAAATCCTAGCGTGCCACCCATACCGTTTTTTATGGAGTTGAGAACTTGTTCTGGTTCCAATCCAGACCCAAGCCCAACCAACAAGCTAGTTACTAACAGCGCCAGAAATGCAGGTACACGTAAAGTGATAACGAGAAACAGTAGTAACGCTATCCCTGCTCCTGCCACAAAAAACAAGCTCATATCCATTGTAATAACCTTGCCCTATACTTTTTTTAAGCCGTTTAAAAATTCTCGATTTGTAGGTAATGCACTGAGTAACTTTTCAGTGTTATGTAGGGTTTCATTTCGTAGTCGTTTTACCATTGAGGTTTCTTGGCGTCCAAGAACACCTTGTTCTCGGGCTGTGTGAAAGCCCATTCCATAAAGTACATATTGCTTACTGGCAGAGGAAAATAACTCAAAACGTTGGTTCGATTCATATAAACCCGGTGCTTGAGTTCGCCATAAGGTCAACGCGTCTTGCAAACTTTCGGGGATAGAGTCTGGTTGTTGATGAGCGCGCCAATATTCGCTGTCTTCGCGGTTTGTGAGTACGTAATGCAACTTCAAAAAGTCGATAATTTCCTGCCACCGCTGAAGCGTAAGCAGGTTAAACCTTTTTGCCAGAACGGTCATTGCGCTTCGCTCTCGCGGAAGCTGTTGACTGATCCATTCAGCTGACTTTTCAATCAATACCAAAGCTGTCGCTTCTAAAGGCTCTACAAATCCGGCCGAAACGCCAATAGCAACACAGTTTTTATGCCAAAACGTTTCTCTGTGGCCTGGAGTAAATTTTATTTTGCGAGGGCTTAACTGCTGTGAGGCGAGCAAGGGATCATTTTGTACGTATTTAAACAACGCCTCTTCTGCTTGCTCAACATCGCTAAAGTCACTAGAAAAAACGTGTCCTATTCCTCGTCTATTTTGCAACGAGATGTCCCAAACCCAACCACTTTTCTGTGCGGTTGCCACGGTACACGACGCTATCGGAACCTCATCTGAAGCGTGGTCTACCTGTAAAGCGAGTGCCGTATCATTAAACAAAATATGCTGTTTTGATTTGAATGGGATCTCATAGTGTTTACCAATCAATATGGCAGAAAAACCACTACAATCGATGAATAAATCACCGTCAATATGTTCACCACTAACCAATACAATCGATGCAATATCGCCATTCTCTGCGGGTAGTACGTGTTCAACATGCCCTTGTATATATTGCACTCCAAGCTTTTCAACACAATGCTGGTGCAGCATTTTTACAAATTTACCCGCATTCAAGTGGTAGCCATAATTCAAAGCAAAAGCGTACTCGGGCATTTTCGATGTTTTGGGCGCTAAATTTTGCTTACATGTAGTACCTTGTGCACAAACCCAGCTTTCAAAATCGATATCTCTGTGAGTTGCTGACCAATGCTCGGCGATGCTTACTGATCCATATCCTGCTGGCGCTGTGAACGGGTGATAATAATGTTCTTTTTTTCCTTCTGACCAAGCAACAAATTTAGAGGCCTGCTTAAAACTAGCATCGCAACAAGAAAGGAATGTGCGTTCAGATATACCTATTTGCCGCAGTGTGTCGCGCATAGTAGGCCACGTTCCTTCGCCTACACCCAAATTTTTAACGTCAGGCGACTCTACCAGAACCACTTCAGTTGTTTGGGTTAAAGAGTTTTCTGTGCAGTGTTGAGCAGCAATAATACCAGCCGTTATCCAACCGGCCGTGCCGCCACCAACAATAATTACTCTTGTTTTCATATTTTCACCTTGCTCTTTGACCCACTACAATTTACTAGCAGGGCAATAGCTTTGAATAAAATCTCCATGCTCTGGCATTTGCGAAACAGAGTTATCTATCATATTTCTTAGGGTCATCATTTGTTGCTTCAAACCATCTACCGGCAAAACGCGACCTGCCCCATGATGTTGCTTAGGCATCAGTCCCTGTCCCATCATGACTTGTACCCACGAATCGACCCGAAACAAACCCACATCGTCAGGCCATGCATAGCCATTTTCACGGAACATTGCCATACGATGAACAAGAGAATCAGGCACTTCCATAGTGCGGTAATGATCCCAAAATGCACTGTCATTACGTTGTGTCTGGTGATAATGCAAAATAATAAAATCGCGAACAGTCTCAAGCTCTAGCTGTGTCTCACGATTAAATTGTTCTGCCTGCATGATTGTATTGCCACCAAAAGGAAACAGCTTCATCAGTCGCAGTATTGCAGTAGTGACCAGATGAATACTGGTTGATTCTAAGGGTTCTAAGAATCCACTTGAAAGCCCAATGGCAATACAGTTGTTATGCCAAGCTTTTTTACGCCGCCCTGTTTTAAAACGAAGTTGCCTTGGCTCAGTGATAGTGTGACCACTAAGATTACCTAATAAAGTTTCCTGAGCTTCATCGTCAGACAGGAACTTACTTGCATAAACAATTCCATTACCCACTCGGTTTTGAAGAGGAATACGCCATTGCCAACCTGCTGAATGGGCAATAGACCGGGTGTAAGGACGAGGCGCTTCTACTGCATGGGTTTGCACTGCAATGGCACTATCGGCGGCCAGCCAATGACTCCAGTCTTCGTACCCAACATCTAAATTATCGCCAATTAACAATCCTCGAAAGCCAGTGCAGTCAATAAATACATCGCCTAATACTGATTCACCCCCTTCCAAAATAAGTGATGAAATATTACCTGTTTGGTCGTTTTGTACTTGTTTGATTCGACCTTCTATACGTTTGACACCGGCTTTTTCACTTTTTTCACGCAAATAGGCAGCATATGCCGTGGCATTCATGTGATATGCAAAGTTAACGGGTTTCTTGCCAGCAATAGTGGAAAACTTATTGGCTTTAGCAGCTTTTAATTCGAGACAATAATCACCCAGGCTACCACCAAAACCCTGAGCTTTAGCTTCCATCCAGAATTCGTGAAATTCAGCCATCCAAGAGCGTTGCCCAATCTCACCGAAAGAGTGGAAATAACTTTCACCTTGTTGGCCCCAGTTATCAAACTGGATCCCCAATTTAAAAGTTGCCTGAGTAGCAGCCATAAATTCCTTTTCATCAATACCGATTAAACCATGAAAAGTGCGCATAGTAGGAATGGTTGCTTCTCCCACTCCCACTGTGCCAATTTGGTCGGATTCGACCAAAGTAATGTCCAATAGTTTACCAAGACGAGTTACCAGGCTAAATGCCGTCAACCAGCCGGCCGTTCCCCCTCCTGCGACTACAACTTTGGTTTTTGCATTCATGTTTATATTTTGTCTCTTATCTTCAGCGGTTTAGATTGTTGCGTAACATTGCGCGTAATTGCCTACTTAAATTATCGTCCATAGTGGCAAACGCCCCATGGCTCTCTGGTGGCAAATGTGCACGAACCTGTTCAGGATCATCAAAAATGTAGTAATCAAATAATGCTTTCCACGCTTCCTTTTCCTTTGCAGGCCTGTCTCTTACACTCATCATGGCATGCATTAATACATCCATTGGGCTCCCCAAAAAAGGCTCTGCAGTCATCCACCAAAAATTCACCAAAACATTGAAACGATCAAAGGCTTCAACTTCGTGCCACCACATATTGGGGTAATATAAGCCATCACCGGGTTCAAGATCGGCAATATAAGCATTTTCTAAGGCCTGTTTTAAGCGTGGAAAACGAGTGAAATCTGGTTTGCTAAGATCGGCTAGGGTAACAACTTGTCCACCAGGTGTTGGCGTTAATGGCCCAGGATATAAATTGTGCACTTGCTCTGGAGCAAACAAGGTAAAACGCCGTTTTCCTAACACACAGCAAGCGATATTTTTGGGCTGATCAAAATGGGCCGCGGCAACAGATTCGGTGCCTAACCAGATTTTGGCAACCGGCTGATTTTGCTGAAATACGGGATGTTCAAAAGCCAGACTATGGCTTTCACTTAACCTCGGAAAACCTTCGTTTAACTTAAGTGAATTGATATACAGGTAATCATGTTGTTCCTGAGTCAATTGACTGCGTATGGTTTTAAACACCTCAGGAATGGTGGTTCGCTCACTGGAATAGTTAAAACCCGTACAAGATTTATCATAACCGAACCGTGCTTTTATTTCTGGAGCTCCTTTGTAAACTAGCATCGGACGTTGACTATAATGCTCTTCTAGCTGTTCCATTACTTTGTCAGGAGATTCTTGTCCAGCTTTGACCAAAGGCCAGTCTTTCACCAGCCCTTTTAAAATGACTGGTTGATCCTGAGCAAATAGATCATCAAATGGAATGGAATCTGGCGTTATGCCTTCCAGTACTTTTACTTTGTTTTGTTTCTTTATCATGCAGGCTCTGCCTTATTTCGAACAGTGTTAAAACATTGCCGACTTTGCATTTTTGAGTGCGATTAGCTGTTGGAAATTACCCATTGAAGAGAGCACAAAATACAACAGACTCAGTACTCCATATTGATTCAGTTTGCTTAGACTTTCGCCATTCAATTTGGCCAATTTCTGTTGGTTAATCGTATAATAATCACTAAAATTAATTTCTTCTACATTGCTGAGTTTAATTTGAATCGACACCGGCTCCAATAAGTCCATTGACTCAACTAGAGTGAACAAAGTTTTATCAAACTGTATTCCGCTATTAATAGTTTGTAATGCTTTTTTGACATATTCAAGGTAAGGCGCTTCCCCACCAAATTGCAGAAAGATATCTTCACCCTGTTCAGAGTTGACGCGAGGATCGTCTGTGTCAATGCAGATAACCGGATCTGCTGGTGACTCGCCTTCTTCTTGCGCTTTTTTATAACCTAAACTAAAAGGGCCTCTGGCCAGCAGTGCAGGCACAAATCGGGTACTCCAACCGTTTTCTCCAACAAACAGATTTTCGTCTTTTTCAAGACCAAGAATGGCATGTAATTGAAGCTGTTCAGTGTCGAGGTCTTTGTAAAATACCAACGGAAATTCTTTGTGTAGTTCGCTTATTTCCGTCGCGTACACCATAGAGCGGTTTACTTGTTTGTTATGACTGGATTCAGGTCGAGTATCAACCTTCAAATTTTTATGATCGACATTATTTAAGACAGTTGCCTTACTCATAGCGTGTTTCGCTTAACGGGTTGTTTTTATATAATTGCGATTTATTCATACTAGCATTGCCAGAAATACCGACGCAACGAATAAGAGTGAAACATTAGGTTAGTGTTTCACTCTTTGAAAATGTAATTTTTTTTGTACTTATAATTAAGCACCCCGGTCAGAAAGTCCGACCGAGGAAAAGTCTTAAGTGTTAGAAGCTGTAACTTGCACTTAATACCATGCGTCTATCCGCTTCTTGAACAAAGAAAATATTATTCTTACTACGACCAAACTTACGCTGACCTTCTTCTAATAAGTTAATAATATCTAAACTAACGGATAAATCCTCGTTCACTTCATAATTGACGTTAATGTCAATTTGCTCAGTTTCAGAAACATATACCGGGTTACGCGGGCCTTTACCACGGTTAGTGGTACTTAAAAATTCGTCTCGCCAGTTATAGGCAATACGAGTTGAAAGTCCGTCTTTTTCGTAGATTAACACCAAGTTAGCCGTGTCACTTAATCCTTCCAATGCAAATTGGTCTACATCGATAGCACCGCCATTATCAAACCCAATATCACCGTCAACCGTGGTGTAGTTAGCTTGATAACCAAAACCTGTATCACCAAAGAAATGTTGCCAAGCAAATTCAAAACCATCTATCACAGCACTTTTATCATTAACAGGACCAGTTACCTGAAACTGTAATAATGGATCGCCTGGTAATGCAAAAACATCATAAGCTGCAAACACGTCACCTTCAAAGTTTGGATTTAAAACAGGATCTTGAAAGTCTGCTGCGCCATTAGGAAAGTCCGCTGGGTTTTGCAAAACTGCCGACATAGTAAACATGTTAACTTCGGTAATGTCATAACCTCCGGCAGTTAATGCTGCTATTGCATCACCTGAGGTTGTACCAGGGGCACCTGAAGTGGCATCTAACAAACCAAACAATGATTTTTCAGATTGCGCTATACCCACAAAGTTTTCGACATCTTTTCTATAATAGCCGATTGAAATCATACTTGAGTCGCTGTAGTAATACTCTACAGATAAATCGATGTTAAAGGACTCAAGTGGGTCTAATTGAGCATTCCCTGATGATCCTGTTGCCACGCCACCCAAAGATGTTAAGCGTGGCGGAGGTGATATTGAAGTCGATTGAAACAATTGATCATAAGCAGGTCGAGCCAATGTTTTACTAAAAGAAGCACGAGCCTTGATATCATCAGTCACCTCAAGGGCCAAATCTAGACTAGGTAAAAAGTTAGAATAGTCTTTTTTGTCCGAGATAGTTTCTACTGTTGCACCTAACACGGGTAAAAAGTCGTTATCAGCTTCCCAGATTATTTGTGTAGGCAAAAATTGTATTGACGATGAAGTCACATCAGTTTGCTCATAACGCAAACCAGCAACGATGTTTAAAGGCATATCACTAATTTCATAATCCATAACCGCTTGAACATAGACAGAAAGAATCTCTTCTTCAATCGTATTATCATCATCTGTATTGATTGAACGGTCAGCTAAAGATACGCCATAAGCAGGGCCAACCGCGTTTAGTAGAGCAAGCGGGTCACCACCAAATGAAACACTACCTAACGGTATTGTTGTACCACCTGGTGAAGCAGCATCAGCACCTTCAACACCTGATAGATCATGATCTTCAAATTCACAACCAGTGCAGCTTACATCGAATAAACCCTCTGGAATATCACCAGGATTGGTTACACCCCAATCACCTAAAGCGTCCGTAGAAGCTTGACGTGTTTGTCTCATTTCTGTTGATAGATATCCAACACCAAAGTCGACAGTAACTTCATCGCCTATCCATTGACCTTCAAAACGGATTTGGTCAACAGTCGTTTTTTGATTAGATTTGTCTGTTTGAGTAACTTGTGAACCCACATCAGCTTTATCAAAAATACCGTTACCATTACCACCCTTGATAGTGTCTTCAACTAGGATGCTTGCTGCAGGAATTCGTTGCGTAAAATCAACTGTTTGCCAACCCGCCGTTGCACCCGCCATATTAAAGCGAATAACGTTAAGCCCATCAGGGCCAGCACCACCACTAGTTGCTTCTGATGAAGCAACATCGAAGTTTAAGGTTAGGTCATCATTGAGGTTATACTCTGCATTAAAACCAAAAGACTTTAATTCATCTTTTGTTGCTAATGCTAAGTTTTGAAAAAAGAAATCTTTACCGATGATTTCGTTATTTGCACCACCCGTCTCAGAAAACTTAACCGGCGTAGACACGACCGGGTTACCATCAAATTCTACCGAACTAAATTGTCGTGCAAACCAGATACCATCAATAAGTGATGTTGACTCTTTCTCATTTGTTGCATAAGTAACATCAGCAGTTAATGTTAAATCTTCCATCGGTGCAAATTGTACCGTTAACATAGCATTAGTACGTTCACGATTATCTTCGTTAACACCTATTCCAATGTTACTAGGTATGGCTATGATTTGACCAATAGTAGGTTCATTTATTACTGTCGCACCAGGGATGGTAAGAGAATTTAAATCTTCTGCACCATTATAGGTACGCAATTCATACACTTCAGTACTCATGTGACGACTACCAGAGTCACGTTCTTGGAATGAACCAAATAGTGATACACCAAAAGTTGAATCCTCATTCACCCAATTAGTTACGCCACTTAACTCTGGCGTGACACCACTACCACTTTCATCTTTAACCGCTTTAACACCAACAGAACTACTATTTTTACCCACAGCAAAAGGTTTAAGAGTATTAATATTAATAGTTGCACCAAGGCCACCAGAACTTATTCCCGCGCGGCCTGTTTTATATACTTCTATTCCACTTACACCTTCTGATGCAAGATTTGAAAAATCAAATGAGCGACTAGTACCTGCTGCGCCTTTATCTTGTGGGTTACCAGTAATACTGCCTACGTTAGCTGCTGGCATCTGACGGCCATTTAGGGTAACTAGGTTAAAGTTACCGCCAAAACCACGAACGGTAACTTCAGAACCTTCACCGTTAACACGGTTAATGGACACGCCAGTAATACGCTGTAATGATTCAGCTAAGTTAGTATCAGGGAATTTACCCATATCTACAGCAGAAATAGCGTCAACAACACCTGCAGATTGACGTTTTATATCCATTGATTGAGACAGACTGCCTCGAACACCCTTAACTTGGATCACTTCGGTATTATCTACTTCTTGTGCCACAGCGGGTAATACTACTGCTGTGCCAAGCATGAGTCCGATCGTTTGTGTTAGTAACGATTTTTTAAATGTTTTATGCGTTTTTATCATTAG
>Ga0209712_10001995_pt1 | contig 17081 bp, 9 predicted proteins | sample ArcOceMetagenome_FD_187443 | JGI IMG/M metagenome (GOLD analysis project Ga0209712, IMG submission 187443) | Marine eukaryotic phytoplankton communities from Arctic Ocean - Arctic Ocean - Greenland ARC118M Metagenome (SPAdes) (version 2) | ecosystem: Environmental > Aquatic > Marine > Oceanic...
AATACCAAGGCCAATACCAATACCAATACCAATACCAATAGAAATCTTCATCCTCATGTCAGTGCAGTCTACGTGGGCCTTGATTACTTGTCCTTGGATGAAGATAATGACCATGATATTGACCATGATGATATTAATACAAAAGATCATTCATTCATTCGTCAGCACAATGATAATATTCGTCGCTTCAACGAAGAGAGGAAATTCAGTAGGTTCGAACATGCGAGGAGAAAAGTTTCTGATGCAGATGCAGATGCAGATACAGGAGCCAAGACCATGACGGGAGGATCCTTCAACGCATTCCAGACTGCACCACTATCCCAAGGAATAGGAACACATTATGCAACCGTATGGGTCGGATCACCAAACCCACAACCCCAGACGCTCATTGTAGACACTGGATCACATCACACTGCCTTCCCCTGCAAACCATGCAACAATTGTGGAGACAAATTTCACGCTAATTCATTCTTTGACCCACAAAAGAGTGAATCATTTCGATACCTAATGTGTGGGCAATGTACGCAAGATATCAATGACTCCTGTAAAGCGAATCAGCAGTGTCGTGTGAGTCAATCTTATGCGGAACATTCTTCTTGGAGTGCTATTCAGGCCAAGGATATGTTTACCTGTGGATACAACCATCCGCATGACTTACTACTACCGGTGGAAGGGAAAGAAGATTACGATTTGTCAAGGCTGAGCCAGCAATATTCCATTCCATTCATATTCGGATGCCAGAATCATCTATCCGGCCTCTTTATCGAACAACTAGCAGATGGAATCATGGGCATGAGTGCGACGGAATATACCCTCACAAATCAATTGTACCAATCCAAAAAAATTGAACATAAAATGTTCTCCATGTGTTTTTCAAAATTGGCAAAACAGGATAAGGATGGTGTCACTGCTGGTGTTTTGACCATTGGGGGTGTGGATTCGAGGTTGCAAAGGAGTCCCATGGTGTATGCTGCTACCGAGATTAATAATAGTCATGGGTGGTTTGTTGTTCATGTCAAGAAAATATGGTTGAGGAAGGGAGGGGGGCAGAGTGTGAAAGCCATGTTCGTGGAAGGGGAAGCTGGAGCGGAAGCCAAGCCGGAATACACACTTGTGACTGAAAATGAGTCCAAGCTCAATTCTGGAAGTGGTATTCTTGTCGATAGTGGAAGTACAGATACCTATTTTCCAAGATCTCTAGGGCCTGCATTTCGAGAGATTTGGCAAGAAATTACTGGTATGAGATATGAGAATAGGCCCATGAAAGTGACACGGGAGGAAGTGCTTCAAATGCCCACGATTCTTGTACAAATGACTCCAAATGCTGCTCACGTTGAATCAGATGAATCTAAATTAGAAGTCACTGGCGTAGACGATGTTCCAGGACTTGCGGGGAAACTTTCCTTGGACTCTCCGCGTGATATCGTACTTGCTATTCCAGCAACGCACTATATGGAATATTCCATAAAGGATGATACTTATACTCCACGAGTTTATTGGAGTGAATCGTCGGGAGGGACTCTAGGAGCCAATTCCATGATGAATCATGATGTTTTGTTTGATTGGGAGAATAATCGATTGGGTATTGCTGAATCAAATTGTGATTATGATGAATTGGTGGAAGGCGTCGAAGTGTTAGAGGAGGAAACAGAGGGCACTGCAACTGTTGATCTTGGTGATGGGGTATCAAAGGACTGTGTGCTTGGTGAAAGTAATGTGGAATTATCTTGTATCGAAACTGTCGATACTTCTAGCTGTAACAAGGTGGGTCAAGGCAGCAATAGCAATGATTACGAGTTGCCTGGTGTTACTAAGATTACTATACTTGTAGAAGAAGAAGGATTTGGCGATGGGAAAACATGTGTTACTGCTGCAAAGGAGAAAATTACATTGTTGAACATGAGGAAGGACGCAAGAATAGATTGCAACGATGGAGTTTGTCACATCAAAAGTGTATGTTCCATGACATGTAAAGAAGCCCTTGAAAGGATTGATACTGCTCCTGAGACAAAGTCTGATACCGAGACGAACACTGACACTGACATTGACACAGGCCCTGATAGCGATACAAATCCTGGTACTGATAAATCAAATGAACAAGTTAAAAAAGCTTGCCCGGATGAAGGTTGGGGCGGATGCCAACATTCCTGTGAGCAATCGAAAATAACAGCTGAACTTCGTCAAGACGGAGAATGTCATGTGGGTAAAGTTGAAACTAGGAGTTGCCACATTGATAACTGTGGTCGTTCAGATCCTTGTCGTGTGCCTTTTCTAGTACACGCGATCCTTTTGTTTGCTGGTGTTGATGCTTCGGACTGGACCAAGGCAGATGAAGATTTCTTGGTTGAAACCTTTGCCTCGGCAGTTAATGATGAGAGAGAGTCGGGAGATGAACTATTTGGTCCTGGTGACATTAAAATTACTTCTGTAAACAAGTGGAGTGCAGACAAGGATGAATTCTACAGTGGCAATATCAAGACTGGAATGAAGATCGTGCTTGAAGTATCCATATACAATGAAAACGCAGTTTTGCTGAGCGAAGCCAAAAATGGAACCAAAACTGTCATCGACAAAGGGAAGGATATTATGCATGTTATTACAGGGCCAGAGCACACTGTGTGCAAAGAATCCGACATTTACCCACTCTCTAAAACAGCTCTGGATGTTCACCTGGAGCTTGGAAAAGCCAAGTTCATGCCAATGGTCATTCAGAATATGAGAGATAATGGGCGAGAATCTCTAGGAGAATCTGTTTTTGCTCCATTGCGCGACGAAGGCGAAAGTGTGGAAAGGTCAAAAGTCCTTACTTCTTGGACAATAAAGAGTGAAATAAGTGGTGAAAATGGTACCTTTCCAGGGTTCAACAAGGATACAAGTAACACACCACTTATCATCGGCGCTTCGCTGCTTTTATTTGGCGTGTGTTACTGCGGTGTGTTCTTTGGAACTTTTTTCACAAGAAGAAGCTTCAGGATTGAGCAGGCAAAAAATGCGTTAATTCAAAAAATGCATGAAACGCGACAAAATCGCGATAGAGGCGAATACGCTCAAGTAGACGGAGAAGTAGAAATGGGAAACTTGGAAAGCTTTGAAGATCATCCAATAGAGGATATTGAAGAATTGGACTTCACCGATAACTCCGAGAAGATGAGTAGGCTCAAGTAGATTACTACGTACTAGAACAGATTAATGATGGCTGATGATCTGATCGTCGCATACCCTTGTTCTAAATGCTATGCTTCACCCGCAATATTTCTTGCTCAATTTCCAATTGCTCATCTATTCTGATCTTGTTCTCAGTCTGCCTCATTGTTGCTTTCTTCCGTTTACGCTTCCTTTCTGCCCTTTCAGCTCTGATTCTATCGTCCTTCCTTTGTGCATTCAGCTTCTCAATTTCAATCATTGCTTTTAGTCTCTTTTCTTCTTCCAATATTTTCCTCTTTTCTCGTCTCAAGGCTTCCACCTCATTCGCTTCTTGCAGCGCACTCAAAATGATCCTATTCTTTTCCTCGTCTCTTTTACGTGCTAATACATGAAGCTTGCGAGTTTGAAGTTTCTTTCGAACCTGGATTTGTTCATCAATACGTTCGTTTTCTGCAACAAGGTTGACAAGAAAAGGACTCCGTTGAGGTACTTTGATTGGCGAGGAAAGTGGTCCCATTCAATAAAACGTTGAATGTGTAACAAAGAGAATGATTGTTTGCTCCAGGCGTCACTTCAGCAACATGCATTACTGAACAAGAAAATTTTCGAATTTGAGTTTGTGACTTCTCATTCCACGGGTGATTTCACAGGGAGGAGCATCAATGCTCTTCCAATTCAATTTGATATTTGTTATTTAAAAAGAGTCATGTTTTCAACCACTGGTGCTCTGTCGTGAAATTGTTGAGGTCCGAGAAAGAAGAGAGAGAGGAATGAAGGAAAGGCGCGCCGGACACGGAAGGGGGCTAACTAATTTACTGATAGCTCCCCCGGGAATCAGCGACCGATGCCGAAGAATGAGACATTGCGACAGCACACAGCTCACAAAGTTTCCACCGATATCGATCAATCGAAACTCTAACGCTGCGCAGTATAGAATAGCTAAAAATACCCACCCACCCACACCATAAGACTAACCAACCGACCCCCCCCATAAGGGGGCGGCTAGGGGTTCGGTCGGAATTAGGAAATCATTTTCAGCCAAACTGTCATTTAGTATTTATCTAGGAGTTGAAGAGGGAACGACGTCCTCGGAAGCAGTTCGATGTTTCCCTCGTGGTCGGTCGGAGGAATCTAGGAATGCTATCGTCGACAGCTTGAAGCTGATGACAAACGACAACACACTTCACAAACTTCAAACGTCACGGTTGTCTAGCTAGAATCCAATCGTAAAAAATAAAGCTGACGTGTCAATGACGTCGTGTCAACTAAAATATCTTTCAATGACCAAAATGATATAATCTTCAATCTCTACAATTCAAGCCATTTTACACATACAACAGTATGGTATTCATAGACCTTCCGGATTTGACCACCTATTTTCTAACTGACCACCTCTCCAAAACGAGCCTAGCTAGAGAAGGTGGCAAAAGTTAGAAATTTGAGAACATATTTATAGTACCATTTTTACGCGGTATTTTCGTTTGATGTTGGTGACGATGCGCATGGCAATCTGCGTATTCTTCATTGCATGTTTCTTCATATTTTGTACTTGCAAAGCTTGTTCATGTGAGTGCTGCAATTCTCCAGTCATATCTAAACTATAGTTCTTCCTAATAAATGAATTACGAGAATTATGCACTGTAAAATGACGAGAATTCTGGCATGCTTTCTTTGGCCCATGTTCAATGTGAAACTGAAAGAAAATGAGAAGAGAAGAAGAAGAGGAAAAATTGACCCGAGCTCTGGTCATTGAAAATTGGTGGTTAAAAAAGTCTCGTAACACAAAATATAAATCAGTGATAACTAAATATACATGTTCTTCCTCCGGTAACACCGGAATGTATGAACTACTGTCTGTGAACTGCTTAGTGACGAAAGTAGAGACACGTACGTGGTATCCAGACCTTCACGTTACGTCGCAGAAACATCGAAGATTCTATAAAACATAAAACGAATGCAACGAAAGTCACATCCTCGTAATTACCAACGACAGACAGCAGAATCCGAGTACTACAGTACTACCACTACACGTGTAGCTAGTATGATAGGTCTAGAAAACAACGCTAGTAATACTAGCAGCGAACGCAGGACAAGAATCTTGGCGTTGCATGGGAAGCAGGCCAATAATGCAATAACAAAACTGCAGCTTGAGAACCTCAACATTACAAAGGAGGAATACGATATAGTTTATCTCAGAGGAACAATCCAGGAAGAGCACGGCCACCCTGAACTGGAAACGATAGTCGATGGGCCATTCTATAGCTGGATAGATGAGTCTTCTGATGTTGCAAAAGCAAAAAGCCTTCAAGAAGCTGTTAGCAATGTTAATGCCGTCCTCGGCGAATTGGGGCCTTTTGATGGAATATATGGATTTTCCCACGGGGCTTTTATTGCTGCGATTGTAGTAAACATGATGCATGATCCAGTCATTAAAATGAGGTTTATTTACAGTGGCAATGGAAGTAATTTGTCCGAAAGTATGATCGACATCTCGTTTCATGGAAGATCAGTGACCCCAGCTCAATTAAATATGTCGTTTACGACACAAAGTAGCAGAAACCTCAACGGTGTTGGATTAATGAGGAAGTCGTCACGTTCGTTATTATCCGTAAGGAATAGTGATCTAGTGAATTCTCCAAAAAGGGCAAATTCCTCATCGATAAATCTGAGTACGACAACAAATGGGAGTAGCCTCAATACGCCAGAAAATTCCTCGGGCTTCCCCGTTGGTCTGAATACTTCAAGGTCCTTTAGGCCGAGAGTGGAAGTTGATCTGAATATGTCAAGGAAAAGTTCTGTTTTAGATAATTCTATGAAGGACATTGATATGGAAGAAGGCTTGGAACATGAATTGAATAGTATGTCTGACGAAGAGGAATCAACTGAGAGTGCAGATAGTATGCAACCGCTGAAATTCATAATAATGGCTTGCGCTGCCGCTCCGTGTGAAGATATGGATGAAGTACGTACCATGTCCAAGTGTAAAAGGAGTTTCTTTCCGGGATCAAATGGAAAGACGCCCTCTTTTCATATTATCGCCACGGAAGACAAGAATAAGAGAATGTCAGAGGACTGGGCAATGGTCTTCTCCCACCCTTATTTAATGTACATTTCGAGTGACCATAGTGTAGGGAGAGAGCAAAGAAACGATCATGAGCTTCTGCACAATCTTTCTCGTTTCATTAAATATATGGGCCGTCCACGCACTGAAGAATTCCTTCCAAGATATAGACCTGTATCGAAAGCCTCCAGTATAGCAGTGCTGCCCCATAAGCAGGTATCGCTGGTGCGACTAATTGAAAGTAACATACCGGGTGGTGGATTTTTGGGTCTGCGTGAAAGAGGTGAGCATGTCGGTGCAACCATTGTTGAAGTATTAAAGGCTGAACCTCGAGACAAGCCTTTTCTATACAATGCCCGGGAGAAGGATCCAAAGTTCACAACCTACGGGGACTTGTCGGATTTTATCCTGGGCGTTGGAAATTTATCAAAGCTTGGCGTGCAACAAAATGATGTTGTTGCATATGGATGTCCTGCGGGTGCAACTGCTCTTGCAGCTGTTGCTTTTCTATCGATCGCGTCCGGAGGCATTGCAGCTCCGCTCGCCCCAAATACCTCCAAGGCAGATACTCTTGATACTCTGGAACAATTCAATGCGAAGTTCTTGATTATATTCGAAGGCGTTGAATGTCCTGAAGTCAATACCGCGTTTGAAACATACTCCTCTCAGGGCAAGGCAAAGATAATTCGTGCCTATGTCCCTTCAGATGCCTCTCCTGGTATCTTTGCTTATCGAGTAGAAAGAGATATTGACATTACCTATCAAAATTCTGTGTATGTCTTCTCAGAACAGAAGTCACTTGATGACAACAAACCGTGTCTTTTATTGAGAACTTCAGGTACAACGTCAAGACCAAAAGGTGTTCCACTCACAGAAAGTGCTCTGATCCGCAACGGGGCCATCCTCGCATCTAGCTTGGGGCTTACTGAGAATGACGTATGCTATAGCGTCATGCCTCTCTTCCACATTGGAGGTTTGAGTGCCTCTATCCTGAGCACACTTGCATCAGGTGGAGCTGTCTGTTGTGAAACCATGTCATTCAATCCAGAAAAGATGGTTGATGCGCTTGCCACCTCCAATCCAAAGCCGACTTGGTACAGTTCAGTCCCAACAATACACAATGCAACTGTACAATTCATCAAGACGATTGGAAATAGTACAACTTCAAGAAATGTCGCCACTGAGAATAAATATACAGAATACAGTATCATGGATGGAAGTTGGGTTGCTGCAGACAACAATGAGGGAAAAGTCCACGCCCTAAGATTCATTCGTTCTGGCGCAGCAGAATTACTAGATAATGATGCCGTCGCGCTTTCTCATATGTATGGAGACATTCCAGTCATCCCGACGTATAGTATGTCGGAACAGATGCCCATAACTCAGCCACCGGTGGGGAAACATGACATGATTGTTGATAAGCCTGGATCGGTTGGTGTTTCCATAGCTGCATCTGTCGCCATTGTGAATGGATCCTTGCGCCCCTTGCCGCATGGTGAAGTAGGAGAAATAGCAATCAGTGGTAGCACGGTGATGAAACATTATCTGGACAATATTGACGCTGATAGGAAGTCATTCTTTTATCTACATTTGGATATTGTGGGGACCTCAGCAGAATCCATGGGCAGATACTTTTTGACCGGTGACACGGGGATGATGGACAAAGATGGCTTCATTAAAATTAACGGTCGCACAAAAGAGCTCATCAAGAAAGGAGGTGAACAAATTTCTCCTGTCGAAGTTGAAGATGTGCTACAAAACCATCGCTGGGTGCAAAAGGCAATCTGCTTTTCTGTGCCCTCTAAGCTCTACGGGGAAGCTGTTGGTGCTGCTATTATATTATCAAAGTCTAGCCCTACTGGTATTGAGCTTGATGAAGTAATATCAGAGATGAGAATTTATATGAAGATGCGCAATTTTGATCAACTCAAGTGGCCTATGAGATGGAAATTAGTCACGGATGGGGAATTACCGAAGACCAAAACTCACAAATACATCCGAATAGGGTTATCGAAAGTATTGGGGCTAGATGATGATGAATCTGAAATTGGACTCTCTAAACAGGATGGGCTTAAAGAAAAGACGGCCAGTATCGACTACGATGCATTAAGGTACGTTGATACGCACTTGCCTAAGTGTGTTTACTTTCATTTCTGTCTCAATCGGTGTGTTTCCTTTCTACACTAGTGGCCTCCGTTTCGTTCTTGCCTGCTACGTAATGTTTATGCACATCGGATCAAATGAATCGTGGGGAGCTCTCAGCAACCTTCGATATTCTCCGTGGCACGTTCATACTTTTTTCTTACTTGCAGGATACATTATGGCATCGCCTATGGGACCAAAAATCAATCACAAATTCAAGTATGTCGCTGCAAGAATCGGTTCTATGTATACGCTTTACTTCCTTGCTGTCCTGTTCGGCCTTGCGAATTTGCTTGTCTCATGTCGTCCTTCCACTTTTCGTGAAGATTTCACGTGGCATTCCAAGCCTGACGATCTCTTTTCGGCAACTGATCTTGGACAACGGACCGAACCCTTCTGTGAAGGTACCCCGTTATTCCCTCGCTCTTATTGGGGATCTCTAGTCTTTACGCTCATTTCGTATTTTTCCGGACTCGCCATCACGCCCTTTTGGGCATTGCACTGGTGGCTCGGCTACTATCTTTGGTTTATTGCCATGTACAATCAGTGCTTGATGATCTTCCCTTTTACATACAATGTACTTATGACCAGAAGGAGGAAACAGGGGCGATTCTTGGTTGGACTGACAGTTACTCTCGTAGGTGCAAGCATTATCATAGTCATGACAATGTGGTTTGCAGCACTAAGTTTGGATGACAATGTAGCAGAAATGCCTCAGGATTGGGAACACGTTAGTGAAGACGGGAGTGACAAAGAAGAGAGTAACAGAAATAACTCCGACGAGTGGCTTCATAATTCCCTCGTCTTGGGGTTCTACCTCTTCGCACCGTTCTGGATGATATACTTTATAATTGGTATCGTTTTGGCCTTCGTATACGATGCATACAGGCCAAAGGAGACGCATCACGCGAAACGATATGGATACATCGCAGACACCTGTACCGTGGCTATCCTAGCTTTAAGCATCATTCAGATATCCCAGGGGTGTGTGGACGAATCCGGACTCTGGGTTTTCCGACCTACAGAGGCGAATAATCCGTATCAAGATGAGGCAGTCACCAATCGTCTGTGGGACACTATATATGGAAGATTGTTTTGTCCTATTACAACACTCTGGATTTACACGTTAAGTACAGGCGAAGGCCTGACTGCGAAGTTGCTTCGAAAGAAGCTATTGGTTTCGGTCCTTGCACCCAACTCTTACGGTTGCTTTGTGTTCCATCAGATGATCGGCCAGTGGTACTACGCCGCGACAAGGAATGGTTTATGGTGGAGTTGGTGGAATTATAGGAAGGAATTTTACTGGTTTTCTCCAAAGCCTTTACCAGTGGAGTGGCATGAATATCCATATATCGTTGGGTTGGTAATTTTGTTTACTCGGTTCATTACAAAATATGTTGAACCGCGCATTAGTCCTTTATTTGTTGGCATTGGAACTGGAGGTCATGACTTAGTAGACAATGATAAAATCAGTTCGTCGAGCAAATTGATGCTAAGTGTAGTCAGAATAATGACAGGCGTCGAGGCAACCATGAGCAGTACACTAGAAGAATGCGGTCTTGGATCAATTGGAATGCCAATTGTTGTGAGTACCTTGAACAAAATACTGTCAAAGGAACACGAAGATGTCGCAGTGGATGTTTCAGGTATGATTCAGGCTAAATCTATTGCAGAAATGGTTGCCGTCATTGACATTGCGAAGGCAAGAGCATCAGATAGCGGCATTTAATTCTTATGAGTTGTGTAACACCAAGAGAACATTTATTTTTATGCTACACCTAGGAAGTGAGTAGTTTAGCTATCCTCGTTCACGGGAGGTAAGCTGCACTCAGGGAACGCAAAAATACTGAAAGTGAAATGAAGGCTGAATTTGCTGTCAGTATTTTGTCGACGAACATCATTTTTTCCGTTCAAGTAGAAATTCATCCTTGCGAATCCATCTATGCGAGCAGTTTGGATTATTGTGGCTTTTTATAAAGTTAGCATCCAATGATGGCATATCTACGGAGAAGATAAGTGGGTCTACACTTTTGGTAGTACGAACACCCGTATAAATGGTGACCTATCTCACAAATGGTAGGTACATGCTATCACTTACATAATATATCAGAGGCATTCGCGTCTAAAACGCGATAGAATACCACCAAGCGCACATCCATTATTCTACAAGTCGCATAGACTTTTCTAAACGTTGATGGACTTTTGAGAACCGCTTGAATTCTACATTACGACCTGAGCTCCAGAGCCTGTAGGATCTTGGAGACACTTCTTATTAACAGCTTTATAACTTATGCAGATTTGAGTCCATAGATTTTTTACTACAGTTTGTTGAAATGGACCGTCAACGCAGATACTCGTACTCACCATCAAGGAGAAATATTGGTCCGTTGTACATAATTGTTCCCAGCTAGCTAGCTCCAACACTTTACAGAGTTTTGTTTTGAAAAAATATTATTAATTATGTATGATGTCACTGAGCCTCGATCGAGTTCCAGAAGTGTTCGTAATGAGCCCCGGAAAATGCTCGTTATCACGTCGTCGTGGAGCTTGCGTGTCAGAGTTATGCAGAGGTGCTTCTAGGTCTTGAGTCGCTTTCTTCCGTAAACCAAGCATTGAATTTGCACCACCAAACTTTCTTCTCACTATCTCGAAGGGTTTTGGACAAAATGTCGGGGTGTTTGGATTCAAGGAGAGCATCTTCTCTCCTGCATGCGATTCTCGTCTTCGTTTCGAGACCAAATATGTAACCAGGAGTGGTAGACAAATATAGGCGACAGTGGATAAGTTGAGAAATCCAAAGTACGCAGGTGTAATCTTTACGTAGTGCAGAGCATGCGGGTAAGGATCAAGTTCGTGGTCGTAAACAGATCCACCTCCAACTTCCGTCTTGATGGTCCATGAGGAAAATACTATGCTATCCTTTACAAATTGCTCGTTTTGAATCATAGGGGAAAAGGCGAAGACTTCTTGGGATGACTTCATGGAATCACGAAGGCTCTCCATAAATCCGTCTTTTTGCAAGACGAAATGAATTTCATGAGCTTTTTGAGCGAGCTGAAATATATCAGAACTCTTGCATTCTGAAAGCTTCTTTGAGTCAGCCTTACTTCTTAGCATCGTTGATAAACGATCAGCTAGATCATTTGGTATTTTCCGTGCACTATCTTCGGCGGATGATTCAGGCTTGATGGCATTGTTATTGTACATGTGTACTTCCATCACCACTTTTGTACCTAGCAACTGAGACATGTCACCACTTGCAGTTCCACTAAAATCAAGAACATCTTGATGCCACGGACTGATCATAAGGAGTTCAACATCACTCGGCTCGAAGATATGTTCATTTTGAGTATTTTTAATCGCATCTGAAAATGCATCAATAATTGTGCTTTCAGCGTTTTTATCCCACGTAGAATGATCGACTCCTCGGAATGCTAAAATGACATGAACTACAAAAGGAATCACACACGGGTCTGATATACCACAATATTCTGTATGGCATTCTCGTTCTTCCCTTTCCTTCGGATCCTCGTGACATCTACCATCCGTCATGAAGGACGAAGTCACTTTTGCCTGTCTACAACTCTCTAGACAAGCGCCCCACGAACCATGTGGACAAACACTTTTAGAACTTTCATCATCTTGCTGTGGCTCTATTGGCCTCACGTATCTACATGCAACATTACATGTCTGCTTGGTCGTACACAAACCGGCATCGTTGCATCCAATTTCCGCATCCCTGCTCATCCCCGGAAGCATCTTCTTTCGAATAACATCTTCGCATCCAAGACCTGACCCTGTACCGGGGTAATCTACAACCATGGCCCATTCTTCGGCTCCCTCTAGCATTTCGTCTGGATTATCACCAGTGCAAATCTTTGTGTTAACTGTGTCAATACAAGCTTTCGTAACGGCGGGATTCTGTAAAATGCAATCTGTACCTCTTGCATCAGCACCTTCAGATACAAGGCCAGCCTTTTCTTCTCTCGGATCGGATACTTTACAAGTACTCTCCGCAAATCCAATTCGACCATAATCCCAATCAAAAACTACAGATATAATGTATTAGTGATTGTGAGAAACATGGGCGTTTGATAAGTAAACATAGTCAATTCAATTGATTCATCGATACGAGCAAAAATCAAAATGCTACTCACCAACGTCGTGGCCTTGAAGAGTATTCGCTCCAAGAACACCACCACGTGTCTAGTACCATCATGCGAAAGAATGAATGAATCATAATGTTAGAAACACCAAATACAATTATCGGGTACAGTATCGCTCACTTGAATCAAGAAATAGAATATCATACGTAACGCGGTTCAGTCAGTAACTTACCTCTGTGAAATAAAACCTAGACGTGTAAACATTCTTTGACGGCGAATATTCCATGTAATGAGTAGCAGGCACCGCAATCAGCACATCTGTTGGACTATTCTCATCAAGTTTATTCCCGACTAGACCAATAATATCGTCGGGCAATCCAAGCACTTCGTCATACCCAGTCTCATACGGAACGAGTTGAATCAGTATAGTTGGCAATTCTGCTATTTGCTGTCTGGTAAGTTTCACTGGTAAGTTGGAGTAGGGTTTCCCAGTAATCTTTTTCCACGCCTCATTAAAAGGTTGTGCAAGACTCTTGTGGAGGTACGTATCTGTCGTTCCACTATCAAGAATGACACCCTTTCCACTGTTGACGCTGAACAAATCTGCAGTAATGGGGATGATAAGTTCTGGATGGTCAATCTGGGCACTTGACCCTCCACCTGGTCGAAGGTATAGCTTTTTCACATAGACTGTAAACCAACCAGTCCTCGCCAAATTCCTAGCCCAGACCATGGGAGTGGAATCCAATCTCCTATCGATACCACCAAGCGTCATGACCCCCGCTGATATCCCCTTTTTACTCACTACCATCTCTGTCCGAAAGCATAGACCAAAGATGCGATTTCTCAATTTACCCTGATTGTACATGGCTCGAGGGAGAGTCGCATCATGTTGCGACAACCCCATGATTCCATCCGCGAGTTGGGACACGAAAAGTCCACTGGAAAAGGTTTGGCATCCAAAAGTAAAATCAACGGAATACCGCGTCGCAATGGGATCAGCCGCACTAAACACATCTTTCCCCCCTACGAATACGGTATCTTGTACCTGGAACGCCTTCCAGGAGCTCCCTTCCGTATATGCTTGCTGGAACATACACCCCTGCGCATCAATTGGCAACCCCAATGCATCTCCATCCGAGCCATCAGTGGATCCAGGAATGACAACGGCCTCACATGTCGCCCCCCATAAGCATTCTCGACAAGTGAGTGGCCGAAAGGTCTTACTTATACTGGGATCAAAGTATTTATCCGTATGATGATGTTCCCCACATCGTTTACATCCCTTGCATGGAAAAGCGGTATGGTGAGATCCAGTATCGACAATGAGGGTTTTACGCTGAGGCGTCGGCGTACCGGCCCATAGTGTGACATAATGAGTTCCATATCCCTGTGCGAGTGGAACCGATTGGAATTCATTGTAGAGTCCTCCATCTAGGACTTCCGATCCAGGTTGGAAGCCGTCCACTTTTTCTAAATGACGATGCCGCTGAGGATCATCGTTATCGTTATCATTAGCATTAGCATTAGCATTATCATTGCTATTATTATTTGATCTTTGCGGGACTGTATTAATATCAGTTTGTTCTCGTTCGTAGCGACTGAGATGCCGCAATTTATTGAACTCTTGGAGGCTTCGGTTGTGCTCCTCTACTAGTAACCTTCGTCTCAATCCAGCGGAACCTGATGTTGATGTTGCTGCTGCATCTGCATCATCCATGATCTCCAATTCAACGAGGGAGGAGTAGACTGCACTATTGTAAGGATGCATCGATGGCATAAGTAACGGAGCATGTGCTTCTGCAGAAGCATTACTATCAGTATCAGTGTCATTATCAGAAGTATCAGCATCAGCATCAGCAGTACTACTACCATCTCTTCCGGATAGACGGCGGCCGTGTTCTTTTGCATCAGGCGAATGTGACTGTGAATGTGAATGTTGGTGAAGAAGCGACGATGCAGGCTCTAGGTCCAACGAAATGACTTCTTCACCATTTAAATTGCTGGCACTGCTACTACTGCTACTAGTAGTACTGCTAGTAGTACTCCCGCTGCTGCTGCTGGCTTGCACGAATAGAGTGCCTTTATGTCCATTTGAATGTGCCAGGCATAAAACAGCCGATAGCATCACAGCATTCATGGAAACAATCATTGCTGTGTGCTGTAAGTAATATTATATGTATCGGTGCGTACTACTGTGAGAAGTGAATAAGAATGGCTAGTTAGAGTCTACCAGAGTTTCTCCAGAGGTCATGTACGGTAGATGTGCTTCTTCTTCAAACCCTTCTTGCATTTGTCGCTTTGTTAGTTGCAGTTCATTCCTGTTCATTCATATCTCCGAGGTCATTGTAATGACTTTATAGTCATTTAGCTTTAGCCCTTCGCGTTGATTATCTCCGAAGTTCGCCACATATCCATAATTCAGTCACACTCGTAAAACGAGGAACGCTTTGCTGTTTTTGAATGTGTCAATTCGTCCTTCTTCGTTCAAGAATAGTCTTTTGAGGGGAAAGGATCATAGATACTATTCATCCGAGTTCGTCCTGCCTTCTTCACTCTCATTTGCAGAGTTCCTTATCTACCTGTTCAATAATCATCTGTTCTTTTTGAATTTGCCAAGTTCTTTCCATCTTCATTCCCTACACCACGTAGTAGTACTAGTACTTACCTGTTCGAATCGTCTGTTCTTGTGAAGTAGGGTATTTTGAATTTGCCAAGTTCCTTCTTTTCACGCTCACTAATTTCAAAATCCCTGTTACAAAATCTGTTTCAGGCGAATCGTTACTTTTTGCGTGAGTACTTTACTACTTAAGAGAGAACCAATGAACTCCCTTCAGATGAATGATCGTAGTAGTAGTATGGTGCGGCGCCTGCCATCAGATTGCTGGTCGGTGGTTGCCATTAGAACGATTAGGTTTTTGTGTCTCGTCGTCACTGCCTTCCTTCTTTCCCAAGTTCACCAGCTACTTCTAGATGCAGTACTAGATTCACACGTAGAGCAATTACTAAATCAACGACCGTGTTCTGTAATAGAAAATCCGGAAAGACCCGAAGTTTTGCAATTGCTTTGCAACTCGTAGTATGTATGCCCGATTGTAGCATCGTGTAGAAATTATCCCTGTGCTATCAGACCAGTCACGAAAGTTGGGCTTTTTTCCTCATATAAAAATAGATGCGTGCGTGTTCATGTTTGTTTTTTTGGCCCACAAGTGAGCGTATCTCCCCCTTTTTTGGAGACCACATTATTGTTGTTTCATTACACTTGATCATTTGACTACTGTCAGATCGCGCCTCCAAAGGAGATAAGATGCGATTGCGTTGTCGGAAAACAAACGATCAAAGAAAGAGCAAGCTTACAACATCATCAGTTGAAAAATATGCAAGAAGGTGAGTGGTGATTTGCTCACATGGCCTCACCCGAACAATACACTATAATGACTACTAAGAGTTAGAGATAAGCATTGAACGTACTGCCTGCCGAGCTGCAGCTCTAGAACGATAAATTTACTTCATTCCCAGAGACACAGAATCTGCACCAGATTTTTCCAAGGCCGCCTTGAAGGCTGGTCGCGTGCGAAGTCGCTGCAGCCAAGTGTCACAGGATGGATACTGTTCCTTTAACTCAGGAAAGCGACTCCAGGCCGACTCGAATGGATAAATAGCAGTAATGTCAGCCGCCGTCAAGAAATTTCCAGCCAGATACTCGTTCGTTTGCAACTGCTTCTCGGCGAGTTTTAAAATGGCGTGAAGACGCGGGTCGAGCAAATTTGTCCTGACCTTTCCGGCCACCATGCGCAAGATGAAACTAATGGGCCATGGCACACGTTGCGGGAGGGCACGAAACAAGGAATCAGTCGACATCACATACATCATGCTAGATGGTGGCATGTGAAACCAAAAGAGATAATCGTTTCTTTCTACAGAATCAATAGCGGGTCGTAGATTCTTTGTGTCGAGACCCTCTTTCGTGCTGGCCTTGTCCAGAATGTAATCAATAATTGCGTTACTCTCGGACAGGGCAAAGTTATCGCCACTAGTAATGGTGGGAGAGGTCCCCAGGGGCGAAATGGCTTTGAATTCGGGCGGGGCCAGAAGATCGGGCTGTCTCTTGTAGACTTTCAGCTCATACGGCATCCTGAGCTCTTCCAATAGCCAGAGGACACGAAAAGACTGCGAAGACTCGAGATGATGAAGCGTGACAGTCATGTTAGTGCAATTGATCTGACAGTTGAATGATCGTTTTGTAAGGAGTTCGCGTCCATATCTACGCCACTGCGATCCTGCGAACTATATATCTTCGCCTCTGATCCTGCGAAGAATTCGAAGGAAAGTTCGTCATCGACACGACCCGAGACCCGACCATCGTCCATCGTCCATCGTCCATCGTCCATCGTACCGTACCCGGGTGGGCTATCAGATTTTGCATAAAAATGTCTGCAATACCAGATTTTGCATAAAAATCTGCGACATTTTGACATAGGCCATGAAACATGGCCTGAGTTGGTAGACTGCTTCCTTGCTGCATTTGATTGGTTCGGAGGGGGAGAGAGTAGGTAAGATTGCTAACACTAAATAGACTAGTAGTAATGTGCCGTAAAGTGAAGGTGTTAAGTATATTAACCCTGACC
>Ga0209712_10001996_pt1 | contig 17078 bp, 10 predicted proteins | sample ArcOceMetagenome_FD_187443 | JGI IMG/M metagenome (GOLD analysis project Ga0209712, IMG submission 187443) | Marine eukaryotic phytoplankton communities from Arctic Ocean - Arctic Ocean - Greenland ARC118M Metagenome (SPAdes) (version 2) | ecosystem: Environmental > Aquatic > Marine > Oceanic...
GAGGGTTTGGTTGAAAAATATAATTTATATGTGATCAGCGACGAAGTTTACGAACATATGACCTTTGACGGTTTACGCCACGAAAGTGTTTTACGTTACCCTGAATTATTTAAACGCGCCTTTGTCGTTTCTAGTTTTGGTAAAACCTTTCATTGTACAGGCTGGAAAATGGGTTATTGTGCTGCCCCCGATGAGCTTACTGTCGAATTTAGAAAGATTCATCAATACGTTACCTTTTGCTCATTTACGCCAGCACAAATAGCCATTGCGCAAATGTTGAAAGAGCAACCTTCGCATATCACTGCATTAGCGAACTTTTACCAGCAAAAAAGAGATTTACTCGTAAATGCGTTAAAAGACTCTCGCTTTACCCTGCTTCCTTCAAAAGGTACTTACTTCTTATTATTAGATTATTCTGCCATATCAACGCTTAACGATCGTGAATTCTGTGAATGGTTAACCAAAGAAGTAGGGGTTGCCGCGATTCCACTTAGTCCACTTTATCCTGTAGAAAAAAGGAAAGCTTATCATCAAAATAATAAAGTGATACGACTCTGTTTTGCCAAGAATGATGATACGTTATTTAAAGCGGCAGAAATATTATGTCAACTTTAACCATTGCCGCGGTTCAGTTCGACATTCAATGGTTAGACCAACAAGCCAACTTTAATAGCCTAGAGCGAATCATTAACGATCATTTTACTGAAAACTCTGCTGCCGATTTATTATTGCTGCCAGAGACATTTTCCACAGGTTTTTGTATTAATAGAAAAGATGTGCAAGAGCCGGAAAACGGAGGTGCTGCTTTAACTTGGCTAAAAAAAATAGCTCGTCAGTATAACTGCGTAGTGGCTGGTACGGTTTTAGTGAGTAAAAATAATAAAAAAGTGAATCGTTTTTATTGGGTATTTGCTGATGGCACTGTTGAACATTACGACAAACGCCATTTATTTCGTTTAGGTAAAGAGCAAGACCACGTTGAACCAGGCCACAATAGAAAAATATTTACAATTAATGGGATCAAGATTCTCCCACTGGTTTGTTATGATTTACGATTTCCTGTTTGGTCAAGAAACCGTCAAGACTATGATCTTATGGTCAACGTTGCTAATTGGCCAGCCGCAAGACGTCATGTATGGGATACCTTATTAAAAGCACGCGCGATGGAAAATCAAACCTTTGTTGTTGGCGTTAATCGCATCGGTGATGACGGTAACCAGACACCGCATTCGGGTGGAACGACCATCATTAATTTTGACGGTGAAAACATTATTTCTGCAGATAATAATCAACAAAAAGTCATTACAACCAAGCTCGACTTTAGCAAGCTTGATGAATTTAGACATAAATTCCCTGCATTCTTAGATGCCGATAAATTTGAATTGAGCTTAGGTTCACAGTAAAGGATTAGGTTTAGCGTTGAGCTACAATAAAGAGGAAGTACGCCTTGAGAACTGAAGATAATAACTGGGCTCTTTGTCAAGAATGCCAGGGGATCGGCAAAAAAAGGAAGAGGCCTCGTAAAAAAATGCGTCTTCTTTACCAGAGAGCGCTAGAACAGTTTGAAAAATCGGGAGGCGAAGGCATAGCTCCCGTTCGTACTAAAGGTCATCTTTACTCATGTTTAATCTGCTCGGGATCTGGAATTATTCGTTCTGCTCGCTCTCCCATAGCAGATAAAGAAAACTACCCGCACGTTGCCATTATTGGTGGAGGCATTGGAGGAGTCGCTCTGGCTGTAGCATGTTTACACCGCGGAATCCCCTTTACCCTTTATGAACGTGATAAAAGCTTTGATGAACGTTCTCAGGGCTATGGACTCACTTTACAGCAAGCCAGTAAAGCCATCGAAGGGTTGGGTATTGTCTCCTTATCAGAAGGGGTTATTTCAACAAGACATTTAGTTCATACCACGGAAGGAAAAGTGATCGGTGAATGGGGTAACAGAAAGTGGGTGCAGTCAAATGAAAAAACATCAGCGAAACGCACAAATGTGCATATCGCACGACAGTCATTACGGTTAGCTTTACTTGAACAACTCGGTGGGCATGAAGCAGTAAAATGGGGACATCAGTTAGTTGATTTTAAAGAAAGCGTTTTAAAAAGCGATAAGGGATCTGAGAGTGAGTGTGTTGAACTGAGCTTTCAAGTCGATAACGAGATTAAGCATATCAAGGCAGATCTTGTAGTAGGAGCAGATGGTATCCGTAGTTCGGTTCGCAAGTTACTGATTGATGAAGAGTCTACCCCACTTCGTTACTTAGGGTGTATTGTGATCTTAGGTATTTGTCCTTTGGCAGATCTCAATGGTCTTGAACATTCGTTATTAGACTCAGCTACCGTATTCCAAACAGCCAATGGTCATGAGCGAATCTATATGATGCCTTATGCATCAGACTCGGTAATGTGGCAGCTTAGCTTTCCAATATTAGAAGAAGAAGCGAGAGCCTTAAGTGCTAAAGGTCCTCAAGCTCTTAAAGAAGAAGCCTGTCGACGATGTCAATGGCACGATCCAATCCCTCAAATTTTAACGGCTACGCTAGACACCCAAGTTTCGGGTTATCCGGTTTATGACCGAGTGTTACTCGAACCAGAATGGTTAGCAAAAGAGGGGCGCACGACACTGATTGGAGATGCCGCCCACCCCATGAGCCCATTTAAAGGACAAGGAGCGAATCAAGCACTGCTCGATGCCCTTTCACTGGCTCGAAGTATTTCAATAGAATGTAGGCCTTTATCTCAATGGAGAAAAACGGGGCTCAGGGAAAGTGCCTTAAATGAGTTTGAATTAGAAATGTTAGAGCGCAGTGCTTCCAAAGTGAATGATTCAGCAGAAGCTGCACAGTTCCTGCATTCTGATACCGTACTCCATGAAGGAGATGAACCAAGAGGATTATGTTTAAAGAGAAAAGATAAATAACATTCAGCTAAATTAAACATCACTCTTTAAAATTGCTATTATTTTAAAGTTAATAACTGATAATATTTATACCGATAAGATACGTTCAACTAATAACATCAAACAATAAGAAATTTTATATGAATAATAAGAAAAAAATCCTCACTAGTTTTTTAATCATACTCATTTTATCTGCTTGTTGTGGGAGAGATCCGGCAATAATTAAAGTCGATGACTTCATCGCGGAACAAACAATAAATAAAACAAACCCAGCTTGGAAAACAGAATTACCTAAGCCGCCATTACTTAACTTTACGCCAGGTAAAGATTACTTTTGGGAATTGCAAACCAACCAAGGTCATCTGACTATCAAGCTGTTAACTGATTCTGCACCTATGCATGTTTCTAGTACGATTTACTTAACTCAACTAGGTTTTTATGATGACTTAACTTTTCACCGTGTTATTCCTGGCTTTATGGCACAAGGTGGTGACCCTATCGGTAATGGCACAGGTAATCCTGGTTACAAATATGATGGAGAGTTCGATGGTGGCATGAGTCATAATAAACCGGGTATGTTAAGTATGGCAAATTCAGGACCCGGTACAGATGGTAGTCAATTTTTTATTACTTTTTTACCAACCCCTTTTCTCGATGGGAAACATACTGTTTTTGGTAAGGTGGTCATAGATGTAGAAGGTAGCTTAACTAAAATTGAAGCTCTCGGTAGTCGAAGAGGTAAAACAACAGAAACGGTTAAAATCATTAAAGCAACAATCCGTATAGCTAACAAAAAATAAATAAATAAATTAAAACGTATCATTACATTATTTAAGGGCTAATCATTAATCTCATGTAGAGAGTGAAACAGATATATCCCTTTTACCTCCAAAAACGTCCTCTGCTGATTGAACGCATTAGTCCTGATACGGACATTCAAAGGCCGTTGGGCTTTGTATAAAATAAACTTACAAAGAGTACCTCCAAAGCCTGATTTCTGAATAAAACAAGCTACACTTGTTTTTATAATAAACAATAAGTTAAATATATTGAAATCAATTAACCCTATAACAAAAAAAGTGATCATTGCCATTATTATTACCAGTGCAACAGTACACTTGTTAACGTTAATTATTGGACAATCGGTACTCGTTAATTGGCGTTTGGAACAAGTGCCTTTTCACAGTGCTATAGAGATTTCAGGCTCTGTGATTGCTTTTTTTGTTGCTTATATGTTGGTTCTATTAGAAAGAAACAATCGTGGCACTAGTTATAATTATGTTATTGCGGGTGCTTTGATTGCTATGGGAGTGCTTGACGGTTTCCACTCAATTGTACCTAAAGGACAGTTGTTTGTTTGGCTGCACTCATCAGCCACTTTTTTGGGTGGAATTATCTTTCTCTGTATTTATTTCCCTAAATCTTGGAGAGATAAGTTCAGCTCTCGTTGGTTACTCTTTGTATTATTATGCTCATTTTCTTTTGCTATAATATCAAGTGTATATTCAAATAAATTACCCATAATGGCAGATCAATCCGGTTTTACTTCTGTTGCGGTTTTTCTAAATGTTATAGGTGGTTGTATGCTACTGACTTCAGCCATAAAACTCTTAATCACCTATAGACAAACAAAAAAGACTGATGATTTACTTTTTGTACTGCACTGCACTATGTTTGGCTTTGCTGCGATAATGTTTCAGCAGTCTGTTTTATGGGATGTTTCTTGGTGGGGTTGGCATATATTACGCTTTTTAGCTTACGGTGTTGCTCTATGGTTTGCGCTTGCCAATGAAGTATTAGTCAATTTACAAATTAAAGATTCCCGAGATGCTCTAAATGAAGAGGTTGAGATTAAGTCAGCTCAGCTGACTCAAGCGTCACATTTATTAAAAATGAATCAAGCTCAACAAAATGCGATTTTTCGCTGCTTAACTGATGCTATTATCGTTTGTGATAAAGCTGGAAATATTATCTTTTTTTTCCAACCAGCACAAAAAATGTTTGGTTATTCTGAAGCAGAAGTTGAGCATAAAAATATTAATCAACTATTGGAGTTCCCTTCAAATGAAGCACAAAAGCCACTAAGGAAAATATCAGTTATTGATGATGTTTTTTTAGGAGAAACACAAGAGCTCATCGCGATACATAAAACAGAAAAAGAACTATCTGTTGAAATGTTAATAAGTGAAGTTGAGTTCAATAATCAGGCTAATACCGTGGCTGTGATCCGTGACATATCGGTAAGAAAAAAATATGAATCAGAATTAAAGCGTGCAAAAGAACAGGCTGATACAGCTAACCAAGCAAAAAGTTTATTTTTGGCCAATACAAGTCATGAAATAAGAACACCTATGAATGGTGTTTATGGCAATCTACAACTATTAGAGAAAGAGCGATTAACCATTACAGGTCAAGGCTATCTTGAGCGGGCCATTTACTCAACGAGGCGTTTAATGGCCATTATTGATGATATTTTAGATATATCTAAAATTGAAGCAGGTAAGTTAGCTATTGAAGAAGTCGAGTTCAGTTTATCAAAATTAGTTGAGAGTATTACTTCAGACATCATACATGCAGCGAAAAGAAAATATATATCCTTTAAACCTATGCTTAATGTAGAGCATGACATTTGGTTGGGAGACCCCAATCGAATAAGACAAATTTTACTAAATATTACTTCTAACGCAGTAAAATTTACTGACTCAGGCTCGGTAGTATTATCTATTACATATATAGAAAGTACTAAAGAATTAGTCTTTATAGTAACTGATACTGGTATTGGTATGAATGAATACGCGCTAGAAAAATTATTTAACCCTTTTGAACAAGCTGATGATTCAACAACACGAAAATATGGAGGAACAGGCATAGGTATGTCTATCACTTATGCATTAGTCAGCTTAATGAATGGAAAAATAAATGTTGCTAGTGAGGAAGATAATGGTACAACGTTTACCGTGAGATTACCTGTTTTAAAAGGAATTAAAGCCTTACCCTTGAAAAATGAAACAAAAATCAACCAGCTTGAACTGAATAATAAAACGATATTATTAGCAGAAGATAACCGAATAAATCAAACAATAGTAAAAGCAATGCTCGGTGATACAGGTGTGACAATGAAAATTGTGGCAAACGGCATCGAAGCTATTGATATGGCGAAGGCATTAACACCTGATTTAATTTTAATGGATATAGAAATGCCAAAAATTGATGGCATAAAAGCTTGTAAAGTGATAAAAAAAATCATGCCCAATGTACCTATTATTGCGTTAACGGCCAATGTGATGTCTGACGACATTGAAAAATATTTAGACGCTGGCTTTAATGGCATTGTGGGTAAACCGATTGAACTTGATGTTTTACTTAAAGCAATAGACTCTTCCATTACTTAGAGACTCACTTGTCTTAATACTATTTTTTCTTAACATTTCAATTTAACGTCACTTATTTTAAGCGTAGACCTTAAATTATTAACAATGAAATATCTATTACCCCTCTGATTTTATCATATGCACTATAAATATTATCAACTAACAAGACATAAACATAATCCATGGAAGTACTTTGAGAGTATTTTCATCTTTAGAGTAGCCATATAAAAAATCATGTCATTATTCAATAAAAACATGCGCTAAATCAGTAATAAACTTCACAGTATTCTGTATATTCAACGAACAGTGATCAGTGTCAAAATAGATAGAAAAGGCCACAAGTAAAAATTTGCATTCACACAATATTTTAAGGATGAATAACAGTGGGAGTTTTTGAACGATATTTGTCTGTTTGGGTAGGCCTAAGCATAATCTCTGGTGTTACTTTAGGCTTATGGCAACCTGATGCTTTTCAAACGATTGCGGACCTAGAAATTGCCCAAGTTAATATTGTCGTCGCCGTTTTTATTTGGGTGATGATTTATCCTATGATGGTTCAAATAGATTTTTCCGCGATAAAAAATGTTGGAAAAAATCCAAGAGGCTTGATATTAACTGTCGTTATTAATTGGCTAGTGAAACCCTTTACCATGGCAGCTTTAGGGTGGTTATTTTTTAATTTTCTCTTTGCCGATATAGTTGACCCTACATCGGCACAAGAATACATTGCCGGTATGATTTTATTAGGGGTGGCTCCTTGTACTGCAATGGTTTTTGTTTGGTCGCAATTAACCAAAGGAGATCCAAACTACACCTTAGTCCAAGTCTCGGTAAATGACGTTATTATGATCTTTGCATTCGCCCCTATTTCAGCATTATTACTGGGGGTGAGTGACATTCACGTCCCCTGGGAAACGCTTCTTACTTCTGTGATGCTTTATGTATTACTCCCTTTGATTTTTGGCGTGGTGACTCGAAAAATTCTCAATAAGCGTAAGGGGGGAATATCTTTAGCACATTGGTTATCGGTATTAAAACCCTGGTCAGTTATCGGCTTATTAGCCACTGTTGTTTTATTGTTTGGTTTTCAAGCGAACACTATAGTAACGGAACCAGAAACCATTGGTTTAATTGCAATCCCGTTGATAATACAAACTTACAGTATTTTTATTATTGCTTACTTCGTAGCAAAATGGATGAAACTACCTCATAACATTGCAGCGCCAGCGAGCTTAATAAGTACATCTAACTTTTTTGAGTTAGCGGTAGCAGTTGCTATTTCACTTTTTGGATTACACTCAGGTGCAGCTTTAGCAACTGTGGTTGGCGTACTTGTTGAAGTGCCTGTTATGTTGTCTTTAGTAATGTTTATTAATCGGACAAAACACTGGTTTAACTAAAATTTATATGTACGACAAGGAATGTCAAAAAATAATTCATTATCAAAATACAGTATAAAACATTAGCTAAATTCATTTAACATAGATTTATCTAAGCAACAGAAGCAACAGAAGCAACAGAAGCAACAACATAATACTTTAAAAAAAGTGATCTAGAACCGTTTTCGCTTGACGGATTTTGGTAAACATTTCGGCGCATCCCCCTTTATCAGGATGGTGTTTCTGAGCAAGACGTAGGTATTGAGCCTTAATCATTTTCGCATCAGCATTCGTTGGAAGATTTAAAACATCAAGTGCCTCTTTTTTATTATCTTGGGCGATATACTTTTGCCAAAATGATTTGATCATGTCATTAATTTCATCTTCTTGTGTTTCAAAATAGTACTTTGAATTCAGATAATAACGTTCAAGTGGGTCCGTTGTTTCCAGAACAGTATCTGGCTGTTTATTAGCAAATATTTCATCATTTAGCGTTATTCTTTGTATTTGTACTGATTGAATAGTGAGCTTAAACTTTTGCGCGTGTTGATATTGGTTTTTTAAGTGATACAGCGCATGCATACAAAGAAAGTGTGCACTAAATAAATCTTTGCTGTTAGCTAATGAAAAGTTATCAAAAGGTGATATTTTTTTTTCTTGTAAGTGCTTTATTATTTGGTGTTCATTACATAACGAGAAACAATTGAATAATTGATCAAGTTCATAAAGTATCGAGGTTAAATAAGGATTTAAGGTCGGCTTCATAGGTATAAATCATTGGTGTTATTTTTATGGTGCATAAATATCTCCGAAATTGATGAATTCGCAACCTTGACTGTCTGTCAGATAAATGCACTTTGTCACTTTAGAAGCATACTTTCAAATCTTTAGTGCTTAATTAACTAACTACTCACAATTACTGTTACTGACTTATCAATACGTATCAGATAATGACCTTTTTAGCTCGTAAAATCATATTTAAAAAGACGTTACTGATAGAGACTATATTTGATGATTTTTCTTGAGGTTGATGTCTTACGAGGGATTTACTTTTGAATATAAGTAAATCCCTCAAAAAAGAGGTGTTAATTTCCTTTAGCGCTTAGTTTAGACTTTTGTTTAGACAAACGATAAATCAAAATTGCAGTTTTTTCGATATTTTTATTTAATGTGGTTAAGTCTGCAACTTCATTTTTAGTATGCGCGCCAGTGCCCATTAAGCCTAAACCATCAAGTGACATATCAACATGCTCAGCGGCAAATGAAATATCCGCTGCGCCTGCTTTACGCGGATTAGCAGGTATTACGGCATTATAACCTAAGTCTTGACTGACTTGGCTGTATTGCGCCAACAAAGCTAAGTTACCACTGGTAAGTGCCATAGGAGGATAACCTGCTTCAAAAATCAGTTCAGCTTGTGTGTGGTTTAAATTATTTTTAACAATATTTTGCATGGTTTGTTTTGCGCTTTTTAGCTGTTTATTTGAAAGTGCCCTTAAATCACCTTTCACTTTCGCTTTTTGGGCAATCACATTACTTTTACCAAATGCCGACCCTGATGATTTATCAACATCAAAATCTATACTCGTACCACCTATGATCATCCCGGGGTTAAAAGTCAGGTTTTCTTCTTGTTCAAGTTGGGCTCTAAAAGCTTCTAAAATACGTGCTGTTTCATAAATTGCCCCATAACCCACTTCCTCATTAAAAATTTGAGACGAGTGCGCTGGTTTGCCCTCTACATTTAATGTCCAACCGGTATAACCTCTACGTGCTGCCATACCGGTATTTATATTGTTGTCACCATTTTCAAAACCAAGGGCAATGTCAGCCCAAATCGCGCCATCGACGATAGCTTTTTTTGATAAAGATAAAGGACGACCACTGCTTTCTTCATCCCCCGTCAACAGCACTTTTATACTGACATTATCGAGTAAATTAAGTTTTGTTAATGCGCGCATCGCAGCAATTATAATGGTATTACCGCCTTTCATATCAGCAACACCAGGACCCGCTGCTTGTTTTTTACTGAGCCTTTTATAGTCTTGAAAGCTATCATTTTTAGCAAATACCGTATCTAAATGACCAATCATTAAAATCTTAAGTGCAGTAGGGTTACGACTTTGATGAGTTGCTAAAATATGGCCTGCTCGATTAAAAGCACTGCCATCGAGCCATTGTACTTTAAAACCTATTGCTGAAAGTTGTTGCTTAGCCAATAAACCGACCTGCTTTACACCTTCAAAATTCATTGAACCACTATTTATATTCACCGCTTGTTCAATATCTTTAAGTGACTGCGGTAAAGTGAGTTCAACTTCTTTAACTATGTTCTGTTCGTTGAGATCTAATGGTGTGCTGCTTTGCGCACTGGTAACCTTTGAGAAAGTTAGTAAAGCAGCTAAAAATAGCAATATGGCTCTGTTGATTATTTTAAACATAGTTATCTGGCATAAAGTTAAAGTGTCTTTAATATCTATTAAAAACACTTTTATTTCAAATAATGAGTGAAATTAATGAGTAAAGCTAAATGTGGCTTAAAATTGTCGATTTTAAAGGCAAAAATCTACCTTTATAACTATTTATCGCCTTCAAAATTTGATTCATTTGACGTTTAGCCTGAATTTATAACAAACCACCTCATTGGAAGCTATTTCCTTTGAATTCATTGAAGAATATATATACTCTTTGTGCATAAATTGAGTTGATCATATTCAATCATTCATAAATAAGCGTTTTTCTAATAGGAGCATAAATATAAATGAAGCGACTTCTCGCGTTATTTCTCGTCTCAAGCAGTTGTATTGGTCAAGATTACCTAAACCAATACACCAGTCATGCTGAGATGTTAAAACAATTAAAACAACTGGGCGTTAGCACTCAGGAAATTGGTACTTCGCGATCAGGAAAATCGATAGTTGTAGCTCAGTTTGGTGATGAAAAATCACCTGCAGTATTGGTTACCGGAAACGTTGATGGCGATTATTTGGTAGGCACTGAACTCGCTATGCGCCTCATTGAAGATCTAAAATCTGGCAAAGTAGAGAGAAATGGTAAAAGTATATTTATCGTCCCGATGCCAAATCCAGATGCAACAAATTTTATATTGGGTAAAAACGGCTATTCAACGACGTTTAATCACTTAAAAATAGATGACGATAACGATCAAAAAGTAAATGAAGATGGTCCTAATGATCTCAATAACGATGGTCTTATTTCCCAACTTAGGATCGCAGACAACTCAGGTTTGTATAAAATAAGTGACAAAACACCAAATTTATTAGTAAAAGTAGATCCGCTGAAAAACGAAGAGGGACAATACCGTGTCCTCAATGAAGGCAAAGATGACGATGGTGATGGTAAATTCGATGAAGATGGTTATGGTGGAGTAGCTATTAATAAAAACTTCACCTACAACTACGACTATTTCGGTGTTGGCTCTGGCGTCAATCAAGCTTCTGAACCAGAAACACGTGCCTTAATTGATTTTGTAATCGATCACCAGAATATTTTAATGACGGTTAATTTTTCTAGATACGATAATTTACATAAAAACTGGTCAGCTAAAAAAGTAAAAGTGAGTGAATACAAGCGTCCATTAGAGGCCTTTGATAAAATGCCTAAAGAAGATGTTGACGCTTATAAACTCTTTTCTAACTTATGGCTGCAAGATCATAAAGAATGGAAAGTAAACGCTGAAAATCGTGGCCAAGGTACTTTTCACGATTGGGCCTATTTTCATGGTGGCCGATGGTCGATAGCGGCCAATGGTTGGAATTTCAAACAAATAGTAATTGCAAAAACAAACGCTGACGAAAACAAAATTGATGCTGATGCTGATGCTATAGAATATACAGACGAAAGCAAAAAGAAAAGTGAATCAAAAAACTTGGATACAAAAGAAGCTCGTTTGATGGCTAATGCTCAACATAAAGAACTTCAAGGAGCCGTTGTGCCTTGGACAACAATTTCACATCCAAATTTTCTTAATGAAAAAGTAGAAGTTGGCGGATTTCGACTGGCCTATCTAAACAACCCTGATATTGCCGTATTTGCTGATACGAAGAGTTCTGAATATGTTGCTGCGCTAACCACGCTTTTTCCAAAACTTGAAGTGACTCAGACCGTTAAGAAGCTCGGAAAAGACCTGTACCGAGTTACGTTAAAAATAAAAAATACGGGTAAACTTCCCACCCAAAGTGCAATGGGTAAATTAACGCGCTGGATGCTCCCTATAAGAGTTCAATGGAATTTACCCAAAGAAAACTTTATTGGCGGCACCAAACGGACATTATTAGCACCCATTCAGGCGTTCGGCGATCAACAAGAAATTAAATGGTTGATCAATACCAAAGGCTATCGCAATGCCTCATTTGAAATATCCTCACCTGTCGTCGATGCGGTGAAACAAATCGTTAAGTTTGGAGCTTAATCATGAAAAAAATAGTGCTTATCTGTATTTTAACGGCCAGTATTTTGTTAACTATAACAGCACAAGCCGCAGATAAACTGAGTGGTTTGCAAGCGTTAGGCGCACCTTTAAACCCTAAGGTGGACATACGTTGGAATCGCTTTTACGACTCTGGCAGTACGATAAAGATACTCAAGAAAATAAACAAAGCCTACCCAAAGCTTACGCGAATAGAGTCTATTGGTAAGTCCTTTGAAGGTCGCGATATATTTGTCATTAAAGTGACCAATTATAACAACGGCGATGATACGACTAAGCCCGCCATGTACATTGACGGCAACATTCATTCCAATGAAATTCAAGGGACGGAAGTCTCTCTTTATACCGCTTGGTTCTTAACAGAAAGCTACGGTAAAGTGAAGTGGATAACCGAACTGCTTAACGAAAAAGCCTTCTACATAGTGCCAACAATCAACCCTGACGGGCGTGACTGGTTTATGAAGCAAGCCAATACAGCACACTCTCCTCGCTCAGGCATGGTACCCACGGACAACGACCTTGACGGTGAAATAGATGAAGACGGTCCAGAAGATCTCAATAATGATGGCCATATTACCCGTATGCGTATTAAAGATACCGTTCGTGGTACGCACAAAGAAGACGAAAAATATCCCGGTTTAATGGTGCGTGTTCCTGCAGGTCAAACGGGCGATTATCGCATGCTAGGCACTGAAGGATACGACAACGATGGTGATGGCCTTGTAAACGAAGATGGCAAAGGGGTTTACGAATATGATCCTAATCGAGACTGGGCACATGAATGGGAACCTGCTTACATTCAAAGAGGTGCACGTCGTTATCCATTTTCATTAAAAGAAACCAGTGCTGTTGAGAAGTTTGTTAAAGCGCACCGTAACATTGCTGCCGCTCAAAGTTACCACAATACCGGCGGTATGATTTTACGTGGTCCCGGTAAAGCAAATAACAAATACACCCGTTCTGATATCGACGTATATGACTTTATCGCCAACCAAGGTGAGCAAATATTACCTAATTATCGTTACCTTGTTGCTTGGAAAGATCTCTATCAAGTCTATGGTGGTGAATTTGACTGGTTTTATGGTAACAACGGTATTATGGCGTTTACCAATGAACTTTGGACCTCAGCTAATATGTTTCGTCCAACGGACAAAAATCGCGATAAATTGGGTGATCAACACCACAATTTCAACAAGCATGTTTTATTTGGTGACGCATTTGTACCATGGACTAAAGTCAAACACCCTATTTATGGTGACATTGAAGTAGGCGGTTTTAAGAAAAACTTTGGTAGAGTTCCCCCTTCCTTTCTTTTAGAGGAAGAAGCACACCGTAATATGGCGTTTACCTTATTTCATGCCTATCATATGCCACAACTAAAAGTGACCCGTTCTTCAACGCGCAGGCTAAGTAACGGTTTATATGAAATCACGGTTAACATCGCTAACGAGAGAGCTATACCTTCACGTTTATCACAAGATATTAAGAATAATTTGTCTTTTGCAGACCGTATTTCAATTATATCAAAAGACTTTAACGTATTAAGCGGTTTAACTGTCATCAGTGAAGGGGCCAACACGCATACTGATCATGACTTAAACCCGGCCACAATTAAAGTATCTACCATTGCAGGGCATTCTACGACCATAGTGAAATGGATCGTTGATGGCAAAGGCAGCTTCAAGGTCACGGTAGACTCAGAAAAAGGTGGCAAAGACAGCAAGAGTTTTACTTTCTAGCGATAATATTTATTTAAGATAACTCGTGAATGCTATTTTAAAAATAAAAACACCACGTCAAGCGTGGTGTTTTTATTAAGACTGATTCAATGGTAATTTATGATTACAGGTTATTTAAAACCTTATTTAAAAACCTTATCAACAGCAATAACTTCAACGTTTTTCTTCGGCAATATTAACTTATAGCTTTCGATGATTTTGTCGGTTGCTAAAAGTTCAGCTGGCTTTTCACTGTTATACTTTAACGGTGATACTTGTTCAGAAAACAAGCGTTTCTTCATATCTTTACCATCGCCTGAAATGAAAACATAATAAATATCTTCTGTTTGTAAGTTTTCTTTAATAACACGGTTCACATCAGCTAACGATAGCTTTGCAAATTGCTCACGTACATACTTAACAAACTCTTCCGTCTGATAAAACTCACTATCAAGCGCATAACCTAACTGCTGATCTTGGCTAGCAACTAGTTGCGGTGCATAGTTCGTTAAATAATTACGTGTTGCCTGAAAATCTTTTTCGCTCATACCATTTTCAATCAACTTGTCCAATTCATATAAAGCGGCACGCGTTGCAAAATGAGCATCATTATTTGAACGTAGAGGACGTAACCAAACTTGGAAAATTTGACTTGTACGACCTAGATTTGCATCAGGTTTAGTTTGGTACATACCACGTGGAAAATATTCAATATAAGAATAATCACCATAGTTCATACCGCGCGCTTGACGTATTTGTTGGTACAAGTAGCTATTAGAACTACGATGTTCACCAAAGTATGAACGCACCAACCAAAGTGCAGCCCAGTCTTTATCACTGCGAATAGTCTCAATTGGAAAACCAAAAGATACCGCCGTAGATTGTGCATTTTTTTCTATAATTGTCGCATGATGTCCTTTTAAAACAGGTGCTTTTTCGATAGTTAAGCGTTTTTCATCACCTTCAGGTAAAGCCGTTAAGTCGGTCATTAACTTTGATTTCAAAGCATTCGACATAGCCCCAGTTATACCCAAGTTTAATTTAGCTTGTGTAAGTTGGCTGTTGTAGAAAGCTTTAACATCTTCAATGGTTATTTCTGCTAAGTCAGATAAGTCACCATTATTAAAGTTTTCATAAACATGGCCTTGATAAAGTTTGCTGTAAAGTACTTCTTTACCTAATTCTTCATCATTAGAAGATTTAAGACCTGACTTAATACCGTCAATTAACTCTTTTTTCAAACGCTTAAAATCGTCATCACGCCAGCCAGGATTCAATAATTGATCACTGATCAATTTATACCATTCATCCGCGTTGTCTTTGTGAACACGCCCTGTAAACGACATCATTTCTTTATCAAGCTGAGACGAAAATCGTCCAGCTAAAGGATATAACCCTTTTTTAATATCTTTATAGGTGCGCGTTGCTGAACCACCTTGAGTCAACATACGCGCGGTCAATGCGGAGACCCCTTTCTTACCAACAGGGTCTGCTGCTGCGCCGGTATAAAAGAGGAAATTAACATCAATCAACGGTGAGTCATTTGTTTTATCTAAGACCGAAAACTTAGCCATGTTTGGTTGAGAATTTTTCATTACTATTTTTGCAACAGCGCCGTTTAAGTCAACTTCTTGTTCAAAGTCAACAATTTCATCTAACGCAGATAGCGTTACCGTTGTACGATTTTCATCAATAAAGTATTCATTGGCGATACGTTTGATGTCTTGTGCCGTAATATTGTCAAAACTATTATAGAGATGATTAATTGTTTCTGGATCGCGATCAAAGTGCATGTAACGGGCAAGTGTTGAAGCGATAGACTCTGAAGAATCTAATTTATTCACAAAACTGTATTTTAAGTTAGCTTTCAAATTATCAAGCTTTTCTGATGACACTAACTCGGTTCTTACTTTCGCATACGTACGGTTAACCGCATCACGAACTGTCGCTAAATCTTTTTCTTCATTCACTTTGATGAATACGTGACGTAAACCCGCATCTTTTGTTTCAGGATTGTAATTAAACATTTGGCTCGCCAACTGCTTATCTACCACGAGCTCTTGATACAATGCTGAATTATTTGAGAAATATAATTCAGAAATTAGGTCTAAAGCCGCGCGATCTTTCTTCTTTGGTTGCCAATCAGAGCCTTTATAAGAAACTAAAAGCCAATGCCCAGGTAAGCCATCAAATTTTTCATGAACATACTTCGCAGTTTCTTGCTTTGGCTCTGGTGCAATAGTGTTAACAAAATCACCTTTTTGCCAATTCCCCCAATGCTTCTCTACCATCGCCATGGTCGCTTCAGGTTCAACATCCCCCACAATGACTAAAGAAACATATTCTGGCTTATAAAACTGTTGAAAGAACTTTTCACCGTAAGCAATTTGGTCTGGCATTGCTTCTACATCTTCAAAGAAGCCCATTGTGGTATGTTCATAGGTATGCGTATCGTATGCTTCTTTTCGAACAGCCGCTAATAACTTGCGCGTAGGGCTGGCATTGTTCTTTAAGTATTCACCTTTTACCGTTAATGCTTCCGTTTTAAATTGTGCGTCGGTGTATTTTAAGTTTTTAAAATGATCAGCTTGAATCTCTAATACTTTGTCGAGATGATCTTTCGAAAAATCTAAGTGATAATTAGTGTAATCGTTGGTCGTGTAAGCACCGTTATCAACACCCGCATTTTTGAACAAATCAGCATAAACATCTTGTGGAAACTTATCTGAACCTTTAAACATCATATGTTCAAAGAAATGCGCGAAGCCTGTTTTGCCAACTTCATCTTCATCACGGGAACCTACAGACACGGGAATTTGTACTGAAACAAGATCTGGGTAATCTGTTTTTACCACTAAGACACGTAAACCATTAGCTAACTCTTTAAATAAGTATTTTTGGCTAAAGACTTTATTCGCATTACTTGAAGAGGTTTGTATTGACCCGTTATTGTTAGCATCAGGGGCGGTTACCATACAGGCGGACAACGTTAAACTTGCGGCTATTACAGCAGCTAAATATTTCTTTTTCATCATAGTTCCCTTTATTATTATCGCTGTATCTTATGAAAATCTGCGATATTTTTCATTATTTATTCAAGTAAATGCATCGCTATCATGTAACAAATTAAGTACACACCAGTAATAAAGAGAATTAATCAGCAGGTCAAAATTAAAATAAAACTTACACCTCAGTTTTCACAATTATCGAAAGGTAATAAAAAAAGACATAATAATAATACTGTTTAATAAGGCTTATCGT
>Ga0209712_10001998_pt1 | contig 17077 bp, 16 predicted proteins | sample ArcOceMetagenome_FD_187443 | JGI IMG/M metagenome (GOLD analysis project Ga0209712, IMG submission 187443) | Marine eukaryotic phytoplankton communities from Arctic Ocean - Arctic Ocean - Greenland ARC118M Metagenome (SPAdes) (version 2) | ecosystem: Environmental > Aquatic > Marine > Oceanic...
AGCTTTTGAGATTTTTCATTTGCACCATATCTATCACTCATTGCTGTGGCCCAAATTTTTCTGGCGACTCTACCAATGACTGTATATTCAGGATCAAGTCCATTACTAAAAAAGAATGATAGGTTTCCAGCAAATTCATCTATACTCAAGCCACGAGAAAGATAATACTCAACAAAAGTAAATCCATTTGAAAGAGTAAGGGCGAGTTGTGTAATCGGATTAGCACCAGCTTCTGCGATATGATAACCACTTATAGATACAGCGTAATAATTTTTGATATTATTTTTACAGAAGTATTCTTGAACATCTCCCATCAGCTTCATTGAAAATTCTAATGAAAAAATACATGTATTTTGAGCTTGATCCTCTTTTAAGATATCAGCTTGAACTGTCCCTCGGACCTGTCTCATTATTTCAACTTGTTTCTCTTTATTTTCTCTATCATCACCACTTAATGAGCCTTCGATGGCCGTATTCATATACATAGCAAGAAGAATTGGTGCTGGTCCATTTATAGTCATTGAAACTGAAGTAGAAGGACTAGTTAGCTCAAACCCATCAAAAAGATCTTTCATATCTTGTAGTGTTGCTATACTAACTCCTGCTTCTCCAACCTTACCAAATATATCAGGTCTGTAATCAGGATCTTCACCGTAAAGAGTTACTGAATCAAAAGCTGTAGACAATCTTTTTGCGGGGTCATCTTTAGATAGATAATGAAATCTTTCGTTTGTTCTTTTAGGACCACCTTCACCAGCAAACATTCTTTTAGGATCTTCATCTTTTCTTTTGAATGGAAAAATCCCGGTGGCATAAGGAAAAAAGCCTGGAATATTTTGTGAACGGATAAACTCAATTTTATCACCGAGGTTACTAAATTTGGGAAACCCTACTCGAGAAATAGCTTGGTTAGAAAGAGAGATGTATTTTGTATCAACGCTAATATCTTTATTTCGTACTTGGTATGAAAACTTACCCTTTTTAAACTGCTCTATTGTTTTATCAAATGAGTCGATTAACTTGAAGTTTTCAGCACCAATTTTATCTTTCAGATCTTTACAAATCCTGGTTAATTCAGATTTAAAACTCTTATCATTTGAAAGTGTTTCTGCTTTTAGGCATGCATCATACTGAGAAAAGAGCTCTTTTAGTTCAAGCGTTTTTGAATTGTAATCCTTAACAGACTTAGCAATATCTCTTAGATATTGAATTTGACCAGCTGGAATAATTGCCTTTTTACTTTTAGATGCTTTATCACAAATAAGATCTAGGCTTTTTGTATCAAAGTTAAATCCTTTGGCAATGTCTACAAAAAGAGCATTTACACCAATATCATTAAACTTAGATGCCATCGTTCCATAGATTGGAAGTCCATCGTCTTCAGGAGCCCCTGGATGTCCTGCAAAGAGTTTATGATTTCTTCGATATTGTTTTCTTATATCTCTAAGTGCATCTTCACTTCTTGGTTTTTCAAATTTATTAACCACAATAAAGTCTGCAACTTCTATCATTTCGATTTTTTCTAATTGAGATGCTGCTCCATACTCTGGAGTCATAACGTAAGTACACTTATCAGAGATTGTTGTGATCGAGTCTGATGCTTGTCCAATCCCGGAAGTTTCAACAATAATCAGATCAAACTCTTGAGATTTTAAGAACTTCACCACGTTTTCAATTTGAGGAGAAAGTTCATTCTTAGAGTTTCTTGTGGCCAAAGATCTGATAAATATATTCTCAAATCCTGCAGACCCTAAACGTATTCTATCTCCAAGAAGAGCCCCTTGAGTTTTCTTCTTAGTTGGGTCAACAGAAATTAAAGCAATTCTCTGATTCGGATAGTAACGGCAAAAGCGTAAAAGTAATTCATCAATTAATGAAGACTTACCAGCACCTCCTGTTCCAGTTATTCCAAGAACAGGTACTTTAGATTCTGCAACAGCAAAAGGGAGTTCTCCCTTATCCTCGATATGAGTTATAACTTTTGAAATTTCAATATCGTTTAATTTTTCTTTTTTAGTGAATTTGTAGCCATCTAAAATATCATAGTCGGCCTTAGCAATCATATCGTCTATAATGCCTTCGAGGCCTAAGTTCATTCCATCTTTTGGATGATAAATTTTAGTTATTCCAATTTCCTCAAGTGCTTTGATTTCTTTTAAAGTAATGACGCCGCCACCACCTCCAAAAATCCTTACATGTTTTGCCCCTGCTTCATCTAATAACTCTCTTACATATTTAAAGTATTCATTATGGCCACCTTGGTAAGAACTTAAAGCAACAGCATGAGCATCTTCACTAATCGCTGCTGATGCGACTTCTTGAGCAGACCTATTATGACCAAGATGGATAACTTCCACACCCTTGGATTGAAGTAATCTTCTCATAATATTAATTGAAACATCATGACCATCAAATAAACTAGCAGCTGTTACAAAACGAAGTTTGTTATTCATATTTCCTCATTTAATTTTAGTATCTTACAGAGTTAATATCATAATTATATTTATTAATCCAGATTTGAAGTTCAGTAAAGTTAGGCACTTAGGGTGTATCTAATTGTTTTTTATTCCTGTATTTAATAGAGAACATAATAAAAATAATTAATATAGAAATTATTTGAGAAGTTGAGAGGCCAATGTATTCACCTCGAATCAAATCTCCTCGTATAAACTCTAATAAGAATCTAATAATAGAGTATGAAACTAGATAAAAACTTATGGCCTCTTTACCTTGTTTGATTAGTTTAATTGCAAAATAAGCTAGAATAAATAAGCTAATAGATTCAAGAAGTTGAACCGGATATCTTTCTATCCCTGAATGCCAATGCGTCTTTGATCCAAAACAGCAACCTGCCATAAAACATCCTATACGACCAAGACCATGACCAATCAAAAGAGCGGGAATCAAGATATTAAACTTTTGGAAGCTTTGTTTTGTTATTTTTTTAAAGGTTAGGAAGTATAGTATTCCAAATATTAACCCTCCATAAAAAACAAACCCTCCTCCCATCCAAAAGTTAGAACTTTGTAGGAAAGCCTGTTTATCAATATTGGATGAGGTCGCTATAAAAAAGAGTTTTGCGCCTACCCAACTCGATATAAACAGACCCCAAAAAAGAGTATTTATTTTTTGTAATTCAATTTTGTATTTTATATTTAAAAATTTTAGGAACTGATATCCAAAGCCCCATGCCATACCCATGATTAGAGGATAAGTATAAATTGTTTCATTTAATAAATGAAATGAAGGAAACATTATTTAGCTTCTATGGTTTCTTTTTCTTTCTTTTTTTGAATAAAGAAATCAATTATTAACAGCCCAGCTGCTACTGATATTGCAGCATCGGCGACATTAAAAGTAGCAAAATGGCTTTTACCGTAATAGAAATCAAAAAAGTCGATAACAAAATCTAATCTAAAACGATCAATCAAGTTACCAATTGCTCCGCCTAAGATTAAAGAATAAGAAAGACTTAAAAGTAGTTCATCTTTATAGGACTTCACCATTAAATATACTAACCATATACAAGCAACAACGGGTAACGCCCTAAAAATTGAATATCTAATCCAATTATCAAATGCTCCACCAAAGCCAAACGCAGCTCCAGAATTTCGAACATAGGTAAAATTAAACAAACCTTTTATAACAGGAACTGACTCCCCAATATAGAAGTTACCAGCAACATAGATTTTACTCCACTGGTCTATAACAATAATTAAAATAGCCAAACATATTAGGATTACTAATTTTTTCATTTCTTCTTCCTAATAATATGCTTTTGGATTAATTTCATATTTTTCAATTTTTCTAAGTAATGTTTTCTTAGGTATGTTTGCATTTAATGCTGTTTGATTTATTTTACCTTTATTCAATTTTAAAGCTTGAATAATAAATTCATTTTCAAACTTATCTTTAGCTGCTTGAAAATCCATCTTAATTTGGTCGCCTTCTTTTGTTGCAAATACAAATTGGTATTGTGAATCATCAATTTCAGATGGATCTTTATCAAGAACAGAGTTTTGTATACTCTTAAAGTCAATTACGGCGTCTTCAACAGTTTCTAAGATTTCAGCTGAAGCACTACCATCTTTAATTTGAGCTGGAATTGATTCAAGTGTTATCCAATCTGTAGACTCCATAATAAAGCAGTGCTCGATTGTATTTCTTAACTCTCTAATATTTCCAGGCCATGAAAAATTTTGTAAAGCTTCTACTGCATCAGGCTTAATACCCTTTAGCTCTATTCCATGAACTGTATTGAAGTAATTTATGTAATAACTTACCAGGTGAGGAATATCAGTTTTTCTATCTCTCAGCGGAGGTAAGTAAACGGGTAGTACATTTAGTCTATAAAATAAATCTTCTCTAAATGTTCCTTCTTTTATCATTTGCTCAAAAGGTTTATGAGATGCAGCTATTATTCTGACGTCAACACTAATCTCCCTATTTGACCCAACAGGAGTAAATTTCTTTTCTTGTAGAATTCTTAATAACTTAACCTGCATTGTTGGTGAAATATCCCCAATTTCATCTAGGAATAATGTCCCACCTTCAGCATATTGAAACTTACCTATTTTTCTTGCGTCCGCTCCAGTAAATGCACCTTTTTCATGTCCAAATAGTTCTGATTCAATTAAATTCTCAGAAATTGCACCACAGTTTACTGCTACAAATTTATTATCTTTTCTTGGGCCATTATAATGAATTGCTTTTGCAACTAGCTCTTTTCCTGTCCCTGATTCACCACGAATAAGAACCGGAGTATTAACTTTTGCAAGTTTTCCAATAACATCGAAAACTTTTTGCATAGAGTTTGACTCACCAACAAATTTATCATCACCGTCATTACCTAAAGATAATGTTGGAGCAGAGAATGCTGTCGTCTCCACCATTGATCTCGCTTTAAGAGCTCTTTTTATTAATGCAACTAGGTTTTCAGATGTAATAGGTTTTTCTAAGTAGTTAAATGCACCTTCTTTAACTGCTTTAACGGCATCACTTACGTTTGAGTATGCAGTTAAGATTAAAACTATAATTGAAGAATCATGTTTTTTTATTTCTACTAATGCTTCTATACCATCCATTTCTGGCATATTTACATCCATAACAACTAAGTCATACTTTTCTCTGTAAACGGCAGCAACAGCTTCTTTACCATTGTCTGCAACATCTACATCAAAGTGATGAAACTGTAGCGCTTGTTTTACTGATTGTTGTAAAACTTTGTCATCATCAACTACTAAAACCTTATGCATGAATTCTCCTAATATTTTTATTCATTTTTTAATTTTATTGTAAACGCAATACCTTCATTCTCAATACTACTAGCAGTAATTGTACCATGATGTAGTTCGATAAAGTATTTTACCAAATAAAGACCCAGCCCAGAACCTTTTATTTGATGGTTTTCATCATTCTTTACTCGATAAAACTTCTCAAATATATTTTCTAACTCGTCTTCATTAATACCTTTTCCATTATCAGCGATTTCAATATAAACCCACTCTTCATCATCCCAAGATTTGATTGAAATCTTCGTACCTAAGCCAGCATACTTGATAGAGTTTCCGATTAAGTTTGCTAATACTCTATTAATTAAAACTGTATCTATTTTTATAGGGTAAAGAGGCGATAAGTCGAAAGAGATATCCATTTCTTTTTCTTTTGCCTCATACCGAAGTTTTTCAATAGTAGACTCAATTAAGTTGTTAACATCTTTGTTTTCAAGTCTGAGGTCTAAGTTTCTCGATTCAATTTTAGTTAAGTCTAATATAGAAGTAATAAAATCATTTAATTCTTTTGTGGAGCTAAGAACATTGTCTAATAATTGTCTTTGATCTGGAGTGTTATCATATTGCACTCTTAAAATATCTGCAATTCCAGCTATTTTGGCCACAGGTGTTTTTAAGTCATGACTCATGAGGGAAATAAAGTTTGCTTTTAGCTTATCAACTTTTTTCAGAACTTTTGTTTCTTCCTGCATGGCATATCTTGTTTGATATTCTCCAATGGCTCGAAAGGGTACCCAAATATAGTAAACAACAAAGATGCTGATTATTATATGAGATAACTTAAACCAAACTCCAAAGCTCACGAAAGATAGGTAAGCCAAGACAAACATAGATACCAATATAATCATTGTTATCAGAAGACCTTTTGTGGGCTGAAACTTAGTTATAATAAATGATAAAAGAATTGCTACTAATATTGAAATAACATCAGTAATCCAGTCTGGTACTTTAAATATAGTTTTCTCTGAGATTAATGCATTAACTATTTGTGCGTGTACATTCATTTTCGAAGCTTTCGCTCCATCTTTACCAAAGGGAGTGAAAATGAAATCTCCGTTATTAGATAAGTACTGCGGCCCAACTAAAATAACTTTGTTATAAAAAAATCCTCGAGGGAAATTTCCAACGACAACTCTATGGAATGGAATTGTTGTTAATCCATTATAAGTATTTGGATTAGATCCATACCGAAACAAACTAAATGTTGCATCAGCTTCTCTATTATAATAAGCACCTTTAAAAGATGAAGCCTCTAGTCGCCCAAGGCCTTTTTTTAATCTATATTTATTAGCTATCCACAAATGTAATGAATCTTCTCCTGATATATTTAGAATAACTCTTCTAGTTACATCATCTCTTGAAAAAACATTTCCATCTTTATTTATAATTCCAAGAGAATAACCCAGGTCAACTAGCCCCTCTGGAGGTATTTGTTCTCCCCAAGCATCTTTATCTGTTCCAAATCTAAATATACCATTAGCAATTTTAAACTTTTGAACTCCTGAATGAAAAGTTTCAAGGTTTTCTTTATCAATTTCATTTTCAGGCTCCATCATAGGAACCATATATGAGATGATCTCAGGCTTATCTTCGACTAGTTTTTTAAGTAATCTATTATGGGTTGCATAGGTATATGGATAGACTTCGCCTAAGAACTGATCACTTTCTTCATCCATAGTAATGACAACAATATTATCTCTATTTGTAGTCCCAATATCCCCTCTATTCCATAAATCATAAAAGATTGCATCAAAAGCACTGAATGAGTACTGGATAATTATAAGAATAAATATAATCGTAAAAAATAGTGGATAAAGGTTATTATATTCAATATTTTTAATTTTTTGAGCAATTCCCTTCATGAGAACTCTTCAAATTTACAATTTTCTAATAGAGGAAACTCTTCTAAAAATTCAATAGTTATATCTGATAGGTTTATTTTTGTTTCTAAGTGATAAACCATAAACTCTATAAAGGATCTATCCAGTACTGACTGATCAACCTGAAGATATACTGACTTTAGCGCTGCTTTACATACAACTTTCGTATGACTTTTTGTTAGCTTTAAAATTATATCTATCAAAGGCTTTATCATTATGAATGTTAGAAAAACACAAGACTTATATGTCTTACCCGCTTGATCAAACCCAAACTTATCCCAAATCCAATAGTTAATTCTAATAATTACAGAACTTAAACCCATACCTAAAGTTTGAATTTTACAGTTAGCTTCTTTTTTATATCTAATTAAATAATTTACTAGCGCTTCTACTTGCTCTTGATTCAAACTCTTTATAAGTGATCTATCTAAGACAACTGACCAAGTATCCCTTGAATTCAAAACAAACGCCTTTACCCGGTGACCACTGTATAGATAAACCTTGGGGAATTTTTCATGCTCTCTATATGTTTCTGATTTCAATGCCTGGAAAAGAATTTGACTATCTGCATCGATCACCTCTCTGGCCCCTAAAAATAATAATATAAATTTATCTGAATAGGTGAATACTAAAATAGAACAGATGGAAACAGCTGATAGCATTGCAATTCGGAAGATTCCCGAAGTACTAAGATAAACAAGCATCAAAGGAAGTGAGCTTGTAAGTAAATATAAAAATATTGTTTTAAGTATATACATAATAAATTTCAACTAGTTAGGTATAGTATAATCGTTTTTTTAATATTATCCAGTCTGAAACACATTGTTCCCTATCATTATTACATGTTGCATGCATTGCCCTCGACATTTATCTGGTTTGGCGCTATAAACCTCTAGCCAGAACACTTAAGAAAATGCGGAATCAAGCTGTGGAAGAGGATGAATTAGATTTATTCGAAATCAATGTACTTCGTGCAACAGAGCACAAAGATTTAATTGATGATAACACTCTGATTTGTGAATGCATGTGCTTTAGTGCTGGAGATATAAGAAAAAAATTTGATAATAGTAAAATTGTCGATTTAGAAATTCTAGTTAATGATCACTGCGTGGGGCATGGTTGTTCAAGTTGTGTAAAATCTTTTGCACAGTGGAAAGACAAAATTTTCTAAGACAGTTAAATAGGGAAAAACTTTTCGTAAAAAGTTGAAGGGAGTATGTAATGTCTTTTGATAAGCTTCTATTTGGAACCGCAGGTGTTCCTAATTGTACAGTTAAGAAAAACAGCCCAGTTGAGGGTGTTCAAAAAATTCACGAGCTTGGTTTAGACTGTATGCAACTTGAGTTTGCACATGGTGTAAGAATGAAAGAAGAAGTATCTTCTGCACTTCGAAAAGTTTCTTATGAGTTAAATATTCCATTAACATCACATGGACCTTACTACATTAATTTAAATGCTAGAGAGCAAGATAAAATTGATTCTTCAGTAGAGAGAATTATTCAAACTGCAAAAATTTCTGATTTATGTGGTGCTGAATCTATGACTTTCCACGCGGCTTTCTATATGAAAGATTCACCATATGATGTTTTTGATCTAGTTGAAAAAGCGATGAATGCAATTGAAGAAAGACTTTCTAGATTAGATATTGAAATAGAGTTAAGACCAGAACTTACTGGAAAAACTTCTCAATTTGGTTCACTAGATGAGTTAATCACTTTAACTAAGAACGTTGGAAGTGTTAAACCATGTATGGATTTTTCTCACCTATTCGCAAGAACAGGTAAGTACAATACTTATGAAGAAATGAATGAAGTACTTGATAGATTAGAAAGCGAAATTGGGGCTACTGCTTTAAGCAACATGCATATCCATGTTTCTGGTATCTCTTCAAACTCTAAAGGTGACTTAAAACAATTAAACTTAGAGAAATCTAAATTTAACTGGCAAGCAATGTTAAAAGTTCTTAAAGATAGAAACTGTGGTGGTTATGTAGTTTGCAACTCACCTAACTTAGAAGAAGATGCAGTAATGATGAAAAAATACTATATGGCATTATAGTAAAAAGAATACGACACACACATAAATATATAAGCCCTTCAAATGAAGGGCTTTTTTTTGTTAATTAATCATTTGAATAGATAACAGGAAGACCATTTATTTCAATTTCATTTGGGTTAACATCTTCAACAACTTAACACACTACTCACCACTTGCTCCATAGTTTGGAAGAACTCTTGCCGATGGATCTTTAACGTCACAGTTGTCCCACTCATTGTTAGGCATCCAAAAATCAGAAATTAGTTTGCCTTTTTTGGGATAGAACGATTCAAAAATATCTCTAAATAATAAAGATTCTTTTGTAAAAGGTGTCGCATGTTCATATTTAAATTGTGCATTATCAAACTCTTGATCACTATAAACATCTTCAGCATATGCTTTAATGAAATCTACTAGAGAGTGTCCAACTGCATCAGAGAAAGCTGCTTTTTCACGAAAGAGTATTGATTGAGGTAAGTAATCACCTTCAAAAGCTGCTCTTAAAATATATTTACCATGACCGTATGAATTCATTTTCTTTTCAGGATCGATACTCATTACATAGCTAACAAAGTCTCTATCAGAGAATGGAACTCTTGCTTCAATGGAATGAGCACTTATACATCTGTCAGCTCTTAATACATCATAAATATAAAGCTCTCTTACTCGCTTAGCGGCCTCTTTTTGAAACTCAAAACCACTTGGTGCAAAATCGGTATATTTATAACCAAATATTTCATCACTTACTTCACCAGTCATTAAAACTTTTACATCTGTATTTTCCTTAATCCATTTACAGATTAGATACATCCCCACACTGGCCCTAACTGTTGTTATATCCCATGACTCTAAATGATAAACAACATCCTTAAGAGCTCCTATAACATCATCTTTTCTAATTATTACTTCTGTATGATCTGAGCCTATAAAATCTGCTACTTCTTTTGCGTATTTTAAATCAATCGCATCTTCACTCATGCCAATTGCAAATGTTTTGATTGGTGTTTTTGAATTTTTTTGAGCAATAGAACAAACGAGAGATGAATCAAGACCACCACTTAGAAGATACCCCATAGGTACATCTGCTTGCATTCTTTTCTTAACACCTGAAACTAATTTATCTTTTATGTTCTTATATATAGTTGTGTGAGAGTCAGTTACAAATTTCTTAACAGAACTCAGATCTGCATATTCAAAGAACTTTCCATCCTTAAAGAAATGCCCTGGAGGGAATGGAACGATATCCGTACACAACTGTTGAATTGCTTTCACTTCACTTCCAAAAACGATTTCTCCTTTTTTGGTGTGGCCATAAAACATGGGCCTAATCCCAATTTCATCACGAGCAGCAAAAGTAGACTTTGTTTCTTCATCATAAATGACTAAGGCATATTCAGCATCTACTCTTTTAACAATTCCTTCAATACCTTCTTTTTTAAAAATTGGCATAAGAACTTCACAGTCACTTCCTGATCTATAGGAGTATTCAGAAAACTCTTTTTTTAATTCTTTGTAGTTATAAATTTCTCCGTTACAAACAATTGAAGTTTTCTTATCTTGAAAAGGTTGATCTCCTGCATGAGTTGGATCAATGATCGCCAAGCGTTTAAAACCCATCCACTGGCCATCGACCATCTCTACTTCGGTATCATCAGGGCCTCTATGATTTATTTTCTCAAGAGCTTTTTCAAACTTTTCTTTTTCTAAATCTTTTCCTGAGTAAAAAACAAATCCACACATGCGAGGCTCCTTTTCGTATTTACACGACATTGTCGCTATTAATTTATCGCCCAAAACCACATTTTACTCAAGATCTAATACTCATATATGGTAATTTTTACGAATATGATACTTTTCGGTAGAAATAATGATAATATATTAATTAAGGATGTAAAATATGCAAGAAAACTATGAGATTGATACTGTGGATAGGCAAATACTGACTCACTTATTAAAGGATGCCAGGACTCCCTACTTAGAAATTGCTAGAAAGCTCATTGTTTCAGGTGGAACTATTCATCAAAGAGTAGAAAAACTAAAGAAAATGGGAATTATTGATGGTAGTGGAATAAAGTTAAACCTAAAAAATCTTGGCTATGATGTTACTGTGTTCCTGGGAATTCACTTAAAAAGCTCAAAAGATCTTCAAAGTGTAATTGGAAAGCTGAATAAGATGCCAGAAGTTGTTGAAGCTTATTACACCACAGGTAACTATGCTTTACTGGTTAAGGCCCATACAAAAAACATAACTGACTTCCATAACTTCCTTGCAAATAAACTTCAAACAATAGATTCAATTCAATCTACTGAATCTTTTATTAGTCTTGATCAACCTATTAATAAAAATATTGAATTAGCTTAGTATTGTATCTACAAATGCTTTATGAAAGTTTTCAATTAGTTTTGAAGAATCTCCATTTTCCATTTGTGACTCTACTGTTATATAAGTTGTAGGATCTATTCCGCACGGATTTATTTTTTTTACTTCATTAAACATATCTTCATCATTAACGAGGTTTAAAGCAAGTCCATGTTCAGTTACAAACTTCGATAGGCCAATCCCTATAGAAGCTAGCTTTGATTTATTTTTCCATACACCCATCAATTTATTTGCAGTAATTACGTTTTCTATATGAAATTCATTTGTTAAAACATCACGCACTGACTTTAACATCCAACACGTAAGGTCACCAAGAGGATAACTCTCTTTAACTGCAATTATTGGATAAAAAATCCACTGTCCAGGATAATGAAAAGTAATCCCTCCACCGCGATGTATTTTATGTATAGGATACTTAACTAGGTTTTGTTGTTTCTCAGTCAGTACAACAAGACCATCAATCCCTCTTTCATTTCCTCGCCCCATAGTGAAAACATGTGGATGGTTACAAAAAATATAAATTTTTAAGTCTCTGTTTTTTTGAATAAAAGATTGTGCATGTTTTTGAAAAGCTAGAGCTTCATCATAATCCCAATTCCACTTCTTAACTAGAAGCGTATTACTCTTGATCTCAGATTCACAAGAGCTTGGTAGCTCTACTCCGGATAAGCGACTAGGCATTCTCAGTCTCTTTTTTATCTTCTAAGTATTTAAAGTAATCTGCAGCTTTATATGAACTTCTAACCATTGGACCACTTGCTACAAATTCGAATCCAATATCATAAGCAATCTTTTTAAGATGATCATACTCATGTGGTTCGTAATACCTTTGAACTTCTAGGTGAGATAGACTTGGTCTTAAGTACTGGCCAAAAGTAACTATCTTTACCCCTACATTTCTAAGGTCAGTCATTGTTTGAACTAATTCTTCTTTTGTTTCACCAAGACCCACCATGATTGAGCTCTTAGTAGCAATATCTGGATAGTTTTCATTATAGAATTTTAAAGCGTTTAGAGTTTTATCATAACCAGCTCTTCTATCTCGAACAGGATGAGTAAGTCTTTCTACTGTTTCAATATTTTGTGCAATTACAAATGGATTACTTTTAGCAAGTGTATGCATATGTTCAGGGACAACAGCAAAATCAGGAACTAAAACTTCTACATTAACTTTTGGAAAGTCTTTGTTTACTCGTTCAACAACTGCTGCGAATTGACCTGAGCCAAAGTCTGGAAGATCATCACGATCAACACTTGTAATAACGATATAATTTAAGTCCATAAGCTCTACCATCTCTGATGCTTTTTTAGGTTCATCAGCATCAAGAAGGCCTTTAGGGTTTCCCGTTTTTACATTACAAAATTTACAAGCTCGTGTGCATGTATCTCCTAGGATCATCATTGTTGCCGTTTTTGAAGACCAACACTCACTTAGGTTTGGGCACTTAGCTTCTTCACATACAGTAAATAAACCCTTTTCTCTTAGGCTTTTTTTAACTTGTACATAGTTATCACCTTTTGGGATTTTACTCTTAAGGAAGCTAGGCTTACCTGTAAGGTTCTTCTTTCCATATTTTGTAAAAACAGTTCTTTCCATGGATTTTAATTATCATAAAAATAAGGATGGTTCTAGTATATATAGGCTATGCAGCGAAATGGATCGGTGCAGCAAAGACTGCTTCTTCAGATAACACCAGTTTAAAATGAGTACCATAGAACTTGCATGTAATTTCTTCTAATTCTAGGCCTGATACATCTTCAAGAATATTAATTAAAAGATGAGTATCTTCAAATTTTGAAATTGTAAAAACATCGCCATTTCCTATTTGAGCTGGATTAATAAGCTTAAAAGGGCCCCAGTTTCTAGGTAATTCAATAATTTGATCTTTAATTTGAAATACGTAACATGACCTCTCAATATCATATGCTCCAAGAAAGGCATTATATTCAAATTGAAGTTGTTCAGTTTCGTTAGACTTTTTTAATACTTTTTGAACTGAGAAATCTAATACGTTATCAAAGCTAGTTTGATCATCTTCTTCAACATTCCGGAAAGTCTCATCAACCATCATAGAAATCAAATCAAACTTTTTAGTATTAGTATTCATACTAAGCTTGTCGGAAGTAGGTAGGCAAACTTTACCTTTTCATTAAAATACCTTAGTACATGATTAAAAGACTACAGTACCTTTAAGGGTTTTCTATGGGTCCATCTGATGTAACACTAATAGGCTTAGAAGATTCATGAAAGGTTTTTAAATTTCTTAAATTTGCTAGTTTCCAATAATCTTCAACTTTGATTACTTCTGCTATTTTTTTAACTACAGACTTAAAGTTACTGTCCTCTTTTGTTTCTGTTATATAACTAACAGTATAAGTAACAATACACTTAGGTCCATCACAGTTTTTACTGAGAACCTTAACTTTTACCTTTTTTACACCTGGCATTCTTGTATTCTTTTCTAACTCTTCGTCAGTTTGGTCTTCAACGACTGCAAGAAATTTTCCTGTAGTATATTTTTGGTAATACTCTCTATCAATTTTTTTTGTAGCCACATCCTTCACAAAAGATTTAATTAAACCTTCTGGAGTATCAGCACCCTTTGTACATCCAAAAATCACAACGAAAGACATAAGATAAATTAGTTTTTTCATTTAACATACTCCACAGATATTCCCATATCAGTTATTATTCTATTTAACTCATTCCAGTTAAATATATTATTAGTTTTATTTGTATTAAATTTTGTTCCTAAACCTTTTCTATTTTTTAATAATGTTACAACTTTTACATTATCTTCGAAGTTTTGGTTATCAAAAGAGACCTGTAGTCTCTTCACAATAGCCTTCTTAGGGAGTTTAGTGTTTAAAGAGATAAAACAGCCAACATCATCCCAGTTGGTAAGGTAACCTGAGACACTCTCATCATTCCCGGCCACTTTATAGTTTAGAGAACATTTTATTTTAAAAAGCATTGGGTCAAATAAGTTTTTTTCATCATAAGAGGGGTTGTAGAATGAAAGGTTTAGGTCAGATTTCAGAAGAAAATAAAAGTAATATGAGATTAAGAAGTAAACAAACAAGACTACCAATATTAATTTACTAAACTCTTCAAAAATATTTATTATAGAATATACTGAAACAAACAAGACCGAAAATACATAAAAGAGCTTACATACTTTTTTTAAATTATAAATCAGAAGGCTTGTGAAAATTAGACTAGAAAAAAGATAAATATTCTCTACAAGTGTCATTTTAAAAAACTCTAAACTAAAAACAGACCTTTCAAGATAGATGGCTTTTTGTAGATATATAAACATAAATGACAGAAGCATAAATAGAATTAAATTCCAAATTATTGAACTTCTATGGATAATTTTCATTTTCATAGTATAATAACTATAACATTAACTTAAAAAGTTTTAAATATGATTAATAAACTAGAAATTATTAAGACTTGCATTTCATGTGACTCATGCAGGCTTATTTGCCCTGAAGCTGCTATTGTGACTGATGGTAAAGAATATGCAATTGATAACTGGAGCTGTACCCAGTGTGGACTTTGTATAGAGGTCTGTCCCATTGATTGTATCAAAATAGTTAAACCTAAGACTTAACTATCTCAACTTTACTCTCGTATACTATACATTTGTCGTCAGGTAACTGTTCTGAGCTATTTGTTAGATAGATAGTCTGTTCTATAATCTTTTTATTATTGGCCAGATCTATAGTTTTTGAGGTTTTAGTTCCATAGGATGTGCTTTTTACTTTATTAATTTTAAGGGCATTGTTAGTTTTTAGAAAATTAACAAATGGATCTTCATTGTTATAGTTTTCTAAAATATTGAACATGCTTTTATAATATCTTTCTATCGTTCCAAAATCCCAGTATCTACTACCTTGAATATTTATTTTCCCAACGTTTATTTTATTAAAATTAGCAACAGTATCAAAGAATTTACTTTGACCTGGCGTTGGTACAAGTGCTTCGAGATTGATAATTGACATTCCTGTGTAGGTTTCAAATGCTTCATCACGTTTATAAGTCGAATTTGGCCTAATACCGACAACTTTATTGGAGATCGATTCAACTCCATTATAAAGCTCATGTCCTTCGACATCATAAGTTAAAAGAACTATATCGTGTTTATTAGAAGCTTCGAAAAAGTTTTTTTTAACTTCATTACTAAGCATAATGAATTGATCACTATTAACTACTAGAAGTTTACCTTTGTAATTCAACTTCGATGCTAAATGATGAATTGCCCCACCAATATCTAGAGTGTCATCTTCGATAATAATATTAACACTCTGATCTAATTTTTGAGTATTTAAAAAATTTAGTATTTTGTCTTGATAGTTGTATAGATTAACAAAGATTTTCTTTGCTCCAAACTCTTTACAATAAAGAGTTTCTAGCTCCAAAATGGATTTTTCAAATATTGGCCAAATAACTTTTGGTAACTCTTTACCAATACAACCCATTCGTGTGCCCTTACCAGCAGCTAGAACTAAAGCATAATCAACTTTCATAGTAAGTCCTGAATAGTATAGTCCTTAAATCTTTGTACTTTGAATCACTAAGCATTATTTCTCTCAGCTTTTCCATAGCAAATCCTATATACTTCAAATATCTTTCATCTTTTCTCATATAATAAATATATGAAAAACTACCAATAGCTTTAAACACTCTCTGAATGGCCATATCCTGATAAAAGTTTTTGAAGTTTTCGAAACTCCCTTGTTCATGAGTGTCTTCTGGAAGGTTATCATAGTAGTACTGTAGTAATTTCTCTTTATTGTCTTTATGTATTTGGTAATAACAATCATCTAATAACGATGCTAGATCGTATTGAGGAATACCCCACCGTGCATCTTGAAAGTCAATCATAACCAAGTCATCATCTTTGACCATAATATTTCTTGAATGAAAATCTCTATGAGTTAGAACCATTTTTTCTTCGGATAATCTTTTACAAATTGAATTAAAATGGCTTCCAAGCTCTTCTAGTACTTCAGCGTTATCATTTTTCAAAAATAATTTAAAAAAGAACTTCACACTAAAGTCTATTTCAGAGGTTAACTTTTCATAGTCAAACTTTAAGTCGAACTTCTTAGACTTTTCAATATCAACTGCCGGGATAGTGTGCAGGGTCAGCAGTTCATCTATTACAGTTTTATATAACTTATATTCTGTTTCAATATCCTCTATTGTGGCAAGATGCATTAACAAAGTCACATCCCCTAGGTCTTCCTCTAGAATATATCCTTTAGAAAGGTTGGTATCGTAAATCTTTGGTACTCTTAGGTTCTTGTTTACAAGATAACTTTGGACTTCTACAAATGAATTTTTTTCTTCACTTGGATTATCTAAACAGACAACATAGTTAGTTTTCTCGCAGAACACTCTGTAGTAACGACGAGTTGAAGCATCGCCCGTTAAACTTTCTATGTTAACTATTTCTTCTTTATTGATTGCTGATTCGTTT
>Ga0209712_10002000_pt1 | contig 17070 bp, 11 predicted proteins | sample ArcOceMetagenome_FD_187443 | JGI IMG/M metagenome (GOLD analysis project Ga0209712, IMG submission 187443) | Marine eukaryotic phytoplankton communities from Arctic Ocean - Arctic Ocean - Greenland ARC118M Metagenome (SPAdes) (version 2) | ecosystem: Environmental > Aquatic > Marine > Oceanic...
GTTTGGCAAATTTTTGTTTGATGCTGGGTATTAGCCCTGCAATGCCTTTAGGTAGCAATAACGTGACTAATACAAATAGTCCGCCGAGGGCAAATAGCCAAGCTTCGGGCATGATGGCGGTAAAGCGGGTTTTAGCGTAACTGACTATAATCGCTCCAATGATTGCTCCGTATAAAGAATTTCTGCCACCAACAGCGACCCAAATCACCATTTCGATTGAGTTTAGTGGTGAAAACTCACCGGGGTTAATTATGCCCACTTGTGGTACGTATAAAGCACCCGCTAAACCTGCAAGCATTGCTGAAACTACAAATATCCACACTTTGTAGTGTTCCGGTTTATAACCCACAAACCTGACGCGGCTTTCAGAGTCACGAATGGCGGTCACCACTCGACCCATTTTTGATTTCACGATAAAGTGACATAAGCAATAAGCCAATGCCAAGATAACAGCCGTGGCAACAAATAGGCCTAATTTGGTATTCGGAGATTGTAAAGAGAAGCCAAAAATTTCCTTAAAGTCGGTTAGTCCGTTGTTACCACCAAAGCCCATTTCATTGCGGAAAAAAGCTAACATTAAGGCGTAGGTCATCGCTTGGGTCATAATCGATAAATACACCCCGCTCACCCGTGAACGAAAAGCCAAACTACCAAAAATAAAGGCCAATAGTCCTGGGCCCAAAAACACCATGCATACCATCCAGACTATGCTATCAGAGCCGGCCCAAAACCATGGCAATTCAGTCAAATTTAGGAATACCATAAAGTCGGGTAATTCAGGGTTACCATATACGCCGCGATCACCAATTTGACGCATCAGATACATGCCCATGGCATAGCCACCTAAGGTAAAAAATGCGCCATGACCTAAGCTTAAAATGCCGCAATATCCCCAAACCAAATCTACGGCTAAGGCAAGTAACGCATAACACAAGTATTTGCCTAATAAGCTGACGGTATAGTCACTCACATGCAATGCCGAAGACTCAGGAAAAATTAAATTACCTAAAGTCACCAGCAGTGTGGTGATGAATAAAATGCCAATGGTAAGGTGCAGTGGGTTTCTGCTACGAAAAAGTGACGTTTTTGTGCTGTCTTCAGTTATAAGTGTATTCATTAGTCTGCAGACCGCCCTTTTTGTGGAAATAGTCCTTTGGGACGTTTTTGAATAAATAACACTAAACCAACTAATACAATAATATTGGCTAATACTGAGCCTGTTAGTGGCTCAAGGAATTTGTTGGTCAGACCAAGTGACATGGCGGCTACCAAGGTGCCCCATAAGTTGCCCACACCTCCAAAAACTACTACCAAGAATGAATCGATAATATAAGCCTGACCTAGATTAGGCCCTACATTGGTTAACTGGCTTAATACCACGCCTGCCACACCGGCAATGCCAGATCCAAGGCCAAAGGTGATGGCGTCTACCCAGTCACTTTTAATACTTAAGGCCCTTGCCATATCACGGTTTTGAGAGACAGCTCGTACGTGTAAACCTAGTGAGGTTTTTTTAAGGATCATCAACAGTGACACAAACACAAAGATAGAAAAAATAATGATGTATAAACGGTTGAATGTTAGAGAAAAGATAGGGTTTATTTGCCATGAACCACTCATCCATTCAGGGCTAATGACTTGACGGTTTAGTGGCGAGAAAATAGTTCTCACCAACTGTTGTAAAATTAAGCTAATGCCAAAGGTGGCTAACAGGGTTTCCAGTGGTCGACCTTTTAAAAAACGAATTACACCGCGTTCAATCAGGATCCCCACACTGCCCGACACAATAAATGCTGCCGGCACTGCAATTAATAATGAATATTCAATCAGCGACGGAAAGGCTAATTGGATTACATAAGTAGTATAAGCCCCTAACATGATCATTTCGCCGTGTGCCATATTGATCACGCCCATTACTCCAAAAGTAATAGCTAATCCAATGGCGGCTAAGAGCAATACCGAGCCTAGGCTTAAACCGAAGAATACAGTTTCTACTGCACTGTAGAAGCTGGCTCGACTTTCTATATCTTGTAATGTGTTACTTAAGGTGTCTTTGAGGGTTTGTTGCTCTGTGCTGAGTTCTTTTTCAGGCAGGTTTGCCAATAACTTTACGACTTGGTTTTTGACAGTGGGCTCTAACGAACCACTGAGTTGTTTCAATGCCGCAATTTTTTCATCAAAGTCACCGTTTTTTAGCTGTTGCAAAGATAAAGTCGTGGCCATCAATGCTTGCACATCTTGGTCTTGTTCGTTGTCAATCAGCTCGGTGATGATAGCGCTTGATTCTTTGCTAGGTGAACTGAGCAATTGTTGTACGGCTTGTAAGCGTACTTGTTTGTTGTCGTCAGTGAGATCAATTTTGGCAATAATGTTGCGCAAAGTGCTGCGTAATCTGTTATTGGTTTTGATTTTTGATATGCGAGACTTTTTTACTTCTGGTAGCGACTGTTGAGTCAATAGGTCTGTTAACTGATAAAGCTTATTCGCTGTAACTTGAGCACTTACAACTTGTTTGTTGGCCTTCAAAAAATATAGATCGCCGTCGAGCATAAATTGTAATACGTCACGTGTTAGCGGCTCTTTGGTTTCGGATATTTGCTTTATAAGCGGCGCCATTTTACGCAATTTGGTTTTGGGTAACTGATTGACTAATGAAGTCAGTGTCGAATGGTTATCCCCAATACCGTCAGTTTCTATGGCATGGCTGTGCCCAGATATGACTAACATCAGCAATAATAAAAATATTCGGTGCATTGCCTATTCCTTTCCCTGAGAATTAAAAAAGTCCGACTTCCCCTGAAAAATACGAGAAGCCGGACAAACAGGGACTGTTTTAATTTAAAAAATTATCAGTCACCATACACACATAAAACTTAGAAATTTTGACCTGAGCACTTGGCTGTTTTGACATCAAAGTTTCCGCAGTTAACTGGGGCTGTCCAATCAGATATGAGGTTTTTAGAGCTAGGTAAAAAGTCTGACCAAGCATCACCAATTACAGTGTCTGGTGTTTCCCATACCACTTCGAATTGACCGTCATCTTGGATTTCACCAATAAGTACAGGTTTAGATAAGTGATGGTTAGCATTCATCACAGCAGTGCCACCCGTTAAGTTAGGTACAGCCACACCAATCATGGCTTGCTCAACAGCGTCCACATCTGTGGTGCCGGCTTTTTCAACTGCTTTTACCCACATCTCAAAACCGATATAAGTGGCTTCCATTGGGTCATTAGTGACACGTTTGTCATCACCAATATAGGCTTTCCAGTCGGCGATAAAGGCATCGTTGGCTTCAGAGTCAACACTTTGGAAGTAGTTCCAAGCAGCTAAGTGACCTACTAACGGTTTAGTATCAAAACCGGATAGTTCTTCTTCACCTACAGAGAAAGCTATAACAGGAATATCTTCAGCAGATATACCTTGGTTACCGAGTTCTTTGTAGAAAGGGATATTGGCATCGCCGTTGATGGTAGATACCACAGCGGTTTTTTTACCTTGTGAACCAAATGTTTTGATATCTGACACTATGCCCTGCCAATCAGAGTGGCCAAAAGGTGTGTAGTTGATCATGATGTCTTCAGCTTTTACGCCTTTAGCTAACAAATAAGCTTCAAGGATTTTATTGGTGGTACGTGGGTAAACATAATCTGTTCCTGCTAATACCCAACGAGTAGCACCTATATCATTCATTAAATAATCAACTGCTGGGATAGCTTGCTGGTTTGGCGCCGCGCCGGTGTAAAATACGTTTTTAGACGACTCTTCACCTTCGTATTGCACTGGGTAAAAAAGCAATCCATTAAGTTCTTCAAGAACAGGTAAAGCAGATTTACGTGATACCGAGGTCCAGCAACCAAAAATCACATCGACTTTGTCTTTGGCTAACAATTCGCGGGTTTTCTCTGCAAATAGTGGCCAGTTTGATGCAGGATCAACTACTACGGCTTCAAGCTTTTTGCCTAAGATCCCGCCTTTCTTATTCTGTTTTTCAATCATCATCAACACTGTATCTTTCAGTGTGGTTTCACTGATTGCCATGGTGCCTGATAACGAATGTAGAACACCGACTTTGATGGTGTCAGCGGCGATAGCTACCTGAGCCACTAAACTGCTAGCAATGATTGAGCTAGCAACAATGAGTTTTTTGAATTTCATTACTTTTTCCTATTTAGATTGTCGTTTTTATTGTGAATGAATGTTAAAGAGTCCGATTTAGAAGGTGATAAGGGCTTCAACGGCTAAGTAGTCAACATCCACGTCATTTATCTCATCCATACGGTATTCAAAAACCATCAATAAGTTGTCATTTACAGAGAAGCTTGGTGAAATGGTGATACCACTTGCATCTTCAAAAGAAGCGCCAGCCGCATCTTCAACTTCATAATCGTGGTAACGAAGGGTCATGCCAAAAGACTCGAAAGCGTAATTAGCCATCAATAGAAAACCATCAGCTTCGCTTCCCGCGAAAGCGGTGTCTTCAGATGAGTTGTATTCAGCCGCTAACGTTAAAGCATCAGCTGAGTATGCAGCCCAAGTGTTGATCATCTTTGTATCGCCATCTACTGAATAAAAACCTTTAACTGTAAAGTTTTCAGTAGGCATAAAGGCCACCATAGTTTCGATGCCTGGATGCTCTGTATCTGTTGATTGGGGGCCTGCTAAATCGTTAACTACTGAAACGGCGACTGCAAATTTGTCACCGCTATATAATGCAGACACACCTTGTTGGTAATAACCGTAAAAATATTGGGCATAACCAGTGCCTGAGTATTGGAACAAGCCAGTGGGCTCTTCTGTTTCCCAGCCCGTATAACTTAAAAACCGACCTGCTTTAATACTTAAGTTGTCGGATATGGCATAAGAAATAAAAGCCTGCTCAATATCCACTCCTTCAGCCGCGTTTTGATATTCAACGTCGACCGTCGCGGTTAACTTGTTGCCAAAATCGTAACTAAAATTTAATTCAACCTGATCAATGCCAGAGTCATGTGAGGATCCCACACCATCTACATCCACAGATAAGTAAGACATATCAATAAAACCACTAACACTTAGTTTTTCTGCTGATATCTCTGCTTGCGCGGCAGGCATTGTGCCCAATGAAAGTAACAGTGCGGCTGCTACTGGTGAGAATTTAGTTCGTAGGTTCATATGTATATTCCAAGTGTTTTAACGTTTAAAATTGAGTTTGGGTTATCTTTTTTGAGTGATAACTCTGCAACACAATGCTTTTTGTAGCTCGAGAAATTATCTAGCTTTTAGTCAAGAACGAATATGCGTAGAAGTGCGCAATCGACTACGTCGATCGACGCATGTTCGTGGGCTGTGAAGTTGTGTAAACTTAATAAACCTGTGTTTTGAATAAGCTTGCTTATTATCTGCACGTTATCTGTACGCTTGGAATAAATAGCCGTCTTTAATGCAATCTAATAAAAAAATTCTGTCCACCAGAAGAACTTACAATAAGCTCGTCGCTAACGAGATGATGGAGGACTTTGCACTACGCTTTACTGCAAAAAGGGCACGTATTTGGTCTCCGGGTCGAATTGCTAATACCGCCTTGGGCATAGTCTCATTTTTGGTTTTAGAGGCGATTGGTGGTGCCATCACCCTAAATTTTGGCTTCGCTAATTCGGCCTGGGCGATTTTAGCGGTGATCTTTGTGGTGTTTTTGACTGGACTACCTATCAGTTATTACGCCGCTAAATATGGAGTTGATATCGATTTATTGAGCCGCGGTGCAGGCTTTGGCTATATTGGCTCTACGATTGCCTCACTTATTTATGCCTCATTTACCTTTATCTTCTTTGCCCTCGAAGCCGCAATTATGTCTATGGCTTTGCAAATTTTGTTTGGCATGCCCTTATCCATAGCTTACGTCATCAGCGCCTTAGTGGTGTTGCCATTGGTGACCCATGGTATTGCCTATATCAGCCGTTTTCAGGTGTGGACCCAACCATTTTGGATAGTATTGCAACTTACTCCTTTGTATTTTGTTTTTACCCATGCTGATAGTGATTTACAGCAATGGTTAGGCTTTACCGGTCTCGCTGGAGAGCAAGGACAAGGATTTAATTTGTTATTATTTGGTGCTGCGTCAGCTGTATTATTGTCACTAGTGGCGCAAATTGGTGAGCAGGTGGATTTTTTACGCTTTCTGCCAGAAAAACCTAAACAAGGCCAATGGCGCTGGTGGACAGCCCTTATTTTAGGTGGGCCAGGCTGGATACTATTTGGTGCGCTAAAATTATTTCTTGGGTCGTTTTTAGCCTATTTTGCGTTGACTCAAGGTGTTTCAATGGACTTAGCGGACGATCCGGCCCACATGTATAACCTCGCCTTTAGTCTAGTATTCGAAAACCCTACTATCGCCATGATTGTTGCTTGTAGTTTTGTGGTGTTATCGCAACTTAAAATTAATGTGGCCAATGCTTATGCTGGCTCGTTAGCTTGGTCTAATTTTTTCTCCCGTGTGACTCGCAATCATCCTGGCCGTGTGGTGTGGATGGTGTTTAACGTTGCTATCGCGCTACTCTTGATGGAGCTGGGCATTTACCAGACAATTGAGAGCATGTTGTCGGTATATTCGGTGATTGTATTAGCTTGGTTAAGCTCAGTGACAGCTGATTTGTTAATCAATAAACCTTTGGGCATAAGCCCACCTCACATTGAATTTAAACGTTCAGGGTTATACGACATTAACCCAGTTGGTGTGGGCTCTATGTTAATCGCTACCTTTTTTGGATTTACGGCTCATTTTGGTTGGTATGGTGAAACCGCAAAGGCGTTAGGGTCGTTTATCGCATGTGGGTTGCCGTTTATCACAGTTCCCTTGATTGGTTATTTAACCAAAGGTCGGTTTTATTTGGTGGATAACCAACAGGCTCCGATTATTAAGAGTACTCAATGTCATATCTGTGAAAATACGTTTGATCGTGAAGATATGGCCTATTGCCCTGCATATCAAAAGCCAATCTGTTCTTTATGTTGTTCGCTCGATGTTCGCTGCGGTGATCAATGCAGGACAGAAGGTACCTTGTCTAAACAGTCACAGCATTTCTTTCAACGTTTTTTGACCACTGATTTACTTAGAATTATGACCACACCTATGGCTCAGTTTATAGGTGTGACGCTAAGTTTGAGTGTGATAGGTGCAGGTATTTTGTTTTTGATTTATCTGCAAATACCAGTTGATGATGCTACCGTTAAACAAGTCTTTGCCACCACTTTGGTTAAGATATTTTTCTTATTGTTGATCATCATTGGTGTGGTCAGTTGGTTGTTTATTTTAGCGCGCAGTGGCAATCGCTCGGCACTTAAAGAGTTACGTTCCTTAACTAACGCATTGGTGAAGGAGAGTAGTGCCCATGAAAAAACCTCTTTGGCTTTGCAAGATGCAAAAGTAAAAGCTGAAACGGCAAATGAAGCCAAGAGTCGCTATCTAGCCGGGTTGAGTCATGAGCTGAGAACGCCGCTGAATGTGATGCTAGGTTATGCACAGTTACTCAGCCAAGATGACACTTTTCCTCAGGCTCAGCGTGAAACCTTAGGTATAGTTAAACGCAATGGCGAACACCTAGCTGATTTAATTGAAGGTTTGTTGGAGATTTCAAAAATTGAGGCGGGCAGACTGACCTTGCAACGTGATGAGGTGAATTTAAAAGCCATTTTGCAGCAGTTGATTGATATGTTTCAAATGAAGGCGGCGCAAAAAAACATCAAATTTATTTATCAACCTTGTGCAAACCTTCCTGATTATGTAGCGACTGATAAACAACGTTTTCGACAGATATTAATCAACCTTATTTCTAATGCCATCAAATACACAGAGCGAGGCTCAGTCACTTTAAAAATAAGTTACCGTAATCAGGTCGCTAATTTTAGTGTGGTTGATACAGGTATCGGTATTTCTGAACATGATCGTGAGTCCATATTTAAACCTTTCGAACAAGTCAGAAATGCCCATACTCAGGCCATAGGTGGTGCAGGTTTAGGTTTAACCATATCCCGCTCACTAACTGAATTAATGGGCGGCGAAATCAACGTTAAAAGTACATTAGGGCAAGGCTCCACTTTTAATTTTCGATTAATGCTGGTGCAGCTGGATAAAAATGAAAACGCTCCAGAATTCACTCAGGCCAAAGCCATTGGTTATAAGGAAGAGTCAAAAACAGTGCTGGTGGTTGATGATGAGCCACACCAGCGTCATTTGCTTGCTGACCTACTTAGACCCTTGGGATTTGATGTGTTATTAGCAGAACATGCTGCTAAAGGGTTAGAGATCCTAAATGAGAATCAAGTCTCACTGATCATTATGGATGTAAGAATGCCGAATATGGATGGTTGGCAAATGGTGAAGGAAGTCCGAGACCGCGGTTATGTTATGCCGGTGCTGATGATTTCTGCTAATGCTCGTGATACGGAAAGTCATAAGGCAGACGAAAATTTCCATAATGGGTATATGGCCAAGCCCGTTAATTTGACTGCTTTATTAGGAAAAATTGGGGAGCTGATAAATATTCACTGGTTATATGCGCCAACTGAAGATAAGCAAAGAGGTGTGGCAGCACAAATTATCAGTACAAAAAATCCAGTGACTAATCATCAATATAAAATACTTATTTCATTGGCAGAGATAGGTTATCTATCTGGTTTTAAAAATAAATTCGAGGAGCTGCATACACAATATCAATTTCCTGCAGAAGTGACGTCGCAGATAACCGAATACGTTAAATTATGTAACTTTCCAAAAATTATCGACTACCTTGAAGAGTTATGTGATGAATAGCAAAATGAACAATGTGGTGTTGGTGGTAGACGATTCCCCTGAATCCTTGGGCATGCTAAATGTGGCATTAAACAATCAGGGGTACACAGCACTTGTGGCTCTTAATGGTGCTCAGGCACTTTCTATCGCAGAAAAAATTGAGCCTGACATTGTGTTGATGGATGCCGTTATGCCCGAAATGGATGGTTTTGAAACCTGCCGTCGACTAAAACTACAGAGACCTAACACCCCCATAATTTTTATGACTGGGCTCACTGATGTAGAGGATGTAGTGAAAGGTTTCGAAGCCGGTGGCATTGATTATGTGACTAAACCGATTTCACCTGATGAAGTTATAGCGCGAATTAGAACGCATATTCAAACAGCGCGGTTGGCACTCAGTGCGCAAGATGCGTTAGATCACGCGGGCAGCAATGTGTTCTGCGTGACAGATCAAGGACGATTATCTTGGGCAACACCCAAAGCACACCAGCTAATCGATGATTTTGCTGGCAAAGATATGAGTCCTTGGGCTACGTTGTCAGAGTTATTAAAAGACTGGTTGGCAACAGGTGGCCAACAAAACCTAAAGGTGAAGTGTTTTGTGACAACCTTTGAAATTATGTATGAACGCCAACAAGACGATAAACATATGCTTAAAGTAGTTGAGGCAAAAATAGAAAAAACCTCATTAGATTTACAGCAAAACCTTCCTCTTACTAAGCGCGAATCTGAAGTGTTATATTGGGTGTCATATGGCAAAACTAACTGGGAAATCTCACAAATTTTGTCGATGAGGCCACGCACAGCAAATAAACACCTCGAACAAATTTATAAAAAGTTAGGGGTGGATAACAGAACTTCTGCCGCTGCTATCTCAATACGAATATTAGAATCATAAAGGACACAAGTTAGACTTGTTGCAGGCGTAGTTTCTTTATACTGGCTTGCATTGAGGTCACATGAATAATGGCATATGGATAAATATTTTCAGTTATTTGCTAACAACAAAGAATGGGCTGAAAGTAACGAAAAGACCGCCCCCACTTTTTTGATAAATTATCGGATCGACAATCCCCAGAATACCTTTGGATTGGATCTTCAGATAGCCGTGTACCAGCAAACCAAATTGTAGGGTTGTTGCCCGGTGACATCTTTGTGCATCGCAATGTGGCTAATCTGGTGGTACACACTGATTTTAATTGTTTATCGGTATTGCAATATGCGGTAGAGGTATTAAAAGTCAAACATGTGATTGTTTGTGGCCATTATGGTTGCAGTGTTATCGATGCTGCACTTGGAGAATAGCCTCTGGGGTTAATTGATAATTGGTTAGGGCATATTAAAGACCTTGCTTATAAACACCGCGAAGAACTTTCGACCTTAAATGAACATGATAAATCAGCACATTTGTGTGAGTTAAATGTACTAGATCAAGCCGCCAATGTGAAACGCAGTAATATTGTTAAAGAAGCACTTAAAAGAGATCAACCACTGCTGGTGCATAGTTGGGTATATAGTTTGCGTAATGGACGATTAAAAGACTTGTCAGAGGTTAAATAAAAGGAATAAGACTGTGTTTAAATATTTTCTAGGCATATCTACCTTTAGTTTTGCTGAACAACAAACATGGTATTTTGTGCGCCATTTTGAAAAGCAGTTGGGTGATGTTGAATGTTACTCTCGGGCTCAATCAATATATCATCACGATATAGGGTATTGAGCTGAGTAAAATGACCATGGGTGAAGTTTTCAGATGAGCTCGGTAGGCCCAAACAGGTCATATCCCAGCCACAATAAACACTATTTTCGTGGAGTCTGACCTCTACGTTATTCACCCCATTGGCGCGGTTATACACTATGGTTTCGAGTGGGAAATGTTCACATTTAGCCTCTGGTGCTAAAGTGATTAGGGTCACTTGGCTTTGTTTAGGATCGCCTATCGATAAATCTGTACGCGCCCGATAAAAACGGTTAGCACCAGGCGTTGTGATTAAGGTATGGGCGTTTTGTTGCACGTCAATACCAACCCGTAATTCATCACCAGACACTATGCCTGCTGGTGGGTGTCACAAGTATAAATGTGCGCAATCTCTGCCTTCTGGATAAAAGGCTTTTTGAATGGTTAATGGCCCACAACGTTTCGTTTTGGTGAGTTGGGTGCCATATGAACAATGCCCCAACTTGGTTCATTGGATATCAATATATCTGGGCTTAATACTAATGCTTGCCCAAGGCTGGCATTGCTCCTGAATGAAATACTTGTGAATAACAGAACCTCTACGTTTGTCATCTAGATAAGGTTATTAGAGTAGTAGAAGTTGCACCGTCGTTATCAAGCGAACACAGTCAAAACAAGGCGCGAATGATCATTTCACTATGTAGCGTCGACGCTATGTAGATAAGTCGCTCATATTGCTCAGTGAGCACTTTGAGGCGGCCGGAATAAAGCTCAGAACTATCATTGCAGACAATTTTAATGGTTAAATATTCGTGGGGATCCCTCAGACACTAACCTGAATAGCACTTAACCCTGTTAAGCCCAATAGACGCTAGGGTGCTTTCACTCTAGCAGCCAAGTACCAAAGATCGTTTGTTAGATCGACCAGCGGAACTTGCTCCTCCATCTGTTCCACTATTTCAGTAAATGGTATATTAGAAAAAAGACTGTAAGCTTGCTGTAACATCTCAGTTTCTTGCTCATTCAGGTTATTTATTGTTACACAAGAGGCCAGATCGTAATAACGATTACCGCAAGCGGCGTATTCCCAATCAAATACCACCAATTGCTTACCATTAAACACATGCTCCATGGCCAGGTCGTTGTGACATAAAACTTGATCATGCTGGTGAGTGTCTAGCCAACATTTAGTGTTATCTTCCAGACGCTGCAGCAATTCTTCACTTACCTTGATACCCGACATTTCAATGTAGGATTGCCAATCTTGCGGAAAGTTAATTGATAAGGCGTAGATGGGAAGCTTATGTATTCTGTCTAGGGTATGTGCAAGCAATTCAACTTTTTGCTTTTGCGGGATATCGCTTTTATCCAATGCTGAGCCCTCGATCCAATCCTCTACTTGAAAGTCATGATTACGAGAAAAATAACGGGGAATGGGCGCAATATCATGCTTACTCAACTGAGTTTGCATAATATACAACGCTTCTCTGTCACTCGGAGCAAAGTGATTCTGTTCAAACGTTTTTAAGAAGTAGTGAGAGCTCCCTGATTTGAGGTGATAACTAAGATTGACTGCTCCACCGGGTATTAATTCAACCCTTAGTGGCTCATCGAAAATTTTAGTTTCTCTTAGCTCGTCAAGTATTCTGTTATGCATTATATCCCTCGCTGCTAGCTGATGATAGCTACTGCAATTGTCATCGGGCTTTTATTGTAATTACTAACGTAGCGCTATTTTATAATATTGTCATTAATTGAACGCTTGAAGAAACTATAATTGAGTAAATTTACCTACCAATAGAGGGGAATCGCTCTATAACTCTGATGGCTTCTTCCTACTAATACAGCTTTATATCGCAAAGCCTAAGTAAGCGAGAAATATTACACCGGTAAGGGGTATATCTATTTAGACTTGGATGGTTAAGTATATAAGCGTCTCAGATTGCTCTGCAAATACTGGAGGTTGATGATGAGTCACCGCACGTAAAATAAACATTTAAAGTAAATATATATAAAGTTAGGCGTGCAGAATAGAACCTCTGCTACTGCAATCTCAATATGAATATTGGAGTCGTAGAAGAATCCATAAGCTTAGACAGGTTGGACTTGTGGTGCCAGTTAGTTTCTCTATACTGCGAATCAACAAAGTGAGGTTTCATGAGCGACATTACACAACTTCTTGAAAATAACAGACAATGGTCTGAAGAGCAGAAAAATTCCGACCCCGAATTCTTTAATAAATTATCAGAACGTCAGAAACCCGAATATTTATGGATAGGCTGCTCTGACAGTCGTGTACCCGCTAATCAAATAGTAGGCCTAATCCCTGGCGACATTTTTGTGCATCGCAACGTGGCTAATTTGGTGGTACATACCGATTTTAACTGTTTGTCTGTGTTGCAATATGCGGTAGATGTGCTCAAAGTGAAACATGTAATTATATGCGGTCACTATGGTTGTGGTGGAGTGGACGCGGCGTTGCAGGATCAACAACTTGGTTTAATCGATAATTGGTTAGGGCATATTAAAGATATTGCTTATAAACATAGAGCGGAACTTTTGGGTCTCAACGAGCACGATAAGTCTGCTCGGCTTTGTGAGCTTAACGTGATTGAACAGGCTGATAACGTTAAACGCAGTAGTATCGTAAAAGAAGCGCTAAAGCGTGGCCAATCATTGCAGGTACATAGCTGGATATATAGTTTGCGCAATGGGCGATTGAAAGATTTGTTAGAGATTACAGAGTAGGAGTGAGATGATTAAGTATCTTATTGGGGTTTGTCTTTTAGCCATATCGACCTTTAGTTTTGCGGAACAACAAACATGGTATTTTGTGCGCCATTTTGAGAAACAGCTGGGTGATAATCCAAGTTTGACTGAATCAGGAAAAGCTAGGGCAGAAGCATTAGCAGCGTTTTTTTCTGATAAGCCACTCAATCAAGTTTATTCAACTGATTATAATCGTACGCTAGAGACAGCCACTCCAGTTTCAGAGCTTAAAAGTTTAGAAGTACAATCTTACGACCCTCGGAATTTAGCTGAATTCGCCTCTAAGCTTAAAACTCAGAATCATGTTTTGGTCGTGGGTCATAGCAATACCACACCCGAAATATTGAGTTTAATGGGCGGCGAGGTTATTAATATTGAAGAGAGTGATTACGGTGTACTGTATATAGTAGACACCAATGGTTTAGCCTCTAGCTCAACAAGTGTGCATATTTCGCTGAAATAGCTTTAACATTTTAAAGCTGCTTTTGTTAAAATACAGCCATTAACATATTTAAGGAAATGTTCTAGTGAATGGAATCATCCGCACCGGCTTTTTTGCTGCGCTAATTTTTGCATCCTGTTTCACCGTTTCAAAAGAATTGCCAGTTGAGAGTTTTAGTCAACTTCCTAGTTATATTCGACCTAATCTGTCACCGAGTGGCAATAAAATTGCCTACATTAGAAATTACCAATCACCTGAAATTGCAGTATTAACCACTGTTGATTTACTGTCTGGGAAAAAGCAATACATAGTTAAATCGGATAATGAAGAAAGAAAAATTCGCTGGTTTAATTGGGTTAATGAAAAAACACTTTTAGTCAGCATAGTATTTGCTGCAAAAAGAAATAGAACAGATACCACCGAAACACGTCTTTTGGCTATTGATATCGATGCAGAGGAACTAGTACAAAGGCAAGTTGTGAAGACCAAAAGAGGCATGTATGACGATGGCCATGTCTCTCAGTTTCAAGATTCTGTTGTATCCTTTTTACCTGATGAACCCGAACATGTGTTGATGGAATTGGACTTGGATGTCGCTAATTTGCCGAGTGTTTATAAAATTAATGTTAATACAGGTAGAAAATCTCGTATTACCAAAGGCAAAATGTCTGTAAGAAGTTGGATGACCGATCGCCAAGGTAATTTACGTTTAGGTGAAGCATTAAGTTATAAAACAGGTGAAGCGGTTATTCGAGTGCGCATAGGTGATGATGATAAGTGGCATAAAATGTTTGAGCACAATGCCCTAGAAGAGCCAGGTATTACTCCTCTTGGTTTTGCCAAAGACCCTAATATTTTGTATTACAATGCTTATCAAAATGATAAAAAAGCATTGTTTAAAATCCACCTTCCTTCGAAAGAAACCACTTTGGTTTTTGCTGATGAAGACTACGATGTTGATGGCTCATTAATTTATTCTAAAAAAACCAATGATGTCATCGGGATCTATCACTCTAATAGTGAAGATGGGCGAATTTATTGGGATGAATCGATCGGTAAATTTCAAGAATCATTAAATAAAGCGTTACCAGATAGCGATGTTTATTTAGTTGATTTCAGCAAAGATGAAAATATCTACCTGCTGTATACAGAAAACGACTACACCCCAGGTATGTATTATTTAGGTGACCGCAAAGAGAAGTCTGTGACACCGATCCTCGAGCAATACCCTGCATTAATACCTGAGGTTTTGACCGAACACAAATTTGTGACTTATACCGCCAGAGATGGCACTGAGCTAGAGGGGTATTTAACCTTGCCAATCAATGCTGATGGTCCCGTTCCTGCGATTTTACACCCTCATGGTGGACCGGGAGCTCGTGAGAGTGATGGCTTTGACTATTGGACATCATTTTTTGCCAATAAAGGTTATGCCGTCTTTAGGCCTAACTTTCGTGGTTCAACTGGTTATGGTTACGAATTTGCCCAAAGCCAAATGAAGGGTTGGGGGTTAACCATGCAAGACGACTTGACCGATGCGGCAAATTGGTTGGTTGAGCAAAAAATTGCTATGCCTAATCGAATGTGTATCGTAGGAGCAAGTTATGGTGGTTATGCAGCCACCATGGCAGCCGTTAAAACCCCTGATTTGTTTAAATGTGCAATTAGTTTTGCTGGTGTGACAAATCTGAAGAAATTAGTTTCCAGAAGTCGTGGATACACCAACAGTAAATTTGTCAAAAATCAAATTGGTGATGATTCGGATGACCTTGAAGCTCGTTCTCCATACTATCAAGCAGAGAAAGTTAAAATCCCCATGTTGTTTTTGCACGGCGCAGATGACCGAGTGGTGGATGTGGAACAAAGCCGGATGATGGTCGACGAATTACAAGACTTGGATAAGCCAGTTGAATACATTGAGCTAGAAAACGGCGATCACTATTTATCCATTCAAAGAAACAGGCATGCTACTTTTAAGGCAATGGAAACGTTTTTAAAAACACACATAGGAGGATAGGTGTTTTTATAAGCAGCTACCTAAAGAGTTAGTTTAAAATTCTAAGCACTACCAATAGGGAGTGCTAGACTCCTCAGCCTTAAAATTCACCGGTTTCAACATGTCATCCAATCACAATTCCATTCCTAGCAAGACAAATAACAAAACAAAAGCTGATATTGGCTTAGTTGAGTTTGTGGCGCTTATGGCATTGATGACGTCTTTGGTCGCTTTGAGTATAGATGCAGTTTTGCCTGCTTTAAGTCAAATTGGTGCTGACTTAGGAATTACGGACCCAAGACAAAGCCATTTAATTGTTTCGTTATTCTTTATAGGAATGGCTTGTGGGCAGCTTTATTATGGACCTTTGTCTGATAGTAAGGGCAGACGTTATGCCATCATTTCTGGTTTGATTATTTTTGCTGTTGGGTCTTTGGTTTGTATGTATGCAGAGTCGCTAGAGGTGATGTTAATTGGCCGTGTTATTCAAGCCTTTGGTGTCTCAGGGCCAAGGATTGCGACCTTGGCAGTGATTAGAGACAAATATGAAGGCGAAGCCATGGCAAGAGTCATGTCTTTTATTATGATGGTGTTTATATTAGTGCCTATGCTGGCACCTATTTTTGGCCAAACCATAATGTTTTGGTTTTCATGGCAGCATATTTTTTCATCATTTTTGATTTATGGATTACTGATTGGCCTATGGTTTTTTGTTCGCCAACCAGAAACCTTGCCAAAAGAAAAGCGCATAGCTTTTAGTTGGCCACAATTGTGGACTTCAAGTAAGTTCATCCTGGCTCATAAACTAGTGATGTTCTATACCATTTCGTCTGGCACCATTTTTGGTGCGTTTTTGGCCTATATCAGTTCTTCTCAAACTCTGTTTCAGCATATTTATGATACGGGTGAATTGTTTCCTATGTATTTTGCTTTGTTAGCGTTTTCCATAGGGCTGGCGTCTTTTATTAATGGCACTTTAGTGATGCGTTTGGGCATGCGTAAGTTATGCACATGGGCGATGTTAGGGTGGTTGCTATTCTCTGCAGTTTTAAGCGTTTTATGCTTGGTTTCTGATGGTGTTCCGCCTTTGTGGCAATTTGTTTCTGTGCTGTTTTGTGCGTTCTTTTGCATTGGGATCTTGTTTGGTAACATCAATGCTATGGCTATGCAGCCTTTGGGCGAAATAGCCGGTTTAGGTGCTGCTATTATCGGTTCACTAAGTAGTATTATTTCAGTGCTTACTGCTGTTTTGATCGGCAGTTTTGTTGATTCCTCTATTACGCCTATAGCATTGGGATTTTTAGGATTTGGTGGTTTGTCTTTTGTGTTGTATTGGAACGCAAATAAGCCTTAATTCTGTCCTCTGAATTTTTATCCACGATAGTTCATAAGTTATTCATCTTTCATTCAGCG